>Ga0308403_1000423_pt1 | contig 16573 bp, 6 predicted proteins | sample HotsprSampleOSM3_FD_203470 | JGI IMG/M metagenome (GOLD analysis project Ga0308403, IMG submission 203470) | Hot spring phototrophic mat microbial communities from Octopus Spring, Yellowstone National Park, Wyoming, United States - 20060914_OS-M3 ... | reverse complement strand
CAGCTTCGGCTTGCACAGCAACTTTGCGCAACCATCGTCAAAAACGCGCTCTACACGCCTGCGATCAGCGTCCCACAGAGCGTAAGAAAGGCTCAGAGAATGACCAAGCGCGTCCTGTACATCGAAGATCGTCCTGATAATCGTGGATTGGTGCGCCGCGTGCTTATGGCAGAAGGCATCGAAGTGCTTGAGGCAGCCACTGCTGATGACGGCATCAGCTTGGCAGTACAGCACCTGCCCGACCTAATCCTGATGGACATCAACATGCCCGGCAAAGATGGTCTGACTGCCACACAGGAACTTCGGGCGAATCCTGCCCTTGCGCATATCCCGATCATCGCCCTGACCGCCAATGTGATGAAAGGCGACCGCGAGCGGACGCTTGAAGCAGGCTGCGATGGCTACATTCCGAAACCAATTGATGTAGATAAATTTCCAGCTGAAGTGATGAACTTCATCGCTAAAGGACGAGTCCCACATGAGTCAAGGCAAAGCAGTTCTGGATGATCTGCTGGCGCTCTCGATGCAGCTCAATCGCCAAGCGTTCGCGCAGCCGCCTGTGGAAGGCTGGCTGAACTCGTTCTTGGCGGTCGTCTGCGAACGCTTTGCCGTCTACGGCGTGCTAGGCGTGCAAATCTCTCAGGTCGTCGGCAATATGGCGATGCGCGTGGCAGGCGCAGGGCAAATTCCAACCGAAAATGCCACGCAGCCTGTGGACGACTCATCACCGCTGCTGCTCGCCATGCGTCGTCGCCAGATCGCCAGCACGCCCAACGCGCGCATTTATCCGATCACGATTGGCAACGACGCCATTGGTGCCATTGTCGCCTATCACAAGCTGGCGCAGAGCGACGCAACGCATTTAGAGACGCTTGACGCGCTGCTGAGCGCGCTCGCCAATCAACTCGGACCTGCGCTTTTGCAACATCTGAAAGTGCCTGGTCCGCAGACGGGTAGATTGATGCGCCAAATTGACGTGATGCGCTCGCTCTACGAAGTCACGCGCGACTTCACGAGCGCCACTGAGAGCCACGAAGTGCTGGATCGCGCAGCGCGCAGCCTTGTCGAGACCTTGCGCATCGATCACATCGGCATTGCTATCTTCGATCACGAAGAAAATGTCGGCACGGTCATCGCTGAGTTCCCTGATAACGGCATGATCGGCTTGCGCATTCCGCTCAACACGCCGCTCGAAGATCGCCTGTTGAAGACCAAAGCGCCGGTCGTCGTGAACAATGTGGATGACGATCCAATGCTGGGCGATGCTGAGCGCGCCGTGCTTCAGAAGCTAGGCATTAAGTCCATCGCGCTGCTACCGATGGTCGTCAAAGGACGGCTGATCGGCAGTCTTGGTCTGGATAGTTTTTATGAGTACCACACGTTCACAAGCGATGAGATCGAAGCGGCTGCTGCCGTCACTTCGCAGCTGGCGATCACGGCGCACAACGCGCAGCTCTATGAGGAAATCAAACGGCGCGCCGCACAACTAGAACATATCACAGCGCTCAGTCAGCGCATCACAAGCACGTTTGATCGCACGCACATTTTCCAAATTATCCGCGAAGAGACGCTCAAGCTGATCGATGCCGATTTGATCAGCGTCGCCTTGATCAATCCGAATGGCGAGATGCTCGATGTCTATCTTCTGACTGACGGCGGCCCGTTGCCTACGCATTTTCCTGTGGAGCGCGCGGCGCTGCGCTTCGTCTTCAACACGGGCGAGCCACTGGTGCTAGACGATATCAGCGGCTCGGAAGAGCCTGACTATCGGCTCTTCGCCAGCTCGCGCCTGCGTGCGATCGCCAGCGTGCCGCTTGTGGCAGGCGGCAAGACCATCGGCGTCTTCTCAGTGCTGCACCGCGAGTCAGGACACTACGTCTCGCTCGATATCGCCGTGCTGGAACAGATCGGCTATCAGCTCGCCATTGCGCTGGAGAATGCGCGCCTTTACATGCAGACGGCGCAGCGCGCCGAGACGGAGCGCTTGATGAATCGGCTCAGCGGCGCGCTACAGGGACAAAGCGACCTGCAGAGTATGCTCTTGAACACGCTTCAAGAGATGGCAGAGGCGCTCTCAGCGCGGCGTGCGCGCATTCGGCTCGAATCGGGCAAGCGCAGCAGCTACACAGGTTAATCGAGATAGAGAGCTGTTTATGTATCAGCAATTGCTCAAATTTTTCCCGCTTACAGCCTATTCCGAGCCGCTCGATCGGCGGCGCGCTGCCGGCACGTACATCATCAGCGCTGTGACGTTTTTCGGCGTCTTGCTCGGCGCGCTGAGCCTTGCCTTGCAGCTGCTGAGCGGCGGCGACCTGCCCGATCTGCTACTCATTCTGCGCGGCGCGCTGCTGGCAGGCGTCGCGCTGGCTGCCTACGTTCTGACTCGGCGCGCGCAGCAGACGACGGCTGCGCTGCTGGTGCTGTTGGCATGGATCACGCTGCTTTTTCTGTTGGCGTTCTCCAACGAAATCAGCGCGGAGATCGGCTTCGGCGGCATGTTGGTGAGCATCTCGCTCGGCGCGTTGCTGATCGGCGAGCAAACTGTCCTCTACACGCTGATCGCGACGGTCCTCTACACGCTTTTCGCGCTGAACACAGCGCTGAGAGACGCGCCTGAGAGTCCGCCTGCGCTGATCGTGATCGGCTTGCCGCTCTTGATCGTCCACGCCGGCGTGAACTACACAATGGCGCGCAACTTGCGCCTTGTCGCGCGGCAGATCACGGCGAGCATTGAAGAGCGCAGTGTGCGGCTCGCCAGAGCGAGCGCCGATCTGGTGCAGCGCGTGCTAGGCGTGCGCCTTGCGCTTGAGATCGTCTTGCAAGAGACCGTGCGCCTTGTGCAGGAGAATTTCAGCGATTGTCACGAAGTGCAGCTCTTCCTTGTGGATAAAGAGCGGCGCAACGTCACGCTGGTTGCCACGACGCATGAGCCGAGTCGCGCTGACGTCGGCAGCCAGCAGATCGGCATCGGCAGCTTGAGCGTGATCGGACGAGTCACCATCAGCGGACAGAGCATTCTAGCGCGCGAAGAAGGCGAAGCGCAGCCGTATCGCCGCTCAGCTTTTTTGAGCGGCACGCGCGCGCAGCTCGCCATTCCGTTGCGCGTCGGCGGCGAGATCATCGGCGCGATTGACCTGCAGAGTCGCAATCCGAGCGCTTTTCCGCCCGAAGATATAGAAGCGCTTGAGACGCTCGCCAATCAAATTGCAGTGGCAGTGGATAATGCGCGCCTGTTCGCTGAGATGCAAGATAAACTGACCGAGAATCGCCGTCTTTATGAGCAGACCAGCGCGCAGTTGCGCGAGATCGAGCGCTTGAATCGCCAGCTGACAGGCGGCGCTTGGACGGACTATCTGAGCGGCATGAGCTTGCCGCCAGCTTACACCATAGACCTTGTGAATGGGCGCGTTGAAGACGCTGCCGAGCAAACGCCGACGCTCGCCGAGGCAGCTCGCCGCAATCAAGCGGTGATGCGCACTTTGCCAAACCAAAAGATTTTGGCGCTGCCCATCACTGTGCGCGGACAGGTCATCGGCGCCATGGAATTTGAGCTTGCGCCCGATCAGCACGTCAATAACGAGCAGTTGGTCGTGTTGCAGCAAGTGATCGAGCGGCTCGGTCTGGCGATTGAGAACTTGCGCCTTTTGGAAGAAGCGCAGCGCATGGCGCAACGCGAAGGCATGGTCAACGAGATCACAGCGCGGATGCAGGCTGCCACAAGCGTTGAAGCAGTTGTGGCGGCTGCCACGCAAAGCCTGGCAGATGCCTTTCAAGCGCCGCGCGTGGCAGTGCGGCTTGGCTTGCCTAATCAGACATCGAACGGCAGCCAACTTGGTGACGGACGCTGAGAGGAGCGCATTATGTTTCCGCAGACGATCTTCGCTGAGCCGTTCAACCTGCTATTCCAGCCGCGCTTTCGCTACACCAACAACTTAGAGCAGCTGCGCGCTCGCGTGACCTTACTGCTCAGCGCGTTGCTCACTTTGGCAGCGCTGAGCATCTCCATTTTGGTTTTACTGCTCGGCGAGCGCGGCGCGGCGAGCAGCAATGCATTGACGCTATCCATAGCGGCGCTGCTCATCCAATTGACCGTCATCGGCTTGGTGCATTCAGGGCAGCTGCGCATAGCCACGCTGACCTTGCTGACCTTCTTGGCAGCGGCAGCCGCACTGGTCACTTTGGTGAGCGGCGTTGGCGCCAGCAGCCTGATGTTATTGCTGGCGCCGCTGCTGTACAGCAGCTTGGTCTGGTCTTGGAGCGGCATCCTGACGCTGACTGCGCTATGGATCATTCTGGTCGGTTTGGTCGGCACTTGGCAGCGCGACCAAGCCTTGCTGATCTCAGGCTTGGTCAGCATTGCGCCTGAGCATGTGCCGATCCAAACGCTGATCGTCCAGGCGCTCTTAGGCGGATTAGGCGCCTTGTGCGCGACATACGCTTATGAGCTTCGACGTGCGTTACAAAGCGCTAACCGTCTGCTGACGCAGCTGCGCGCAAGCGCTGAGGTAGCGCAACTGGCAGCGACTGCTGCTACATCATCCGAGCTGATGCAGCGCATCGCCAATTACATCCGCGACCGCTTCGGCTTCTACCACGTGCAAATTTTCCTCGCCGATGCTGAGCGCCGCTATGCTAACTTGGTCGCCAGCACGGGCGAGGCGGGCGAGATGATGTTGCGGCGCGGCTATCGCATGGCGTTCACCTCGCAAGGCGCTGTTGGACGCGCTTTGCAGAGCGGCGAGCCAATCGTGGTAGATATCCGCGAGGAGAGCGGCGAGCGGCGCGGCAATGAGCTGCTGCCCGACGCACGCTCTGAAATTGCCTTGCCGCTGATCGTGGAAGATCAGGTGCTGGGCGCGCTCGATATCCAGAGCGTGCGTCCGAATGCTTTTCCGAAGGAACAAATTGAGAGTTTAAGCATCTTGGCAGCGCAGGTTGGCGCGGCAGCTTTCAACGCGCAGCAGATCGAAGGTTATCGCACGGCGCTGAGCGATACGCGCCGCATGTTGCTCGAGACAGAGGTCAACCTGACCGAAGCGCGCCGTCTGAATCAACGTTTGACCGGTCAGGCGTGGGAAGATTATCTCAGAGCGCGCAGCGTGCAGACCGTCGGCTATACGCTCAGCGAGAGCCGAATGCAACGCGATACGAGCTGGACGCCTGCACTGGAGCAAGCCGCTCTGCATCGCCGTCCTGTGTTGGCGATGACTGCCGCCAATCGTCAATTAGTGGCAGTGCCTATCGAGCTGCGCGGACGCAGCATCGGCGCTATTGAAATTGAGCTGGGCAGCGCCATGCGCCAAACCGAGACCTTGGAAGTGCTCCAAGCGCTAGCGCAGCGCCTTGCCTTGAGCATTGACAACGCGCGACTCTTTGAGCAGGCGCAGGAATTGGCGCAACGCGAGTTGGAAGTGAACGCGATCAGCACCAATCTTCAGGCGATCAACGATATTGACGGCTTGGCGCGCGCTACATTGCAAGAACTCAGCCGTGCTTTAGGCGCTGTACAAGCCTCGATACGTATCGGCGATATGGAAGATGGCACAGTGCCTGCGACCGACGGCATGTGATCAGCGGAGGATAGGACGATGAGCTTGATGAATCTCTTTCGGCTGCGGCGCACGTTCGCGAATACGTTCGATGAGCAGCAAGCGCGCGTTTTGTACGCAGTTAACACAAGCGTGCTGTTCTTCGCCATTCTGGGCGTGAGTATCGTGTTGTTTGCAGTCCGCGAGCAGTACGATACCTTCAGGGTCATTGTGCTAGGCTCGCTGATCGGCGCCAATCCTTCGCTTTTCCTGCCTGTCGTTATAGTCGTCTGTGGCTTGGTGGTGTTGCTGCTGCGGCGTGGCGCGCTGAACGCAGCACGCACAATGTTTATAGGCGGCTTGCTGTTTGCGATAATTCTGCTGAATTTCCTCAACGGCGAGAACACAATGCAGAGCCGCGCGCTCTTGGGCTACATCGTGCCAGTTGTGGCGGCAGGCGTCCTGCTGAGTCGCTCAGGCACGCTGATCGTGACGGCGACAGTGCTTGCCGCAATTTTGACGCAAGCGCTCGCCATCGCTCTCGGCATTCTCAACTATCCGCCGACGGCGCCAACGCCTGCCTACCTTCCGTTCATTTTCGCCACCTTCGCAGTCTCAGGCATCATGCTCTACGTCTTCAGCGGCAGTCAGCGCAGCCTGCTGCGGACTAACTTGAATTTAGAGAGCGAGCTGGGCGGCATCACGGCGCTCAGTCGCTTGGTTGGCGAAGGCGCTACGGTCGAGATGCTGCTGAACGAGACCGTCGCGATGTTGCATGAAAAGCTGGGCTACTATCACGTCCAAATCTTCCTTGTGGAAGAGCGCAGCGGCGTGCTGAGCCTGGCTGCCAGCACAGGCGGCGCAAGTGAGCGCGACGGCGTGCAGCGGCGCCTGCCGCCGAACAGTCCGAGCGCGATCGCTGAAGCGGTGCGCACGGGCAGGACGCAACGCATCGCAGCGGATGCGCCGGCGGCGCGCCGCGCTGAGTTCGTGGCGGCAGTGCGCACTGAACTGGTTGTGCCGTTGCGCGTTGGCGATGAGGCGATCGGCGCGCTGGATTTACAAAGCACAAGCGACGGCGCTTTCTTGTCGCGCGAGATTGAAGCGCTAGAGACTTTGGCGACTCAATTGGCGCTCGCCATTCGCAACGTCCGCCTGCAGGCGGCGCTGCAGCTGGCGAACCGCGATCAACAAGAGCTTATTGAGCAAGTGCGGACTGCCAGCCGCGAGATCGAGCGCCTGAACCAAGAGGCGAGCGGTCGCGCTTGGCAGCTCTACTTGCAAAGTCGCTCGGAGAAAGCGATCAGCTTTGATTGGGACGGCAACATGATCACGCCCGGCACACGCCCGATCCGTCTGCCTGCGCGCGGCGCGTATGGTTATATGCCTTACATCGAGGCGCGCGACGGCGCGCAGTACCTCGTCGTGCCGATTGTCTCGCGCGGACAGGCGCTTGGCGTCATGGAATTCCGCGCGCCCGACGGGCAGTTCTGGGATGATCGCAGCCTAGAGCTGACGCGCGCTATCGCGCAACGGCTCGCGCTCTCACTGGATAACTTGCGGCTCTATGACCAAGCGCAGATGGCGATCACACGCGAGCAGATTGCCAATCGCGTGGCGACGCTTCTGCAGGCGAAAAGCGACGTGGATACGCTGGTGGCTGTGGCAGTGGACGCTTTCCAGCAGGCGCTTGGCGCTGTGCAGACCAGCGTGCGGCTTGGCTTGCCGCCCAGCCTTGCGCCTGATGCCTCACTGAGCAACGGACGCCCTGAGTCAGGAGCAGACTCATGAATCCTATGCGTTTTCTTCTCTCGCTGCCCTTACGCTGGAAGCTCTTAGGCAGCCTGCTCATCGTAGCGGCGCTCATCATCGGCTTGACGCTCTTCGCACTCGGGCAATACGTGCAGAATGTGCAGCCGATTGGCAATGTGTTGGTCGAATCGCTCGCCCGAGAGCGCAGCACGACCTTGCAAGCCGTGATTGGCGCCATCACTGCCAACTTGCGCAGTCTTTTGGACAATCCAACCTTGCAAGATGCCTATGCGCTTTTAGCGGCAGGCGGCGATGGCACACGGATCGCGCAGCAACAGCTGGAAAGCGCTTTTCAGAACATGCTCGATAACTATCCCAGCTACTGGCAAGTGCGCTTTGTCACGATTGGCGGACGCACCTTAGCCGCTGTGCCAACACAGCCGCAAGTGGACGAGACCGAGCAAGAGTACTTCAAGTTGCTTCAGCGCAACTTGACCTTCACAGGCGTGTTCACGAGCGCGATCGCGCGCCGCAGCAACGATTTTGAGATGGACTTCGCCACGATTGTCCGTCGCAGCGGTCGTCCGATTGGTTATCTCGTCCTGAGCGTTGATCCGACGGGCAGGAACACGCCTGCTCAGCCCGGCATCTTGACGGCGTTGCGTCCTTTGAATGTGCCAGCAGGTGTCATCGGCTTCTACTTAATCCGACCTGACGGACAGATTGACACGATCAGCGAAGCAGCCGCTCAGCAATCCGAAGATCAGCGCGCGCGCGCCCAGCGTCTGGTCTCTCAAACGTTCACAGAGCCGACCAACTACATCAGCCCTGTCACCAATCGCCTTGTGCGCGGCTTTGCTGTGCCAGTGCGCGGCATGGATCGCGTCTTGGTAGCCGAGGTGCAAGTGTTGCTGGCAGCGCGCGCTGATGAAGCAGGGCGTTTTCTGGTCGAGTTCGGCTTGCTAGGCTTGGCAGCGCTAGGCATTGTAGCGCTTCTCGCGCTTTATCTGGATTGGTCTGTGGCGCGTCCGATGCGCCTCGTCAGCCAAGCGGCGCAAAAGGCATCGCAGGGACGCAGCATCCCTGAACTGCCCATCAAACAAACTGACGAGATCGGAGCGCTCGCCTCAGCCTTGCCTGCGCTGGGCAGTCTCTCGCGGCAGGACGCGCAAGCGCTCGAAAATCGCCTTGCGCAGCGCGCGCGCGAAGTTGAGCTGACGCGCGCTATTGGGCAGACGCTCTTCAATCTACGCGACACTGAGAGCCTGCTGCAGCACGTGGCTGAATTGCTCTGCCGAACCTTCGCTGAAATTGACCATGTGCATGTCTTCTCGCTCGACGTGCCTTCTCAGACGCTTGCGCTGCGCGTGGCAAAGGCGCAGCACGGCGATTCGCCTTTGCCGCGCGGCTACCGCGTCGGCGTCTCACAACGTACTGTGATCGGACGTGCCGCTCAGAGCGGACAAGCAGTGCTTGAGTTGTTCGACGAAGGCACGCCTAACGAGCTGTTATCGCGCACGCGCGCCGAGCTTGCCTTGCCCTTACGCATGCGCGAAGGTCTGTTTGGCGTGCTAGACCTGCACAGCAACCGCGCTGAGACCTTTGGCGATGCCGAGATCGCGCTCTTCCAAGCCGTCGCCGATCAGATCGCAGTGGTCATCACTAACGCGCAGCTCCTCGAAGAATCACAGGCGCGCCTTGCCGAGATTGAAAATTTGAATCGGCGCATGCTGGGCGAGGCGTGGCGCGGCTACGAAGTGGCGCGTCGGCGCGCTATGCCGCGCCGCGGCTTCACAGCGCCTGAACACGATATGCAATGGAGCGAATTGCAGCTGCGCGCTTACTATTCGGGCAAATTGCAAGAGCGGATCGACGAAGAGACAGTCACTTTCGCTGTGCCTGTGCAGCTCCGCGAGCAGCGCTTCGGTGCCGTTGAATGGACAGTGCCGCGCGCCGCCTACAATGAGAATATGCGTCTTTTGGCGCACGAGCTGGCAGCGCGCCTTGCCGTGAGCGCCGATAACGCACGTCTGATCGAGCAATCGCAGCGGCTAGCCGAGCGCGAGCGCCTCGTCAACACCATCTCCGACCGCCTGAATCGCCAGACGAGCGTTGAGCAAGTGCTACAGGTCGCCGTCCGCGAGCTAGGGCAGGCGTTGCGCTTGCCGCAGGCTTTCATTCAGCTCAACGCGCAGGCGCTGCTCGAGCCTGATCAAGAGTCGGAAGAGCGCTATGAGAGGAAGTTAGAATGAACGCGACGCCAAGTTTCAATCCGCTGCGCTTTTGGCAGCGTCTCTCGGTAGCCGCCAAGCTGCTCTTGCCGCTTGCGGCGGTCTTCATGACGATTCTATTGATTTTCGCTTTTGTGGCGGCGCCTGCGCTCAATAACTTTGTGCGCGATAACGTACGGCTTGGCTTCAACGCGGAACAAGAGCGTATCGCAGCACGCTTTGAGCAGTTCTTCAGCACTGCCAAAAGCGCGCTGAGCGAACTCGCTGCCAGCCCTGAGCTGGCAGAGCTAGCGCGCCTGCTCGCCACAAACGACACGGCGCGTCTCAATTCGCAGCGCATTGTCTTCTCATCGCGCGTGGCGAATACACTCTCAGTCACAACAGCGCCTTTCGCCAATGTGCGCTTTGTCAGAGTGAACGGCGATCAGATTGTGAACGTGCGCCTGACCAGCGTTGGCACAGGCGTCTCGCCCTTCTTCTTCCTGACCGATCCGCCGCCCACCGAGCGCGGACAGACCTACTTAAACGAAATCTTAACGCTGCCTGAAGGACAATACTACATCTCAGATTATGTGTTGCGCCAAGCAGCTGTGGCGCGCGGCGGCAGCACGCGGATTTCCTTCCAGATCGGCACGCCGATCTACAGCGGCAACATTTTGGTCGGCGCGCTGATCGGCGATCTGCGCCCTGAGATCAGCCTGACCGAAATCTTGCAGCCTAATCGCAACACGATCTTCGAGTTCACCACTGCGCTGCTCGATCAACGCGGCAACTTGATCGGTGTGGCAAGCCGCACTGCCGAGACGCCTGTGAGTCTCATCGGCAGCCCGAGTTTCCAAGCGCCTGATCTGCCGCCTCAGGTTTTTGAGGCAGGTACGCAACAGCTGATAGAGATCGGTGAGCGCAGCTATCTGACCTTCAACATCAGCACGCCTGCCAATGCTAATATCGTCAACAGCCGATGGCTGGTAGTCATCAGCAAGATCGGTCAGGAAGCCGAGTTGACGAACCTGCTCAATCTGGCTCGCGACCTTGTGCTGCGCACAGGACTTCTATTCGCAGCCACACTGTTGATCTTCGGCGCTGTGGTGCAAGGCATTGTGCGTCCGCTGCGCCGCTTGAGCCGCTCAGCGCAGCTGATGGCGCAAGGCGATTTCAACATCCGCATAGATGTGCGCAGCCAAGATGAGATCGGACAGTTGGCTCAGGCGCTCAACCGTCTCTCAGCGCGGCTCAACGAGACGCTCAGCACGCTTGAGAGCCGTGTGCGCGAGCGCACGCGCAACCTTGAGATCGCCGCTGAGATCGGTCGCGAAGCGACGCGCCTGCGCGACATCGATCAGCTGCTTCAATACACCGTGGACGCCATTCGCGACCGCTTCAACTTCTATCACGCGCAAATCTTCCTCGTGGATGACGCGAACGAATACGCCGTCTTGGCTATCAGCACAGGCGAAGCAGGACGCGAGCTACTAGCGCGCAAGCACAAACTGGCGCTTGGCTCTAACTCGGTCGTCGGACAAGCTACCGCGCAGCGGCGCACGTTCATCACGCTGGATACGCAACAATCTGAAGTGCCGCATCGCTTCAATCCGCTCTTGCCGCTCACGCGCTCTGAGATGGCAGTGCCGCTGCAAGTTGGCGATAAGCTGATCGGTTGCTTGGACGTGCAGAGCATTGAGCCGAACGCTTTCGACCAAGAAGACGTGCAAATTTTCCAACTGTTGTGCGATCAGCTCGCCATCGCCATTGACAACGCACGCTTGCTGGCTGAGCAAGCGCAGCGCGCCGCTCAGATCGCCGATCTCAACCGTCAGTTGACGCGCGCCAGCTGGCGCGAATATCTGGCTGAGCGCGGCGCGGAGAAGCTCAGCTACACTTACGACCTGCTGACTGTCGCGCCTGCTAACGGCGATCCGTCGCCTGCCGAGCCGAACGCGCAGATCATCGAAGCGCCTATTCAAGTGCGCGGCGAAGTGGTGGGCAATTTGCGCGTCCAAGAGAATCCTGAGCTGCCGCTCTCAACCGAAGAGCGCGCCATCATCCAAGCGGTGGCAGATCGTGTGGCGCTCGTCTTGGAGAACACGCGGCTTGTCGAGCGGACGCAAGATGCGCTTGAGCGCGTGGAACGGCTCTATCAGGCGAGCCGCACGCTCAGCGGCGTCGGTCAGATCGAGCGGCTCTACCAAGCTGTGGCGGATAACTTCACATCCTTTGAGCAACTGGATTGCTTGATCTTCCTGTTGGCATATCCTGTGCCAAGCCACGATACCGCCGTCCTAGAGTACGCTTACATCTGGGAACGCGCGCGCGGCACTTTCCATCCACCTGCGCAGCGCGTGCCGCGCGAGCTGCTGCCCGAAACATGGCTGCCCAAGGCGCGCACTGCCTACATAGCGAACTTGCGCGACGATCTGCGCGAGCATGAGACGTTGCGCGATATCTACGCTGCGGCGCGCATGCAGAGCGTCCTTATCACGTCGCTTGCGACGGCTGCGCGTTGGTTTGGCGTCTTGATCTTCCACAGCGGACGCGCCCGCGCCTTCCCTGCCACGTTCGTGCAATACGCTGACGCGCTCGCCGACCAAGTCTCCATCAGCCTTGAGAACCAATATCTGTTCAACGAAGCGCAGAGCGAAGCGCGCAGCAACCGTGTGTTGGCTGAGGCAGCGCAAGTCGCCAGTCAGATCGGCACGGACTTCGAGACAGGCATCAGCGACCTGATCGAGCGCGTGGCGCTCGCCGCCAACTTCGACCGCTGGTGGTTCGGCAGCGTGCGCTTGACGCTGACAGGCGTGGTGGCAGATCGCATAGCGGCGCGCTTCCCGAAAGGCTCACCTTTGCAGGAGATGACCGAAGTCTCGCTCGAAGGCACGCAGAATGCCATCACAGAAGTGCTGCGCGGCGGTCAGATCATCATCGTGAACGAGCCGCACGCGCACAGCGCGCTCAAACGCCTTGACATGGAATTGGCTGAGGCGTTTGGCAAGCACATCGTCGTGCCGATCAAGACGGGCAATCGCACGGACGCCGTGTTGTTGCTAGGACGCTCTGTTGCACAATCGGACATAGATGAGCGCGACCGTCAGCTCAGTTTGACGCTCGCCAGTCAGATCGCAGTTGCTCTTGAGAACCGACGCCTATTCGACGCCGTTCAGAACGAGCGCGAGAGCCTGCAGCAGATTTTGAACTCGCTGCCGACAGGCGTCATCGTGGTGGATGCGCTCACTCGTCAGCCTGTGCTGACCAATCAACGCGCGCGCGAGCTGCTCGGCTTGGATAATCTGCAGCCGTTTGAGGCAATTCACACCAGCACAGGTCTCGCCTTTCTCAGCGATGAGCAACCTGTCTTCCGCGCCTTGCAAGAAGGCGAGCCTGTGCGCGCTGAAGATATGACGCTCGTGGACGGCGAAGGCGGTCGGATTGACTTGCTGGTGGACGCCGTGCCGCTGGTGCGCGGCGGCGAGATCGTCGGCGCTGTGGCAGTTTACCAAGATGTGACTGAGCTGCGCGAGCTGGAATACGTGCTGCAAGAGAGCCTGCGCGAGACGACCAGCCTGTACGAGGTCAGCCGCGACATCGCCGCTGAAAATGAGATTTACGGCATCTTGAACGTGATCGGTCGCCACGTCATCGGGCAATTCTTGCCGAGCCATTTCTACGTCATCTTCAACCAAGAAGGGCAGTTCGCGCCGATCTACACGGCGTGGCAATCGCCGGATGGCATCACAGTAGATATTGTTGACATGCCACTGCCGTTGCCGCGCGCCTTGTTCACTGAAGAGACTTTTGTGGATACCGATATCCGTGACAATCCTGAGTTTGGCGACGATCCGCAAGTTCAGGCGCTCGGCATTGTCTCCATCAGCATTTTCCCGATGCGCGCGCGCAATCGGATCGTCGGCTGGCTATGCATTGGCTTCGATACCTATCGTCCTTTCACCTCTGAAGAGCGCCGCACGCTCGGCAACCTGACCGACCAAACAGCGGTCGCCTGTGAGAGCGCACGGCTCGCCCAAGAGACGGCGCAGGCTTTGCAGACCACGACTCGGCTCTTTGAAGCCAGCTTGAGCATCCGCCAAGCCGACTCGATTGAAGCGACCGTCGCCGCCTTGCGCGATGAGCTGATCAAACTCGCGCCCAGCCGCATTGATGTGCTGCTCTTGCGAATGCGCGAGAGCGAGCAGCGCATTGACTGGGTGCTGGCATGGCGCGCTGACGATCCAGGCTCACACGCCGTGCAAGTGGATAAGCCTTTGATGCAAGGCGACTGGGAACTGCTCGATCTGCCGCCGTACTTCATTCAGGACGTGCGCGATGCCGATCCAAACTTGCTGGATCGCATCCAGCCGCTGCTCTATCTTGGCGCGTTTCGTGCGCAAGCCGCCGTACCGATGTCCGTCAAAGGTCAAGTCAAAGGTCGCTTGATCGTCACCTACGATGAGCCGCATCCGTTCACGCGCACTGAGCAGCAACTGCTGACTTTGCTGGCTGACCAAGCGGCGATCTCGCTCGATAACTTCGTGTTGGTGCAGCAGACGCAGGACTCGCTGGAAGAGACGGCGATTCTGTATCAGGCGAGCCGCGCCATCGCGAACGCCGCTTCGCCGCAAGATGAAGTGCAGGCTATTGTTGACTTTGCGACGCCGCCTTTCATCAGGAGCGTGGCGACCTTGCGTTTGGTGGACGGCGACTGGGATGATCGCAACGCTGCCGTCGAGGTTATCGCTTTCTGGCATCGCGATCAAGATGAGTACGATCTGACAGGCGTGCGCTTCACTTCCGAACAATTTCCGATCTGGGATATCGTCAAGCGCCCTGAGCCAACGTGGATCGAAGACATTTACGCGCCACACGCCTATATGGACGAGTTCACGCTAGACACTGAGTCGGTTGAACTCATGTTCGGCGCGCGTGCGCTCGTCGCCTTCCCGCTCTTCGGCGCCAATCGCGCGCCGCTTGGCGCGTTGCTGATGAATGCCGATGACGTTTGGCGCGTGACCGAGCGCGAAATGCGCGTCTTCACATCCATCTCGGACCTGATCGGCATCGGCATGGAGCGGCGCAACCTGTTTGAGCAGACCACACGCCGTGCGCGCCAATTGGCGCTGAGCGCTGAGATCGCGCAGCTTGCCGCCAGCACCTTGCGCCTTGATGAACTCTTCGATTTGATCGTGAATCAAGTCAAAGAGCGTTTCGGCTTCGATCACGTGCAAATTTTCCGCATTGATGATGGCGGCAAGTTTGCGCGCGTAGTCTCTTCAACAGGCGAAGCCGGCAAGCGCCTTCTGGCGCGCGGACACGGCTTGCCTGTCGGCTCGCGCTCAGTGATCGGTCAGGTGACGGCGACCGGCGTGCCGCAGATCGTGAGCGACACGACCGATCCGCGCGCTGTTCACAGACCGAATCCTGATCTGCCCGATACGCGCGCTGAGATGGCGTTGCCGCTGATCGCGCGCGACATGATCCTTGGCGCGCTGGACGTGCAGAGCAATACTGCCGGCGCTTTCACGCAAGACGACGTGGCAATTCTCTCAACGCTGGCAGGTCAGATCGCCATCGCCATTGATAACGCTGAGCTGTTCGCTTCCTCAGTGCGCCGCGCTGAGGAAATGCGCTTCCTATTCGATGCGACGCGCGCCGCGACGACTGCCTTCGCCGAGACCGAAGTGCAGACCGAGCGTCTGCGCGAGATCGCTGAGCTGCTGCGCGATAAGTTGAACGCGCTCGCCGCTACTATCCTGCTCTTCGATGATAGCGGCACGCGCCTTGTGCCGTACAGCGCCGTGCTGAGCGGCAAAACGCTGATCATTCCGCCCTACTACGAGTTCGCTCAGCCGTTCTTCAAAGAATTTGCGCAAGCGCACGAGCCGCTTCTGGTCAACGATCTCGCCGCTGCGCAGCGCTTCGGACGCACAGGCGCGACAGGCGCGCTTGGCTCAGTGCGCTCAGTGCAGGCGTTGCGCGGCTTCTTGCCTGAGAGCGGCTCGTTGCTGCTCGTGCCGCTCTATGCCGGCGATAACTTTGTCGGCGCGCTCGGCGCAGTGAAAGAAGCGCTGAATGGCTTCACCGATAACGAGCTGCGCCTGACGCAGACGCTCGGCTCGTCGCTGAGCGCTACCATCCAAAATGCGCGGCTGCTGCGCGAGGTGCGTGCTGCCAACCTGCGCCTGATGGAACTCGACCGCGTCAAGAGCCAGTTCCTCGCCAACATGTCGCACGAGCTGCGCACGCCGCTCAACTCGATCATCGGCTTCTCGCGCGTGATCTTGAAAGGCATTGACGGTCCGCTGACCGAGATGCAGCAGCAAGACCTGACCACAATCTATGAGAGCGGCAAGCATCTGCTCGGCTTGGTCAACGACATCCTCGATCAGGCGAAGATCGAGGCTGATCGCATGGAATTCTCAATTGCGCCGTTCGCCTTGCAAGAGGTGGTGAAAGGCGTTGCTTCGACGGCGGTCGGCTTGCTGAAAGATAAACCTGTGCGGCTCTATCAGGAGATCGAGCCTGACCTGCCGAATGTGCGCGGCGATGAATTCCGCACGCGGCAAGCCTTGCTGAACCTTGTCTCAAACGCGGTGAAGTTCACGTCGCAAGGCAGCATCACCATCGCCTGCTTCCGCGTCGAGCTGGACGGCGTGCCGATGGTGCAGGTCTCAGTGACCGATACTGGCATCGGCATTCCGCGCGATAAGCTCGATGTCATCTTCGAGCCGTTCCAGCAAGTGGATAACAACGCCGCGCGCCAGTATGAAGGCACGGGCTTGGGCTTGCCGATCTCGCGCAAGTTGATCGAGAAGCAGGGCGGACGCATGTGGGTGGAGAGCGAGGTCGGCGTCGGCTCGACGTTCAGCTTTGTGCTGCCCATCGCCGGTCTTGAGCAAGGCAAGCAGCCAAGCGGCGAAGCCAGCGCTGAAATGGGCGATTAGCGTATCGTGGCTGCTGTGCTTTGCAGAGCGCGAGGCACGGCAGCTGTATCACAAGGAGCGTCATGGAACAATTGTTAGACGGTTTCTCAGTGGTCATTCCGATCACTGTGGCATGGGGCGAGATGGACGC
>Ga0308403_1000422_pt1 | contig 16582 bp, 11 predicted proteins | sample HotsprSampleOSM3_FD_203470 | JGI IMG/M metagenome (GOLD analysis project Ga0308403, IMG submission 203470) | Hot spring phototrophic mat microbial communities from Octopus Spring, Yellowstone National Park, Wyoming, United States - 20060914_OS-M3 ... | reverse complement strand
ACGACCAGAGAGCAGTGAGCGTTACTTCACGACGTCCGCGCCGCCCGGCTTCAGGTCAGGCACGGTCTCGAATTCCTTGGTGACAGGCACGACCACTGGCACCAGCAGCTTGCGACCGCCGACCTCGACCACGATTGGATTGCCGTCCGCGCCGCGCGCGTAGGTCAGGCGTGCAATGCGCACCTGATCTTGTGCGCGCACGGTCTCAGTGAAGTTGTACTTGAAGACGCCGCCGAGCGACTCGTACTGGAAGTTCTCGAAGGTCTTCTTAACCTCAGCGCCGCTCAGGTTAGCGAAGCCAACGCGATTGACCGTGCGGATGATCAGCTCGATGTACGTATCCACCGCGCCGAAGCCTGCCAAGTACGAGATGCCGCGCGCCGTCAGCGGACGCTGATTGGCGGTGAACTGCTCCTGCACCAGCTTCGTGCCTTCGGTCGGCTCATCCCACCAAGTGTACGGCAGAACGCCATAGATGTTATCGGTGGAAGGCAGACCGCTCGGCTTCAAGGTCGCCTGACCGAGCAGACCGACCGAGCTATCCAGCGCCCAGTTCACGCCGCTCAGCAGGATTTCGTCTTCCAAGCCCAGCGTGACCAAATCGCGCGCGATGAGCGCCGTGCCGCTGGCGAGCGACGTGGTGAACAGCACATTAGCGCCTTTGTTCACCAGATTGTTGATCTGCGCGGTCACGTCTGTGGCAGTTGGCAAGAAGTACTCGCCGCCGACCACTTCCACGCCTTGCGCAGCGCAGTAGGCAGTGGTCTCAGGCGTCTCGGTTGAGCGACCGAAAGCGCCTTCCCAGCTCAGGTGACCGACCTTCGGCGTGCCTGAGCGCCCTAGCTCGGTCGTCCACGCCTTGCTCAGCCAACGGCAGAAGGCGCCGAATTGATCGGTATATAGCGGGATGCCCGCGAAAATCCAGCCCGGCTTATCGGCTTTCTCGCCGTACAAACCGATGGTCGAGCCTGCGAACAAGAAGACGGGAATCTGATCTTCAGCCACTTGCTCGCGCAGCAGCTCGGCATCTGCCGATGAGTACAGCAAGAGCATCAGCGGCTTTGGATCGAAGGCGCGGTAGCGCTGATAGAGCGATTGAGTCTGCTCTTGGCGACCTGCTGTGTCGTCCTGCTGCAAGGCGATGGTCGCGCCGCAGATGCCGCCTTGCGCGTTGTAGTACTTGAGCGCATCGGCGAAGCCTGCCGCCAACGGCTGCGTGATCGGCGCGAACGGACCGCTCAGGTCGCCAAAGGTGTGCAACGTGATGGTCTTGCCTGTCAAGTCTTCCTTGCACTCAGTGCGCATCATGCCGCCTTGCGCCAAAGCGGTCGGCGCGGCGTTCAACGCCACCAGTGCGAGCGCCAAAACGAGAATCGCTGAGAGGAAACGGATACGCATAGTTTGAGAATCTCCTTGCAAACCACTTTTTGCCATGTGCGGCGATCTCCTTCCACACATGATCGCCATCACCTAGTATGTTAATACGAAAACGGTCGAATCTTCCACGAGATTTTGAGAATCTCCCAACGGTAAGCCAAGCCGCGCGGCTCGATGATCAAGAACGCGATCAGCACTGCGCCAAAGATGATCGGCGCGATTGCCGCGTTGATGTTGACCGAATCCACGAACGGCAGCAAGCGCGGCAGCCATTCTTGCAGGCTCGGCGTGATGCTCGGAATGACCGTCTCGCGCAGGATCGCCAGCAAGCTGACGCCGAAGATGGGCGCTTGTGAGAAGCCTGCGCCGCCCACGATCAACATCGCCAGAAGCTCAATCGAGTTGCGCAGATCGAAGCGATCGGGCGAGATGCTGCGCGCTTCAATCGCCAGCAAGCCGCCCGCCAAACCTGCGTAGACTGCGCAGATGAAAAAGGCGCGCAGCTTGTAGGCGAACACATTGATGCCCAGCAGCTCAGCCGCCACGTCGTTATCGCGAATCGAGACGAAAGCGCGCCCTGTGCGCGTGCGGATGATGTTGCGCGCCGCGATCATCGCCAGCAGACACACGATGATCAGCAGGTAGTAGAGCGGCAAGCCGCTGATCTCCAGCCCGAACAGGTCAGCGCGCGGCACCGGCAACGGACTGGCGCCGTTGGTCAGCGGCGCCAACGGATTGCGCAGCAGCCATGGGATGATGAACTGCGCTGCCAATGTCGCCATCGCCAGATAGAAGCCTTTCACGCGCAGCGACGGCAGCCCGAAGATCAGCCCGACCAAGCCTGTGAAGAGCGCCGCTATCGGCAAGGCGAACCAGAAGGTCACGCCGTTGCGCATCAAAATGGCAGTGCCATACGCGCCAACCGCCATGAAGGCAGCCTGCCCAAGCGTGATCTGCCCTGTGTAGCCGACCAGCAAGTTCAGCCCTTGCACGGCGATCATCAAGATCGCAATGCGCTCCACTGTGCCAAGAAAGCCCGGCTGCACCAAATCTATGCCGAACGGACCGCTCCGCGAGAGCAGCGGCAGCGCCAGAATTACGCCCAGAAAGCCTGCCGAGAGAATCTGATCGAAGCGCGTGCGATTGATGTGCATCTCCTGCGCATAGGATGTATCGAAGACGCCGCTCGGTCGAATGTTGGCAGACATACTTCACACTCTCTCAATGCGCTCTTCGCCGAACAAGCCGCTCGGACGCACGACGAGGATGATCATCAGCACTACGAATGGTATCAGCTGCTCGCCGACATCGCTGCCGAAGTAGACCGTGCCGAGCTTCTCCGCCACGCCGATCACGATGCCGCCCACAAACGCGCCGCCGATTGACTCCAAGCCGCCCAGCAGCACTGCTGGGAAAACGCGCAACGCCAAGCCCGGCATCGTGATCGAGAGCGCCGTGCTGCTGCCGTGCAGCGTGGCAGCCAGCGCTGCCAGCGCGCCTGCGATCGCCCATGCCACTGCCAACACAGCGCGCACGCGCAAGCCGACCGCCTGCGCCAAGTCGGCGTTCTCAGCCGTCGCGCGCATTGAGAGTCCCAAGCGCGTGTAGCGGAAGAACAGCACGAAGCCTGTGAACGCCGCCACTGCGATGCCGAAGGCGATCAGCAGCTCAGTTTTGATCACCACAGTGCCGCCCAGCACATCGCGAATGCGGATCGGCGGATAGGCTTGCGGCAAGCCGAGCGCGTTGACGGTCGCGAAGATCGGCAACGACCGATCCACGCTGCCCCAGGTCAGTTGCGTGATGCCTAACAGCACCTCGCCGACCACCAGCGTCATCATGACCGTTGTGAAGAGCGGCTGACCGATCAGCGGACGGATCGTCAAGCGCTCGATCAGCAAGCCGACCAGCGCCGCGCCGAGCGCCGTGCCGACCAGCGCACGCAAGAATAAATTATCAGTCTGCAGCAAGATGAAGCCGACCGTCGCCCAGGCCGCGGCGATGAAGGCGACGCGTCCGCCGCGCGTCCACGTCGCAGGATAGCGGATGCCTGTCGAGAGTATCGCCAAGAGCGCGCCGCTGAGCGCAAAGGCGACCACAGGCGCCAGCTGTTGATTCTGAAAGAACGTCCAGAAGATCAGCGCGCCCAGCAGCATCATGTAGCCGTGCGCAAAGTTGAAGACGCCCGACGCCTTGTTGATGATCACGATGCCCAGCGCGATCAAGGCGTAAATGCCGCCCGTCAGCACGCCCGTCACCAGACCTTGCAGCACGGCGAAGCCAGGTTGCCCAAGAATGTCCATGCGTGAGCCTCAAAAAGTTTTTGAATTGCTATACGTCAACGATGCGCACAGCCGTCTGCACCACGCCTGTCCGTCCGTCGCGATATTTGACCTCAGCGCGCACTTGGACGCTCTCCGCGCCGCTGTAGATCGCCTCGATGATCTCGCGATAGCGCTCGGCGAGGAAGCCGCGCCGCAGCTTGCGCGTGCGCGTCAGCTCCGCCTCGTCAGCATCGAACGCCTTGTGCAGGATGCTGAAGCGCTTGATCCGAATCGCCTCAGGCAGCGCCGCATTCACGCGCTGAACGTCCCTGCGGATCAGATCGTAGACTTCCTGCTTTTGCGAGAGGTCTACGAAGGTCGTGAAACTGACGCGATGTTTCTCCGCCCAGCGCGCCACGTTATCGAATTGGATGATGATCAACGCGCCTACGAAGTCGCGCTCAGCGCTGCCCAGCGCCATCGCGTCCTGAATGTACGAGCTGAAACGCAAGCGCACTTCCAAGTACTGCGGACTGAAATACTCGCCGCTCGCCAATGGCACAAGGTCTTTGACGCGGTCGAGGTAGATCAGATGACCTTCAGCGTTCAGGTAGCCGGCGTCGCCGCTGTGGAACCAGCCTTCGGCGTCAATCGCCTTCGCCGTCTCTTCAGGCGCTTTGTAATAGCCCTGAAAGACGCTGCGGCTGCGGATATGTATCTCGTTGCGCTCCGCGATGCGAATCTCAACGCCCGGCGGCGGCTTGCCGACCGTCTCGAAGCGCACTTCGCCGCCGTAGTGCAGCGTGTGAGTCTGGCATTCGGTTGAGCCGTACAGATTCTTGAGCGTGACGCCGATGGCGCGGAACCAGCGCAGCGCGTCAGGGCTGAGCGAAGCGCCGCTAGTGAACGCCTCGCGCATGTTGACCATGCCCAGCTTATCGCGCAGCGGACGGAAGATCAGCACGTCGCCTAAGCCGTAAAGCATACGCCACCAGATCGGCGCGCGCCTGCCGCGATCTTCAAAATCCACCACTTTGTAACCGACAGGCATGAAGAGCGCGTAGAGCGCGCGATTGATCAGATTGGCATCCGCCATGCGCACTTGCACCATGCTCAGCAGGCTTTCCCACAAGCGGCTTGGGAAGAGCAGCGCCGATGGCGCGATCTCACGGATGTCGTTCTGGATCGTCTCGGCGCGCTCAGGGAAGTTGACCACTGTGCCAATGCAGACGTGCGCCGTCAAGCCGAGCGATTGCTCTGTGATCCACGCCAATGGACTGAATGAGACGTAGTTATCCTCAGGGCGAATCGGCGCGACCGCGAAGACGTGCCGCATACCGTAGATCAGGTTGCGATGTGCGATCATGGCGCCTTTTGGCAAGCTGGTCGTGCCGCTGGTGTAGCTGAAGATGGCGATATCATCGCCTGAGCCTTGCATCACCAGTTTTTCAAAGGCATCGGGCTGAGCGGCAGCGTAAGCGCGTCCTTTCGCTTCCACCTGCTCAAAGCTGAGCAGCCAAGCGTCCTGATAGTGCCACAAGCCTTTCTCGTCCCAGTAAATGACGGCGCGAATGTTCGGCACTGCTTCGCGCAGCTCCAGCATCTTATCGCACTGCTCTTGATCGTGCGCGATCACGAAGACCGAGTCGGAATCTTTCAGCACATAGGCAAGTTCTTGCGGATTGGCGTCCGTGAAAATGCCGATGCTCGTGCCGCCTGCCGCTTGCACTGCTAATTCCGCCCAGTAGTACTCAGGATCGTTATCGCCGATGATGCTGACCTTCTCGCCGCGCTGCAAGCCTAAACTGACCAAACCTAAGCAGAAATCGCGCATGTGCGCAAAGCTCTCTGTCCAAGTGTACTCCTGCCAGATGCCGTAGCGCTTCTTGCGCATGGCGACCTTGCTCGCGCCGTAGCGCTTCGCCATCGCCACAAAATTCTTAGGCAGCGTATCGAGCGCAGGATCGAGCGGCGCCAAGTGCGGATGCTCGCCTTGAGGCGCAGCGCGCGCTGCCGTCGGTACATTCTGAAGAGCGACCATGTTCTCTACTCCGCCTGACCGAGATATGCGTTGATCACGGCTTGGTTGGTGCGAATTTCTTGCGGTGTGCCTTCCGCGATCTTGCGTCCGAAGTCTAGCACCACAATGCGCTGCGCGATATCCATCACCAAGCCCATGTCGTGTTCAATCAGGACGATGGTCACGCCGCGCCGCTCATGGATATCGAGGATGAAGCGCGCCATATCCTCTTTTTCTTCCACGTTCATGCCTGCCATCGGCTCATCCAGCAGCAGCACGCTCGGCTCAAGCGCCAGCGCGCGTCCCAGCTCCACGCGCTTGCGCAAGCCATAGCCCAGCTTGCCGACAATGCTCTTGCGAATGGCTTGCATCTCAAGGAAATCAATGATCTCTTCCACCACGCGCCGATGCTTGATCTCTTCGCGCTGCGCCATGCCCCAGAAGATCGCTTCGCCGATCAAGCTGGAGCGCATGTGGATATGGCGCGCCGCCATCAGGTTATCGAGCGTGGTGGCGTTTGTGTAGAGCGCGATGTTCTGGAAAGTGCGCGAGAGACCGAGCTTAGCGCGCTGATACGGCGGCAAGTTGGTGATATCGCGCTCATCGAGGAAGATGCGCCCGCTCTGCGGACGATAGAAGCCGCCGATGCTATTGATGCAGCTGGTCTTGCCAGCGCCGTTCGGACCGATCAGCGCTAAAATCTCGCCTTGGCACACCTCGAACGAGACGTCGCTCAAGGCGGTGATGCCGCCAAAACGCAGCGTGATGTTCTGCACGCGCAGCTTTGTCGCCGATTGATTCATAAAGAGCTAAAGACCTACTAAAAAGCACTATTGGCTGAATGCAAAACGTCTTTTCAGCTTGCGCAACAGTATAGCAACAAACGCGCAAAACTTGCAATTGCCACTTTTGACAGGACGCACCGACGGCGTTACCCTTAGCGGCATGGCACACGATGATGAAAGCGAGCTAGGCATGGCAGAACACGACATCGGCTTGATCGGTCTGGCAGTCATGGGACAAAATCTGGTGCTGAACATGGCGCGCAACGGCTATCGCGTCGCCGTCTACAATCGCACGCCTGCTGCCACTGATGAATTCTTGGCGCGTCACCGCGATCAACCGATCACAGGCGCGTACACGCTGCCCGACTTTGTAGCGCTGCTGCGCAAACCGCGCATCGTCAAGATCATGGTCAAGGCAGGCGCGCCGGTTGACTCTGTGATCGATCAGCTGATTCCACTTTTAGAGACAGGCGACCTGATCATTGACGGCGGCAACAGCTACTTCGCCGATACAGAGCGGCGCGAAGCGCACTTGGCAGCGCACGGCATCCGCTTTTTAGGCTTGGGCGTCAGCGGCGGCGAGGAAGGCGCGCTCTGGGGACCGAGTTTGATGCCGGGCGGCGCGCCTGAGGCATACGCGATGGTCGAGCCGCTCTTGACGGCGATCGCCGCCAAAGCGCCGAGCGACGGCGCGCCGTGCGTCACCTATCTTGGGCGCGGTGGCGCCGGGCATTACGTCAAGATGGTTCACAACGGCATTGAATACGGCGATATGCAGCTGATCGCCGAGAGCTACGACATCCTCAAGCGCGTGGTCGGCTTGCGCAATGCCGAACTCGCTGAAGTCTTCGCCGCGTGGAATCAAGGCGAACTTGACTCGTTCCTGATCGAGATCACGGCGCAAATTTTCCGCCGCGCCGACGATCACGGGCAGGCGGGCGAGTTGGTGGACTACATCCTCGATGCGGCAGGGCAAAAAGGCACCGGCAAATGGACGAGCCAGAACGCGCTCGATCTCGGCGTGCCGACTCACACGCTCACGGCGGCGGTCGAGGCGCGCATCATCTCCGCCTTCAAAGCTGAGCGAGTCGCCGCCAGCCAGCTGCTTGGCGCGCCTGCGCCCTACGCTTTCAGCGGCGAGCGCGCAGCGTTCATTGAGGCAGTGCGGCGCGCGCTCTATTGCAGCAAAGTGGCGGCATACGCGCAAGGCATGGCGCTGCTCAGCGCGGCGCGCCGTGAGTACGATTACGCCATTCCGCTCGACAAAACTGCCGCTATCTGGCGCGCAGGCTGCATCATCCGCGCGCGCTTCCTCGCCGATATCACTGAGGCGTATCAGGCTGAGCCATACTTGGCGAATCTGCTGTTGGCGCCGAAGTTCCGCCAAGCGCTGGGCGACTATCAGTCAGCCTGGCGCGATGTGGTGGCGACTGCGATCCGCGCAGGCGTGCCAACGCCTGCCTTCAGCGCGTCGCTCGCCTACTACGATAGCTATCGCAGCGAGCGGCTGCCTGCCAACTTGATCCAAGCTCAGCGCGACCTGTTCGGCGCGCACACCTTCGAGCGCATTGACCGCGAAGGCGTCTTCCACGCCGATTGGTCAGCCTGAGCGACCGAGAACATCGCGATCAGATCAGGGCGGAAGATTGCCGCCCTGTTTTGAGTCAGGCAATTGACGGCAACGTCATCAAAATAAGGATCGATATCATGAAAATCACACCTGAAGATGTTTTTGAGTATCACATGCGCGGCAGACCGGGCAAGATCGAGGTCAAGCCGACCAAGCCGCTGCTCACGCAACGCGACCTATCGCTCGCTTACTCGCCCGGCGTGGCAGAAGCAGTCCTCGCGGTCGAGGCGAATCCGCTCAAAGCGTACGACTACACGGCAAAAGGCAACCTTGTGGCAGTCGTCAGCAACGGCACTGCCATCCTCGGCTTAGGCGATCGCGGCGCGCTCGCCAGCAAGCCTGTCATGGAAGGCAAGGGCGTGCTGTTCAAGGCGTTCGCCGATGTAGATGTGTTCGATATCGAGGTCGATTCGCGCGATCCTGAAGTCGTGATCGCAGTCTGCAAAGCGATCGCGCCGACGCTCGGCGGCATCAACCTTGAAGATATCAAAGCGCCTGAGTGTTTCTATATCGAGCGCGCCCTGCGCGAGCAGCTGGATATTCCCGTCTTCCACGACGATCAGCACGGCACGGCGATCATCAGCGGCGCGGCGCTGCTCAACGCGCTCAAGCTGATCGGCAAGCGCATTGAGGACGTCAAGCTGGTCATCAGCGGCGCAGGCGCTTCCGCGATCAGCACGGCGCACTTCTACATCTCGCTCGGCATGCGCATCGAGAACATCCTGATGGTGGATACCACAGGCGTGATCTACGAAGGACGCACCAAAGGCATGAATGAATACAAAGCGCCGTTCGCACGTCCTACCGAAAAGCGCACATTGGCGGAAGCGCTGGAAGGCGCCGATATGCTGCTCGGTCTGAGCGTCGCCGATATCGTCACGCCGACCATGCTGGAAGGCATGGCAGAGCGTCCGATCCTGTTCACGCTCGCCAATCCGAATCCTGAGATCAAGTACGAGCTGGCGCGCCAAGTGCGCCCTGACGCCTTGATCGCCACAGGGCGCAGCGATCTGCCCAATCAGGTCAACAACGTGCTAGGCTTTCCGTTCATCTTTCGCGGCGCGCTGGACGTGCGCGCGCGCACGATCAACGAGGCGATGAAGATCGCAGCCGCGCGCGCCTTAGCTGAGCTGACGATGGAAGACGTGCCTGATAGCGTTCTGAACGCTTATGGCTTATCCAGCTTGAAGTTCGGAGCTGAGTACCTGATTCCTAAGCCGCTCGATCCGCGCGTGTTGCTGTATGTAGCGCCTGCCGTGGCACAAGCTGCCGTCCAGAGCGGCGTGGCGCGCATTGAGCGCTTCGACGCGGAAGAGTACCGCCATCAATTGGCGGCGCGGCAAGGCATCGGACGGCGCACGCGCCTGCAGATCATCCAAAAAGCACGCATGGGCAGCAAACAACGCTTAGTCTTCGGCGAAGGCGAGGTGAGCAAGATCATTCGGGCGGCGGCAATTGTGGCAGAGGAAGGCATCGGCAAGCCGATTTTGCTCGGACGCGCTGCCGCCATTCGCGCCACAATTGCCGATCTCGGCTTGGATTTCTCGCCGCAGATCGTCGATCCGCACACTTTTGAGCGGCAAGAGGAATACGCGCAAGCCTACTATGGATTGCGGCAACGGCGCGGCGTCACCTTGCGCGCCGCGCGCGAGGCGATCCTGAAGCCGAACGTCTTCGGTCCGCTGATGGTGCTGCAGGGCGACGCCGATGCGTACATCAGCGGCTTGACCTACGAATATCCTGAGGTGATCCGTCCTGCGCTGCAGATTTTCCATACGCAGCAAGGCGTCCGCTTGGCGAGCGGCGTGTACATCATGGTCGCCAATCAAAAGGTCTATCTGTTCACCGATGCGACGGTCAATATCGCGCCGAGCGCCGAAGACCTCGCTGAGATCGCCATCCTCGCCGCCGATTTCGCTGTGCAGCTGGATATCAAGCCGCGCATCGCCATGCTCTCGTTCAGCAACTTCGGCAGCACGCGCCATCCGCTCAGCGAGAAAGTGGCACAAGCAGTCGAGATCACGCGCCGCAAGCGCCCTGATCTAGTGGTGGACGGCGAAGTGCAGGCTGATCTCGCCGTCTCGCCTGAGGCGATGGCAGAGCGCTTTCCTTTCTCGCAGGTCAGCGATGCTAACGTGCTGGTCTTCCCTGACCTGCAAGCGGCGAACATCGCTTACAAGCTGTTGGCGAATCTAGGCGGCGCCGAGGCGATCGGTCCGATCCTGCTAGGAATCGGCGCGCCAGTGCATGTGCTACAAACAGGCGACTCAGTGGACGATATCGTGGCGATTGCCGCCATTGCCGCGATGGACGCGCAAAAGCGCAAGCGAGCGCACGCGCAGAGCGTCTGAGCCTGACCGTTGGCTGCCGCGATCTGCCGATGGCGGCAGCCAATAAGCCGAAACTATTGGCAAAACTGCGTTTTTACTTGATAATGAAATATGAGATTCAAGTGTTGGCAGCGCAGAGCCGCTCAGTCGCTTTGTGCGTTCTGTCTCCAAAGGCTTGAGCCATGCTCGATTTATACAAACTCCGCATTTTTATGGCAGTGGTGCAAGAAGGCAGTTTTCGCGGCGCCGCTGAGCGGCTGTACATCACGCAATCCGCCATCAGTCAGCACATCAAAGACCTTGAGACGACGCTGGGCAGGCAGCTTTTTGAGCGCGGCTGGCGCGGCGTGACGCTCACAGCGCATGGCGAGCTGCTGCACAGCTACGCGCAGCGCATTTTCGCGCTGGTGGCAGAGGCAGAGAACGCGCTGACCAACTTGGAGAACCTGCCCGAAGGTCGCCTGACCATCGGCGCGACGCCTGGCGTGAGCATTTACCTAGCGCCTGATTGGATCGGGCGCTTTCGCAGCCGCTACGCGCAGTTCACGGTCACTTTGCAAACAGGCGTCACGGCGCAAGTGGTCAGCGACGTGCTGGCGCAGCATCTGGAACTCGGCTTTGTAGAAGGCGAGCTGGAGAACTATCAGCATCCGCGCCTTGGCGTGTGCGCGCTGCAAGAAGTGCCGCAAATGGTGATCGTCAGTCCGAAGCACGCTTGGTGGCACGCGCAAGATGTGCCGCTGCAGGCGTTGAAGGATCAGCCGTTCATCGTGCGTCCGCCGAACAGCCAATCGCGCATTTGGCTTGAGCAGACGCTGCGCGCGCACGGCATCGAGCCGCGCATCAGCGCCGAGTTTGATAACATCGAGTCCGCCAAGCGCGCTGTGGCAGCTGGCGTATGCATCACCATTCTGCCGCGCTACGTGGTGCAGAACGAGATCGCGCAAGGCGTGCTGCGCGCACTGCCTATTCAAGGCAATCCGCTGCGCCGCACGCTGAAGTTGGTCTGGGATCAGAGCGCGCACTTCACGCCGATCAGCCGCGCATTCCTTGAGATGCTCCGCGCTGAGTACGCCAGCATCGCAGCTGTGATCGGCAAAGCCTGATCACAGCACAAAGTCGTCGGAAGCGACCGCTGCAGCGATCAGCTCGCGCAATTCGTCAAGATCAGGGAAGAGATCGGCATCTTCAGGCTCAAAGGTGCCGCTGACCTGATCGCGCTCGCACAGCGCGCGATACTGACAGGCGCGGCAGTGCTGCAAGTCAGCCGTCAGCGGAAATTCCGCCACGTCAAGCGCGTTCAGGCGCGCCAGCAAGGCGCTGATGTAAGCGCGATCGGCGGCGTAGCTCTCGCCGTTGTAAGTGAAGCGCTCAGTCTCGCCGCCGTCCTCGCCAAACCAATAGAGCAGCGTCACGCGCTCAGGCGGCAGCGCTGCGCCAAACAGACTCGGCGCGGCTTCCACCAACAGCAGCGGATACAAGACGGTCTGCAAGCGGCGCTCTAGCGATGCGCGCGGCGGACGGCGGCTCGTCTTCCAATCCACGATGAGCGCGTCGCCGTCAGGATCGTACGCCAACAGGTCATATTTCGCGGTCAGGCGCGCGCCATTTGCCCAGCTAGGCTTCACATTCACGCTGAACTCAACGCGGCGGAAGGCTTGCGGCACGTCCGACGGCGGATTGGCGCAAAAGGCTTGCCACAGGTCTGCCACAAGCGGATCGACGCGCTCGGGCAGCCTGATACCGCGCCAATGGCGCTCCATCAGGCGATGAAAACGCTCGCCGCGCTCCAGCGAGCGATCTAAGCTCGCCAGCGGCTTGCCGAGCGGCGCAGGATAGGCTTGTCCCAACAGATAGCGCAGCTGAAAACGGCGCGGACAATCGGCGAAGTCTTGTAGGCTCGATTGACTGAAAGCGAAGGCAGGCGGCAGCTTAATCGGCATGGCTATCTTCTTGCAAGCGTCCACTGCCGATCAAATTCGCGCCGCTCATCGGAATTTTGATGTAGAAGGTGCTGCCCTGCCCGACGGCGCTCTCGACCCAAGCGTCGCCGCCGTGCAGCTCTGCTACGCGCTTGACGATGTACAAGCCGAGTCCGTTGCCGCGTACGCGGATGTTATCCTTGTTGCGGATGCGGCGGAAGCGCGTGAAGAGCGTGCGCTGATCTTCGGCGCTGATGCCTTTGCCGGTATCGCGCACGCTGAGCAGCAGTGTGTCATCGCGCACTTCGGCGCGCACAGTGATCGCGCCGTTCGGCGGCGTATATTTGATGGCGTTATCGGTCAGGTTGTTCAGCGCGCGGCGCATCATCATGTCGTCCAGCTGTAAGATCGGGATGTTCGGCGCGATCTCAGTGGTCAGCATCTGACCGTTCTTCTCAGCCGCTGCGGCGTGCGTAGCGACCACTTCGCTGACCATTTTGATGATGTCGCACGGCTCGCGATGCAGGCGATAGTTGCCTTCAGGATCGAGACGGCTGGCATCGAGGATTTTCTCGACCAAGTCGCTCATCTGCGAGATGCCGTTCTGGATTTTCTCGGCGAAGGCGCGTTGCCGCTCGTTGAACTCGCCGACCATCGGCATCATGTCCACGTAGCCTTTCATGTAGGTCAGCGGCAGGCGCAGGTCGTGCGAGACCGTGCTGGTGAAATCGGCTTGGTTATCGCGCAAATTCTTGTAGCGCGTGATATCGCGCAGCATCAGCACGCTGCCGCTGCGCTGACCGCGCTCGTCGTGCATCTCGGAGAGGCGCGGCGCGAAAGCTAAGCCGTTCGCGTTCTGCCATTCCATGCCTTCGGCGCTCGTCACTTCGCCGCGCAGCAAAGCGATCAGCTCGGCTGCTTCGGTCATATTGGCGAAGGCAGCGAGCTGATTGCCGATCACGCGGTCGGCGCTGATGCCGAAGACGCGCTCAGCGGCAGGGTTGAAGACCAAAATGCGCTCGTCGGTATCCACAACCAAGATCGGATCGACGCTGCTAGTCAAAATGGCGGCGAGCTGCTCGCGACCTTTGCGCGCGGCTTCAAACGCCTGCGCATTGGCGATGGCGATGGCAGCTTGCGCCGCCAAAAGCTGCAAGAAGTTGCGTTCCCATGCGCCAAAGGCGTGCGCCTCACGATAGGCGACCCATAGGATGCCCAGCGGCGCTTCGCGCGCGGTGAGCGGCAGCGCAGCGACCGCGTGGAAGCGTGCGCGCAAAGCGCTGAGCGGCTGCGGCAGCGCCGACTCGGCGGAAACTTCGAAGGGCGCTTGTTGCGCGATCGCCAGCAGCGGCGCGTCAAAGGCTGCGAATTCGCCGTTGCTGCCTTGTGCGTAATAGGCTTGCGGCTCAGGGTTGGCGGCGACCACGAAGCGCAGGCATTCGGCGCGCAAGCCGCGCTGCGCAATCTGCGCGATATCCGTCAGCACGGTCTCTAGCGCGCCGCCTTTGGCGATCCGCTGAGTGATCTCCAAGAGCAGCGCCTGCTCGCCTGCATACTGCCTGAGCTGCTCGCGGAGATCATCCACCGATTGGCTTGAAGGTGCAACTTCACTCATGGTCACGCAGCACTTCCTTGAGCTGAACACCTGCGCTGAGCAGGACTTGATCTGCGCGCATTATAACACTTTTCGCATATATGTTGCAACGCGGCTGGACAATGGGCTTGGCAGAAAGTTATGCGCTGTGCGCTCAATCGTGCTGCGCGCGCGCACGTGCGATGTAGAGCAGCTCTTCCATGAATGTGTTCAAGCCTGCCACGAACTGATCGAGGTAATCTTGCGCCATCGCCTGCGCCAAGGCGCGCTCGCCAATCTCGATCAGCGCGGCGACGTGCGGACGAAAATCGCGCAGCGAGATGTGCAGCACGCCGCTCGCATCGGTCATGATGCCCCACGCCAACGTTTTCTTCTCGTTGTCGTCTTTGGCAGTGTTGAAACGGCGCAACGAGGACGTCGCTGCCACCTGCCCAACATTGCTGAAGACTTCCTGCCCTTTGATCGTGTCGTTGAGCATATCGAAATGGCTGGGCAAGCTATCCAGCAGGCGCTGAATGGCAGGCGGCAAGCCGCCCAGCAGGCGTATCGTGCTAGTGCTGAGGCTGGCGCCGCGCATGGTCACGTCTTTATAGGCGAGCAAGACCTCGCCGAATTTCTGCAGCATTCCCAGATACTCTAAGCGCATGGCTTGCGCTTCGCTCGCGCTGGCGCCTAGCGCGCGCTGCTCCAACTGGCGGAACGCTTGGTAGGTCTGGCGGTGCTTCTCATAGATGTTCGGCATTGGATTGCGAAACGTGGTCGGGAAGATGCGCTCGTGCGGACTGAGACTGGTGGCGTCAATCGGAATCAGCAAGGCAGGATTGATCTGACGGGTGGAATCGAGCGTTTTGGTCACCAGCTGAACTGCCGCCTGCACGTTTTTCTCGCGCCGCTCGCCAAGCGCGATGATCGCGCTCAAAATCGCCTGACTCGGTCGGTAGATTGGATTGAAGACGGCGCGATAGAGCAAGAGCAGATCGTTGACGGTCAGGCGCAGCTTATCCGAGCGTCTGAGCAGGCTGCGGCGCACGTCTTGGATCAACGCAAGGCGCGCGGCGCTGTTCTCAGCGCTCACCTCAGGCGAACACTGGATTTTTTTCAGCTTGGCAGGCGTCAGCGCGCCGGGCGCCTCAAGGCTGAGCGCGACGTAGGCTGCGCCTTGCGCAGGCGCTTGGCTCAGACGCGGCTGAGCGCGCCTTGCCGCCAACAGACGCGCACAACGCATCGCTTGCGCGGTCAATATCTCAGCGATCGCCATGCCGTTCGCCGCATCGAAAAAAATGTGCGAGAGATCGAAGACGTTGCTGTGCGCCGTGCGAAAAATTGTGAGCGCGTGGTCGCCGACGCCGCGCTGACCGCTGCGAATGTCCGTCAGGCGATCCTCAGCGCGCGCCATATCCCAGTTGATCAAAATCGGCGCTGTGCGCAGCTGCTCTAATGCCTGACGCGCCGCCTCAGGCAAGTTGCGGCGCAGCGCAGGCTGCTCGCGACGGCGCGCTGTGCGCAAGGCGCGGTCGAGCGCGGCGACAGGGATGATCGGCTTGAGCGTCAACAGCTCAGCGGCGACATAACGCGCATGTTCAGCGGCGACGCGCAGCGGAATCAGGTAGTAACGCTTGCGCAAAATCACGCCGATGTGCAGCTGCTCGCTCGGAATCGGCGTGCGCGTGTCGTTGTACTCGCTCGGCGTGAGCGCGGCGCGGATGTCCATCTGGTTGATGTAGGCTTGCAATGCTGCTTGGCGCTCGGCGACCGCGTTGCGATCTTGCCAGGCTTTCTCATAGGCGCGGCGCTGATCGCGGCGCGCGCTCGCCAGCGCTTGCGCGCAGAACTGCTCAAATTGCTGACGGCGATAGGCGATGAACGTATCGTCCAAGACGTCGCTCGGCGCGCTGTACGGACGCATTTTGAGCCAACGGTCGATCAGGCGCGGCTCGCTGAGCGCGTCGCCAAGTGCGCGCAGCTGCACGCGCTCAGTCCATTCGCAGGTCAGCAGGTCAGGATAGCGCTGCAAGAGCCAAGCGGCTGCCATCAGCCATGCCGCCAGTTCATCGGCAGGCTCAAGCTGTGCGCCTTCGCGGCGCAGCACCTGCTGAAAGCCGACCGTCTCGCAAGCGTGCCACGCTGTATCTTCGCGCAGACCGAACTCGACGTAAAATTGCCACGTACCTTCAGGGAACGACTTGACCGGATCCTTACCGCTGAGCCGCAACAGCATGTGGTAAGCAGCGATGATCGCCGCTGGTCCGCCGAAGATGGCGCTGTACTTAACCTTATCCACAAACGATTGCATGCCTTGCATCAGCAGCGTTAGATTACGGCGACTCTCTTGCAGCGGCACGACGCGCTCGCGCAGGTTTGCCAGCCCGATGCTGATCATGGTCGGCACGTTGCCTGCCGGCACAATGCGCGCGATCTCATCCGCTAAAGAGCGCAGCTCAGGCAGCGAGAGATGCGTGAGCTGATCGGTAGTATCAAGGTAGCGCCGCAAACTGATCGCAGTGAGCTGTTGCGCTTCGTCGTAATCGTGAATGGCTTCGTCCATAGGCTCTCATGGCAAGGCGACTGACGGAATTCTAGCTTTTATTATACTCGCAAGAAATGCAGCGCGGCATACTGAGATGCTCGATCAGTCGCTGAGCGGATCAGAAGGCGTTGGC
>Ga0308403_1000413_pt1 | contig 16821 bp, 11 predicted proteins | sample HotsprSampleOSM3_FD_203470 | JGI IMG/M metagenome (GOLD analysis project Ga0308403, IMG submission 203470) | Hot spring phototrophic mat microbial communities from Octopus Spring, Yellowstone National Park, Wyoming, United States - 20060914_OS-M3 ... | reverse complement strand
GGCGCCGCACTGACGCCGCAGCGCGCTCTGCTCCTGCGAACGCCTCACACGCCGCGCCGCTTGACACATTTGTCAGATCAAGGTTAGAATGCCTCATAGAGTCATCACAAAGCTAACGTACAGTCAAGACTCGCTCAGAAAATCGCTCGTTGATAGGTCATGTGAAGCGTAGGTGCTGCGATGTCTGATCGGACACACAATCCGCCTGAGCGTTGGCGCAGTGCAGGCTGGCAGCCGCCTGCTGAGCCATCTCTTGGCGAGGAAGCGCGGCGACGTGCCGAACAACAGCGCGCTCAGCTGCCGCGCGTGCTGCCGCCAACCGATGCCGAGCCTGAGCGGCGCGGCGCTTGGTTCACGCCGCGCGAAGCGCTAGAGCGCGTCTCAGCGCTCATCCAGCAAGCGACGCAGCCGACGGCTGAGCAAGACGCGCCTGCCGAAGCTGAAGCGCAAGCCTTGCCGCCGAACGCCGCCCTCGCCGATCAAGCGGATTACTCGCGCTATGTGCCAGGCGCAGGTTTCGTCGCGCCTGCCGCACAGCCGTCATCGGAAGAAGACGGCGCACACGCCGCTGAGCAGCCGATCAGTGCTGCTGACGATCAGCTCGCACTAGATCGCGCGCAGTCGCTTGCTGCTGAGCCTGCCACAACAGCCGAGCCGAGCGCGCAAGCTGCCTCTGAGCTGCCGCAAGCCAACGCATCTGCCGCCGCGACCGACTTCACAGCCTCAGCGCCTGTGTTTGACCCTGCGCAGCGCTTCCGCGAGGTAGAGCGCAGAGTCGGCATTTTGCGCCGCAGATACAACAGCGGTCAGATCAGTAGAGAAGCAGCCAAGAACGAGCTGCGCAAGCTGATGATCGAGCTTGACGGCGTCTGGTGGATGGTCGGCTTTGAGACAAACGCCTGGTTCAAGTATGTGGACGGCAATTGGATTCAGGATACGCCGCCAGGGCTGAGCGCGCGCTCAGGCGATGTGCTCCTGCCTGAAGCGCCTGCCCAGCTACGCGCGCCTAAAGTTAGCACCAGCGAGCAGAAAGCAGTGACTGTGTCTGAACAACCTGAAGCATCCTCCGCCGCGCAACCTGAGCAACCTGCCTCGCCCTTGCCCAAGCAAGCGTCCCTTGTTGACGAGCAAGGCACGGTCGTCGGCAGATGGGCGTCGCGCTTGCAAGCCGAAAGCAGCGGCTCAGGACCGACTGTGCCGAATCGCCTGTTGGATGTGACGCAGCCGCACGTTGGCGTTGAGAGCGGCGCTACCATACCGAATCCTGCGCTCTCAGGGCAGACCGTCCCTGCTGGCTCGCCGATCGCCTTGCAGCGGCGCGCCGCAGCAGGCATCTCTGCGCCTGTGCCATCGTCCAATGTGCAGCCCGATTACCACATCAAGCCAGGACTGCGCGACAATCCTGAGCGGCTCGGCGGCGTGATCATAGGCGTGGCGCTCGTCGCGCTCTTCACTACGCTGATTGGCGCGCTAGTGGTGATTGTCGGCTCGATCCTCTTCTACATGAACGTCATCGGGCGCTTTGAAGCGCGCATCGCTGCGCTCGGTCAGGCGATTGACGCCGAGTCGCAATCCGTGCAGATTTTTGACGCCTCAGGACGGCTGATCCATCAGCTGAACGATCCGAATCTCGGCGCGCGGCTGCAGGTCTCGCTTGGCGAGATTTCGCCATACATGATCCACGCGACGGTCGCTACAGAGGATAAGCGCTTCTACGAGAATCCAGGCTTCGACCTGATCGCGATGTTCCGCGCCATTCTGCAGAACTTCGCCAGCGGCGAGACGATCAGCGGCGCCAGCTCGATCACGCAGCAGCTGGTGCGCGCCAAAGTGCTGGACGCAGGCGCGGCGCTCGACCGTTCAGTTGGGCGCAAAATTGACGAGGTGATCGTCGCCTCTGAGGTTCATCGCCGCTACAGCAAGAGCCAGATTCTTGAGTTCTATCTGAACACGGTCTATTACGGCAACTTGGCTTACGGCGTCGAAGCGGCTGCGCAGACTTATTTCAAGAAGTCTGCGAAGGACCTGAACTTGGCTGAGGCGTCTTTCTTGGCAGGTTTGGTGCAAGCGCCGGCGACCTACGATCCGTCAATTCGTCCGCCGCAAGGGCAAGATCCGGCGTGGCTCGTCCGTATGCGCGAAGTGCAACGCCTGATGGTGGAAGCAGGCTGCATCCGCATGGAACACGCGCCATACAACGGCGCGCCGTTCTGCATCACACAAAATCCTGCCGATCAAAGTCCTGCCGCTGTCGCGTCGTCCATCTCAGGCAACGTGGCGCAGACCGCGCTCGTGATCGCGAATATGTTCGCTTTCCGCCCGACCTATGGCGAGATGACCTATCCGCACTTCGTGGTCTACGTGCGCCAATTGCTCGAAGCGCAATTCGGGCAGGACGCACTGTACACTTCAGGCTTCAGCGTTTACACGACCATCGATCCGCGCATTCAGGATGCCGCTGAAGCGGCGGTCAGGCGCCAAATCGCAGGTCTGGCGGCGCAGAACGTGCGCAACGGCGCGCTCTTGGCAGTCCGTCCCAGCGATGGCGCGATCTTGGCGATGGTCGGCAGCGTAGACTTCAACAACGCCCAGATTGACGGACAGGTGAACGTGACGCTGGCGCCGCGCCAGCCCGGCTCAGCGCTCAAGCCGTTCATCTACCTGACGGCGATGGAGCGCGACGCGCAAAATCGCTATTGGACGCCTGCCACGGTCATCTGGGACGTGCAGACGTGCTTCGGCACGCAAGCGCAGCCGTACTGTCCGCGCAATTACGATAACACCTTTCACGGTCCGCAGTCCATGCGCTCGGCGCTGGCGAATTCCTATAACGTGCCTGCCGTGAAGGCGCTCGCTTACACAGGCATTGAGCGCTTCAAGGCGCTGGCAGGACGAGTCGGCATCAATTTTCCGCTGACGCAACCTGAGCAGGCAGGCTTAGCGGCGGCGCTCGGCGCGGCTGAAGTGACCATGCTCGATCTGGTGCGCGGCTACAGCGTGCTTGCCAATAACGGCAACGCCGTGCCGCTGCACGCTATCGAGCGCATCACGCGCAAGCGCGGCGGCGTGGAACAAGTGGTCTTCCAATATCAGCCGCCAACGCCGACTCAAGTGGTAGAGCCCGGCTTGGCGTACTTGATCACGCACATGCTCGCCGATAACGCGGCGCGCACGCCCGCCTTCGGCGCGAACAGTCCGCTGCTGCTGCGCAACGGACACATGGCTGCCGTCAAGACAGGCACAACTGACAACAACCGCGATAATTGGACGGTCGGTTACACGCCGCAAGTGGTAGTTGGCGTATGGGTAGGCAACACGCGCGGCGAGCCGATGATCGGCACCAGCGGCATCGTTGGCGCGGCGCCGATTTGGAACGAAGTGATGACGGCGATCTTGGCGAATGTGCCGCCGCAGAACTTCCCTGTGCCGCCGAACGTCGGTCAGACGACTGTTTGCGCCGATTTTGGCACGCAAGACTTCGAAGGTTGCGTCACGCGCCGCCCTGAGCTAGTCTTCGCGCCGAATCCGCCGCCGCCCGCCGATTCGATCTTCCGCGTCGTGCGCGTGGATAGCTTCACTAACCTGATCGCCAATGAGTTCTGCCCTGAGTACATTGAAGACAAGGTCTTCTTGAACATTGACGATCCGAGCGCCTTCGCTTGGCTGAACAACACGCCGAGCGGTCAGGCGTGGGCGCGCCAGCGCAACCTGCAATTGCCGCTCGCGCCGCCGCCGACTGAAGCCTGCCGTCCCGGCATGGAGCGCCCGAACGTCAGCGTCGCCAGTCCGCTGCCGCAAGGCATTGTGAACGGCGTGGTGCAGGTTGTCGGCACGATCAACATGCCAAACTTCGCGCGCTATGAGATCGAGCTAGGCGTCGGGCATTCGCCGCAAGGCTTCACGCGCGTGGACGGTCCGTACAATCAGCTGCCCAGCCTTCCGAATACCATTTTAGGCGGCTGGGACTCGCGCAGCCGTCCTGATGGCGCGTACACGCTGCGCTTAGTCGTCTTCGATCAGCAAGGGCGCCGTCTTGAGGCGAGCGTGCCGATCTTCGTGCAGAACGCTGTCGTGCAGCCGACCGAGCCGCCGTTCTTCCCAACTCAGCCGCCGTTCTTCGTGACGGAGACGCCCAGCTTCTTCTTCCCGACCGTCACGCCTGAGTTCATCTTCCCAACTTCGCCGCCGCTCTTCCCGCCGACGGCGACGCCGCAGCCGATTGACAACATACCGCCTTTTAGCACGCCAACTGCCACGCCGCCCATCTCGATCTTCCCGCCTACACAAGCGCCTTGAGCGCTTCCCACGCCGCGCCTGCCTTGAGTTTTCAAGCGCAGGCGCGTTTTTTCGGGCAGTTTGCCCAAGTCTTTTGCACAGGCTATTCTATTTTGATAGACTCAAACCGCCTTTCTCAAGAATCGCTTAGATAGGAGTGGCAAACGATGCGTTTTCGTTGGACAAAGTTCCTTTTGACAGCTCTGGTGGCTTTCTGCGTGGCGGCGTTGGCGCTGCCGCACACTGCCGATGCGCAAGAAGGCTTCTTGGCGCGCGTGAAGGCGCGCGGCAACCTGATCTGCGGCGTGAACGGCGGCTTGGCGGGCTTTGGCTTGGTCGCGCCCGACGGCACGGTCACAGGCTTTGACGCCGATTTCTGCCGCGCGATGGCAGCCGCTATCTTCGGCGATCCAACTAAAGTGGAGTTCAAGCCGATCAGCGCCGCTGACCGCTTCCCGGCTATCCAAGCCGAGCAGATTGACGTGCTGATCCGTAACACGACCGTCACCTTTGAGCGCGATACGCGGCAAGGCGCAGACTTCGGTCCGGTCATCTTCTACGACGGTCAGACCTTCCTGACGCGCCGCGCCGATAACATCAAAACGATCAAAGACCTAGACGGCGCGACCATTTGCGTTATCAAAGGCACGACCACTGAGCAGAATCTATCGGACATCATCGCCTCAAGCGGCATCAACGCTACCTCGGCGCCTTACGACGACATCAACTTGGTCTTCGAGGCGTTTGTGGCGGGCAGCTGCCAAGCCGTGACCTCAGATCGCTCGCAGTTGGCGTCGCGCCAGGCGACCTCGCCGCAGGGCGCTGAGTGGGTGCTGTTCGATGAGAACTTCTCCCGAGAGCCGCTGGCGCCTGTCTACAAAGCGGGCGACGCGCAATGGGGCGATGTGGTGCGCTGGGTGACCTTCGCCACGATCATCGCTGAGGAATACGGGCTGACCAGCGAGAACGTCGAGATGATGGCGGCTGATCCGAACCTTGCGCCTGAGGCGAAGCGCCTGCTCGGCGTGGAAGGCGAGCTGCACACCTTCTTGGGCTTGGAGAAAGACTGGGCAATCAGGGTCATCAAGGCGGTTGGCAACTACGCTGAGATTTACGAGCGCAACTTGGGCGCGCTGGGCGTGGAGCGCGGTCCGAACAAGCTCTGGACGGACGGCGGCTTGCTCTACGCGCCACCGTATCGTTAATATCAGTCGGCAAGGCGGAGCGTTCGCTCCGCCTTTTTTGTCGCTTTTCACAAAAGCAGGCTAGTTTTTTCGCCAAGATTATTGCCAAAAATGCCTCTGAAAGTCTACGCTTTAGATGCGCATTGACGCAGAGGTACACGTATGACGGCACACTTGGCAGAAGTTGTCTGGGAAAGTCCTCAAAAGCATCTCCGCATCGGCTGGTATGATGCTGAGCAGAGCATTTTGGTCTTGCAAGTGCTGGGTCGTTGGACGTGGGAAGATGCCGTTCACAGCATTGTGCGCGTGTTGAATCCGCTCATTGTCGCCAAGGCGCCGCAGCCTGTCTACTCCATCATCACGCACGATCATCTGGCAAAATTCGCGCCGAAAGGCGGCAACGCGATCAGCGCCTTGCGCCAAATCTTGCAGACCGATCCGCCCAATGAAGTTTTGGCAGTTTTCGTGCGCCAGACTGATGTCATTCGTAGCTTTATGGACGTGATCGTGCGCATTTACAAAGTTGCCAATAAGGAAGCCAAACATCGCTTCGTGAACACTTTTGAAGAAGCGCTAGAGTCTATAGCTGCGCACAAAGCGCAGATGGCGCGCTCGCAGCAGGCGTGAAAGGCAACTGAGCGGCAGTCGCCGCTCAGCTGCAGCGCTTCACGTGACAAAAAACTGCATGATCACGGTCACAATGCCAACTGCTATAGCAGGCAGCAAGAAAATCCACGTCAGAATCTTCCGCTCGTAGCGCAGGTGCATGTAGAATTGCAGCACCAGCCACGCCTTGCTGATCGCGATCAGCACCAGCAAAATCTGACCGAGCAAGCCTAAGTAGACCACGATCAGCTCGATCAAGGTCAGGACTGCTAACGCGCCAAGCACTGCCACATAGGTGCCCGGCGTGGCATGTTTGGCGCTATGGCGCTCAGCGTGCGGCGCGCCGCTCGTCAACTGCTTCGAATCCGCCATTGTTCAGCGCTTCCTCACAACAAATACACCACAGTGAAGATGAAAATCCAGACCACGTCCACAAAGTGCCAATACAAGCCCCAGAATTCCACGCCCCAATAGTTGTCTTTGGTGTAGACGCCGTTGAAAGCGCGGTTGAAGACGTAGACCGCCCAGACCAAGCCGATCACGACGTGTGCGCCGTGCAAGCCCGTGAGCGCGTAGAACGCCATGCCGAACGGATGCGCCAGCGTGATGCCGTGATGGCTCATCTCGGCATACTCGTACATCATCAGCAAAAAGAAGAGCGTGCCTAGCCCGATCACGCCTGCCAAGCCGCGCAGCAAGCGCGTTTGGTTGCCCGTCTGCACGCCTGAGAGCGCCCAGACCACGCTGAAGCTGCTCAGCAGCAGGATGAAGGTGTTGATGCTGGTCAGCGGCACGTTCAGTTGCGCGTGCGCCTCAGGGTACGCGTAGCGCGCGATGATGTAAGCGATGATCAGCACAGAGAACAGGAACATCTCAGAGGCGAGGAACAGCCACATCGCCATCTTGCTGTTCTCGATGCTATAGGTGAAGCTCGCCATCTTCAAGTGATCGGCGCTATGCTCAGCGCCATGCGCTGTATGCTCAGCTGCGCTCGGCGCGTGACTTACCGTTTGAGTTAATGCGGTTTCTTGCTGCATTTCATTGCCTGTGCAACTCTAAGATAAACGGGGAACAGCTTCGCTTTATGCAGAGGATGATAGACACGATCCGAGAGATTGTCAAGCGAATTGCGCGCTATTGGCGTGCCTTTTGCGCCAAATGCGGTACACTCGTCGCAGGTTTGAGAGAGAGTTTTGCGCGTATGCAAAAGTTGCTGATAAGGTCTATTATCGGAAGCGGAATGATGGCATTGCTCAGCGCGCTGCTGCTGAGCGCGCCGCAGGCTCTGCGCGCGCAAACCGCGACGCGCACGCCGCTGCCCAGCCTGACGCCTTCGCCGACTTCGCCGCTCTTGGCGGAAACGCCGACGCCGCTCAGCGCTGCCACCAGCACGCCGAGTCTGCTGCGCGCAGGCGCGCCGCCGCCGCTGACGCTGGATGTGCCGTCCGATTGGCGCGTCGGCTACCAAGTAGTGCCTGTGCGCGTGGCGCTTGAGGCGTATCCGATGAACGTCGCCGTCTATCGCGGCGCGCTGCGCGAAGGCGGCATCGGCACGCTGATCGTGCTCTGGGGCTTTCCCAGCATCGCGCCGCCGCCGACCATTCCGCCATTGCTCGGCACGCCGACCGCGCCGCCCGATCCGCTGGGCGACTTCGTCTCGCGCGCGCTGTACGCCGATGGCTTGCGCCTATTGCAAGGCGCAGTGATTGATATCACGTGCAACGTCGGCACGACGGGACAGACGCCGCTGAGCGTGGCAGGCATGGCGAGCGTCGGCACGTATTTCAGCGCTACGCAATGCCAAGGCGAGCCTGATACTGCCGGTTGGTTTGTCGGCGCGCGCTTCAACAACCGCAACTATCTCTTTTACGTTTACGTTGAGCCTGTGGAAGCCTACAATGCCGCGCGCGCGCAACTGCAGGAAATTTTGGATTCGGTGCGCTTCATCGTCCCAACACCGACCGCCGCACCATAGCCGCCTGAGGTCAGCCGATGACCACCATTCGTCTATACGACGTGCGCGTCTCATTTGAGCAAGCTGCGCTTGCGCAGCACACTTTTGGCGCGCCGCCGTTGCCGCTGCCCAGCGGCGCGCCGCGCCGTTTCGCTCTTGACGGCGTCAACCTAGAAATTCGGCATGGCGAGACCTTAGGCGTGTTAGGCGCTTCAGGTTGTGGCAAAAGCACGCTGCTGCGCGCCATCGCAGGATTGGTGCCGCTGAGCGAAGGCGTGATCACTTATGACGATCAGGATATGAAAGATGTGCCGCCTGGCGAGCGCGGCATCGGCATCGTTTTTCAGAACTACGCGCTCTATCCGAACATGACCAGCTATGAGAATGTCGGCTTCTTCCTGCGCCTGCGCAAGCGCGACCATGAGATTCCAGAGCGCGTGCGCGAGGTCTCGCGCGTGATGGGCATCGGCTTTCGCGCGTTGCTCGATAAACATCCGGGACAGCTCTCAGGCGGCGAGCGGCAGCGCGTGGCTGTGGCGCGTTGCATCGCGCGCGATCCGAAGGTCTTCTTGTTCGACGAGCCGCTCAGCAACCTTGACGCGAAACTGCGCGTACAGACGCGCAACGAGCTGAAACGCCTGATCAATCGCTACCGCGTGACTGGCGTATACGTCACGCACGATCAGCATGAGGCACTAGCGATCTGCGATCGGATCGCGATCATGCACGAAGGTCGGATCGAGCAGGTCGGCACAGCCAACATGCTCTACGAACGTCCGCTCTCGGCGCTCGTCGCCACGTTTTTCGGCTATCCGCCGATGAACTTGTTCGAAGGCATCGTGGTCGAGAACATCTGGCAATCGCAGACAGCCGATTTGCACCTGCCGCTCAGCCGCGATCTCGCGCTCGGCGAAGGACGGCGCGTGACGCTCGGCGTGCGCGCTGAGCATATGCGTCTGGTGAGCGAAGGCGGCTTGCGCGGCGAGATCGTCTTGCTAGAGCCAATGCCGATCCAGCGCGCTGTGATGGCGTATCTGGAAGCGCCATCGGGCAAGTTTGCCGCGCAAGTGCCGCTTGAAGCAGGCGTGCGCATTGGCGAGCGCATCGGCTTCGTGCCTGAGCTGGAGCATGTGCATCTCTTCGATACGCGCAGCGGCAGACGGCTCTGATGGTGCTGTATCCGACGGCGTGGGAAGATTACGCCTTGCTGGACTACGGCGATGGTCAGAAATTAGAGCGCTTCGGCGACTACACGCTGATCCGTCCTGAGCCGAGCGCGCGCGGACGACCGATCTTGTCGCGCCACGCATGGGACGCTGCTGACGCCATTTTTGAGCTGAGCGCGCCGAAGAGCGGCGCATGGCACTTTCGGCGCGAGCTGCCTGCACGCTGGCAGATGCGCTACAAGGCGCTGCGCTTCTGGGTCGCGCCGACGCCGTTTCGGCACGTCGGCGTCTTTCCTGAGCAGGCTGTCCACTGGGATTGGCTGACGGCGCGCCTTGCGTTTGCGCCGAGTCCGCCGCGCGTGCTGTGCTTGTTCGGCTACACAGGCTTGGCAACTTTGGCAGCGGCAGCGGCAGGCGCGGCTGTGGCGCACGTGGACGCTTCCAAGAAGGCTGTGCAATGGGCGCGCCAAAATGCTGAGCTGAGCGGCTTGTCAGATCGTCCGATTCGCTGGTTGGTGGACGATGCGCTGAAGTTCGCGGCGCGCGAGGTGCGGCGCGGCGCGCGCTACGACGGCTTCATCCTCGATCCGCCGCCGTTCGGACGCGGCGCGCACGGCGAAGTGTGGTCGTTCGAGAAGTCCATGCCGCAACTGATGGCGCTCATCCGCCAATTGGTCAGCGCGACGCCGTGCTGCGCCATCATCACTGCCTACACTGCCAAGACGGATTTGGCGGCGTTGCGCCGTCTGTTGGCTGAGACGATGGCAGGGCATAGCGGCGCCATTGAAGCAGGCGAACTCGGGCTGCGGCAACAGAGCGCGGCGCGCATCCTGCCGACCGCGCTTTACGTCCGTTGGCGCACCACTTCGTAGAGCAGCAGCGCGGCAGCCGCCGAGACATTCAGCGAGTTGACCTTGCCGAACATCGGAATTGCCACAGCCGCGTCTGCGTTCTCCAGCCATAAGCGCGAGAGCCCTTCTTTTTCTGCCCCGAGCGCTATCGCCACGCCGACTCGGTAATCGGGCGCGCTGTAAGGCAGCGGCGCGGCAGGCGTCGCGACAATGACGCGGATCGCGCGCTGTCGCAGCCACGCGAGTGTCTCATGGCTGCCGGCGGCGGCAACTTGCACGGCGAACAGCGCGCCTTTGCTGGCGCGGATCACGTTTGGATTCGCCCAGTCCGTGCGCGGATCGCAGGCGATGACGGCATCGGCGCGCGCCGCGTCCGCCGTGCGCAGAATGGCGCCTAAGTTGCCCGGCTTTTCCACGCCTTCGCAGATGACCACGAACGGCGTATCTGAGAGACGCAAGGCGTCCAGCGGACGCGGCTGAAAGGCGAACGTGCCGAGCCAGCCATCGGGATGCTCGCGATAGGCGAGCTTGGCGAAGACGCGCTCGCTCACTTCATAGCAAGCGGCGCCGCGCGCTTGGCATTGCGCGACCAGAGCGCGCTGTGCGGCGTCGCGGAAATAGACGGGCGCGTAAAACAGCTCCACAGGCTGCGCGCCGCTCGCCAGCGCCAACGAGAGTTCCTCGTAGCCTTCCACTAGGGCGAGCTGCGCCGCTTCGCGCGCGCGGCGCTCGCGCAGGGCAGCTAGGGCTTTCACCTTCGGATTGTGCGGACTGCTGATGATCATGCCTGCGATTATAGCACATCGCGCGCCACAAAAAACGGCTATTGAGTCCGCGCGCGGAATGCGCTATACTATGTTTACGAACGCGGCTGTAGTTCAGTTGGTAGAACGGCAGCCTTCCAAGCTGCATGTCACGGGTTCGAGTCCCGTCAGCCGCTCTGGGTCCATAGCTCAACGGTCAGAGCATCCGGCTCAAAAGATGGGCGGCATAGGCAGAAATGCCTGTGTGTTCACCTGTCAAATTCGGGGAAGCCTACTTCAGCGCGAAAAGGTAATCCCGAGCCAAGCCCAAAGCGCCTTTGGGAAGGTGTAGAGACTTGTTGGCAGGCATCTTCGCGGCGCGCCGCGCCGAAAGATGAAGGGAAAGTCCAGCCCACAAACTGATGCGCGTGCATTGGGCGGTGAAAACCGTAGTGGGATGCATAACCGGCTGGTTGCAGGTTCGAATCCTGCTGGACCCACTCGCCGCACACCGAACTTCCTGCGCAGCTTACAGCACAGCCTCACAAATCAATCCTCGCTCAGCTGAAGAGATGCCTTGCACAGCCAAGTTGACCGTTTCGCAGCTATGCGGTATGCTCACGTGCCGTCCGCTGTCACATGAGGTGCTTGTGAATGCTCTTTTTCAGCTCTAAGACCAGCGACTTTGAGAAAGTTGACCGCGACCTTCGCTTCTTGATCCAATGCCTGCGCGAAGTGCTTGAAGAGAACGGCGAGCGCGACCTAGCGGCAGCCTTGCCATGGCAAGCTGAGCCTGCCGAAGCGCCGCCTCAGCTGCCCAGCGCGCTCAAACTCACTCAAGCCTACTCCATCGCTTTTCAGCTGCTCAACATCGTTGAAGAGAACGCCATGGTGCAATATCGCCGCCAACTGGAGAGCCGCGATGAGATCAACCAACTCTCAGGGCTGTGGAGCCAGAACTTGCACGCGCTGCATCAGCGCGGCTTATCAGGCGAGCAAGTGGCAGCTGCGCTTGCCACTGTGCGCGTTGAGCCCGTGCTGACCGCACATCCGACCGAGGCGAAGCGCTACACAGTCCTCGAGCAGCATCGCGCGCTCTACTTGCTGATGGTGCAGCTGGAAAATCAGATGTGGACGCCGTATGAGAAGCGCGCTTTGCGCGACTCGATCAAGGCTGCGCTAGAGCGGCTGTGGCGCACGGGCGAAATTTACCTCGAAAAGCCTGATGTGACCGCCGAACTGCAGAACGTCCTGTACTATTTGCGGCACGTCTTTCCGGACGTGCTGGATGTCCTCGATCAGCGCTTGTATCAGGCTTGGGTCGAGGCAGGCTTCGCGCCTGAGCTGCTCACCTTCGCCGAGCATCGTCCGCACCTGAGCTTCGGCACATGGGTCGGCGGCGACCGCGACGGACATCCGTTGGTGACGGCGGAAGTGACGCGGCAAACATTAGCGACCTTGCGCGCGAACGCGCTCGACCTACAGCGCGCGCACCTGACCGAGCTTGCCAAAAAGCTGAGTCTCTCGCGCTTTTTGCAGCCTGTGCCTGCTGCGCTGAGCGAGCGGATCGCGCAGATGAGCGCAGCGCTCGGTGCGGCAGGCGAGCGCGCGCTGCGGCGCAATCCTGAAGAGCCTTGGCGGCAATTCGTCAACCTGATCCTAGCGCGCCTGCCCGATCAAGCGTCGGCTGAGCAGCGCTATGCGCAGCCCGACGAGCTGGCGGACGACCTGCGCTTTCTGTACCAAAGTTTGCTGGAAATCGGCGCGCGGCGCTTGGCATACAGCGACGTGCTGCCTGCCCTGCGCTTCGTCCAGACTTTCGGCTTTCACTTGGCAGTGTTGGATATCCGCCAGAATAGCCGCTTTCACGATCTGGCGATCGCGCAGCTCTTAGCGGCGAGCGGCGCGGCTGAGACTGACTTTCCGAACTGGGCAGAGGCGAAGCGCCGCGACTTCCTAGAGGCGGAATTGCGCATGGCGCGTCCGTTCACCATGCCAAACGCGACGCTTGGCGCGGAAGCCGAGGCTGTTTTGGCGTGCTACCGCGTATTGGCTGATCACATTCGGCAATACGGCGATCGCGGCATTGGCGCGCTGATCGTCAGCATGACGCGCGACGTCTCAGACCTGTTGGCAGTCTACTTGCTGTGCCGCGAAGCAGGGCTGCTGATCAACACGGCGGACGGCTTGCTGTGTCAGTTGCCGGTCGTGCCGCTCTTCGAGACGATTGACGACCTTGAGCGCAGTCCGAACATCCTGTTGGCATTTCTGACTCAGCCGATTGCGCAGCGCAGCCTTGCTCATCAGCAAAAGCAGCGCGGCACGGCGACGCCTGTGCAGCAAGTGATGATCGGCTATAGCGATAGCAACAAAGATGGCGGCATCACCGCCAGTCTGTGGCATCTGCATACGGCGCAACGCGCTCTGGCGCGAGTCGGCGAGGCGTGTGGCGTGCGCATCCGCTTTTTTCACGGGCGCGGCGGCTCGATCAGCCGCGGCGGCGGACCGACGCACCGTTTTTTGCGCGCGCTGCAGCCTGAAGCGCTGCAAGGCGACCTGCGCCTGACCGAGCAAGGCGAGGTGATCGCGCGCAAGTACGCCAATCGGTTGACGGCAGCCCACAATCTAGAACTGCTGCTCTCAGGCACGCTGCGCACCACGCTTGAAGCGCGGCAGAGCGCGCCGCATCCGCTTGAGCCGATCCTGCATCGTCTTGCCGAGCGCAGCCGTGCGCATTATCAAGACCTGCTGCACGAGGACGATTTCGTCACTTTTTACAGGCAAGCCACGCCGATTGACGTGATCGAAGCCAGCCGCATTGGCTCGCGACCGTCGCGGCGGACGGGTCAGCAGACGCTCGCCGATTTGCGCGCCATACCTTGGGTCTTCAGTTGGAGTCAGGCGCGCTTCTTCCTCTCAGGCTGGTACGGGCTCGGCATGGCGCTCAGCGCGCTGCAAGCCGAGTCGCCGCACGATTTTGAGGCAGTGCGCAGCCACGCCTTCGATTGGGCAGTTTTGCACAACATCCTGAGCAGCGCGGCGACCAACGTCATGCTGACCGAGCCGACCGTGATGGCGCAATACGCCGATCTTGTGGTAGATGCAGCCTTGCGCGAGCGGCTGATGGCGCTCATCACGGCTGAGCTGAGGCGCACGCGCCATGTGCTGGAAGCGATCTACGGCGGTCCGCTGAGCGAGAAGCGACCGAACGTAGCGCAGGAGATCGCGCTGCGGCAGCCGCTGTTGGCGCAGCTGCACGCTGAGCAGATCAAGCTGCTGCGTGCATGGCGCGCCGATCGCTCAGAGGCGCTGCTCACACAACTGCTCTTGACGGTCAACGCCATCGCCAACGGTCTTGGCACAACAGGCTGAGCGAAGTAGCATCAGAGATCACTAACTGTGCGGCACAAATCTTTCACGCTCAAACAGGTGCTTCAAGCGAGCGCCATCTTGCCTATCGCGCTCATGGCGCTCTTCATCGCTGTGCAAGGCATAAATATACCTTACCTGGACGAATACGCAATCACTGCGCCCATCGCCGTCGCGACTGCTGAGGGCGCGTTGCAGCCGAGCTACTTTTTTCAACAGGAGAGCAACCATCGCTTGGTCTTCACCAAGCTGACGACTGCTCTGAACACGCTCCTGACAGGCTGGGATTTGCGCGCTGAGATGTGGGTGAACTTCACGCTGATCTTGGCGAGTTTCGCGCTCCTGTGCGCGGCATGGCGGCAAGTTCATCCGCCAACAGCTGCATGGTTGATCTTGCCCTTTGCGCTCGCCCTGTTCGCCATACGGCAGCGCCCTAATTTTGCGCTTTACATCGGTCTGTACTGGGGACAATTTTTCACCTTTGCGGCGCTCTACATACTCGTCCGCATGGCAGTGAGTTTGCGCGCGCTGCTCTACCTCGCTTTTTGTGCCATCGGTGCAACATTCAGCAACGCGGGCAGCCTTCCGCTCTGGTTTGCGCTGCTGCCTGCGCTATGGCTGCGCGGCTATCGGCAGCGCCACCTCGTTTTATGGCTTGTGATCACGAGCGCTGTCATCGGCATCTTCTTTCTGAACTACAACTTCGGCGTGAGCTTCTCTGGTGTTGAGAATCCTGCTGTCCCGCTGCATTTCTATCTGCTCTACATCTTGGCGTTTCTTGGATCGCCTTTGGTCATAGAAGCAGCTGGCATTTATCCTGTCAGCATCCTGTGCTTCGGCGTCGGCGTCGCCGTTTTGGTCTTCAACACGCGCTTTTTGCTGCGCCAGAAGATGCCACTCTCAATTTTTGCGCTGCCGATCGCCTTGCTACTGATGGCGCTGAGCAACGCCGTCATCTCGGCAGCAGGACGCGCGGATATCATGTATTATGAATACAATGGGCAGCCGCTCTCCGCGCGCTATGTCACTGCCGCCAATTGGTTCTGGCTGGCAGTGTTGATGGTATCCGCTGTGGCAATCTGGCAGGCTTGGCAGATGCATCAGCCTTCACTCCTGAAGCGCAACCGAGCTATCTTTGCAGGTTTAATCTCTATCTTTGTGTTTGTTAACGGCATCTCGTGGTATGCAGGCAGCCTTTACTATCCTTTGATATTGACTGAACGACACCGACAATGCATGCTCAACTACTTAGGCGCGCCCGATGCGCCGTGTTTGAATCGTTTTTATCCGCCGGAATGGCGCATGACAGACATACGAGACCTCGCCAAGCACCGCTTGACGGCGTTCAGCGATTGGTACGCTGGACGCGACCCTGCGTCCGATCTGACGCGCGCGCCACTCCAATACCTGAACGGCGCACTTGGCGCAGCGCCTGCTTTTGTGAGAGAAATGCGAGATGGTGCAGCGCAAACTGCGCTTAGGCTATCTGTGCCGAGCATGGTTGAGCAGTACGTCCAACTGCCCGATGAGCCGCGCGTGTTCTTCGAAGCGGACGCCGTGACCGACGCTGCACAGCCTATGAAATTATCTGTCTCTGTGCGCATCGGACGCGCGATCATCCCTGTGGCTTCGAGCGCGATCGGCGCGGCAAGCGCGCCGATCGCTGCTGAGCTGAGCGAATGGCGCGGTCAGGCAGTGCTGCTGGTCTACGAAGTGACGCGCGATGCACGCGATGCATCGGATGCGGCTGATCAGCGCGTCTGGCTGTGGCGACCGCGCTTGAGCATTGTAGGCGATAACTGAAAAAACAACATGGCGCAGTGTAAATCTGTCAGGCTCAAGCAGGTGCTCCAAGCGAGCGCAATCTTGCCCATCGCGCTCATGGCGCTTTTCATCGCCACGCAGGGCGTGAACGTGCCTTATTTCGACGAATACGCAATCACTGCGCCCATCGCCATTGCGACCGCTGAGGGCATCTTGCAGCCGAGCTATCTTTTTGAGCCGCAAAACAGCCATCGCTTGGTCTTACCCAAGCTGATAACCGCTCTGAACACGCTCCTGACGGGCTGGGATTTGCGCGCTGAGATGTGGATGAATTTCGCCCTGATTTTGGCGAGCTTCGCGCTCTTGTGCGCGGCGTGGCAGCAGGTGCATCCGCCGACCGCCGCATGGTTGATCTTGCCCTTTGCGCTCGCCCTGTTCGCCATACGGCAGCGCCCTAACTTTGCGCTGTATGCACATCTTTATTGGGGACAACTTTTCACCTTCGCGGCGCTGTACGTACTCGTCCGCATGGCAGTGAGTTTGCGCGCGCTGCTCTACCTCGCCTTGTGCGCAATAAGCGCGACGTTCAGCACTGCCAGCGGCATACCGCTCTGGTTTGCCTTGCTGCCTGCGCTGTGGCTGCGCGGCTATCGGCGGCGCGACCTCGCCTTGTGGCTTTTGATCACGAGCCTCATCATTGGAGTCTTTTTTCTGAACTATAATTTCAACAGTGGGCTCTCAGGCGTTGAGAATCCTGTTGTCCCGCTGCATCTCTATCCGATCTACAGCTTGGCGTTTCTCGGATCGCCTTTGGTCATAGAAGCAGCTGGCATTTATCCTGTCAGCATCCTGTGCTTCGGCGTCGGCGTCGCCATTTTGGTCTTCAACACGCGCTTTTTGCTGCGCCAG
>Ga0308403_1000411_pt1 | contig 16854 bp, 13 predicted proteins | sample HotsprSampleOSM3_FD_203470 | JGI IMG/M metagenome (GOLD analysis project Ga0308403, IMG submission 203470) | Hot spring phototrophic mat microbial communities from Octopus Spring, Yellowstone National Park, Wyoming, United States - 20060914_OS-M3 ... | reverse complement strand
GGCTTCTTGCCCGTCACGTTTCTCTTGACGCTCTCGCAATCCTACAGCGGATCACTCTACGTTGACTATGAGGTAGTGGATTTCGTGTGGGACGAAGAAGAGATAGACGTGAACTGCACTGTTGAGACGCCTGCGCCTGCTACGGTTGGCGTGCCGTGCGGACCGGCGCTCATTGGGCTAGGACAGGGCTTGTTGGTGCGCACCACGCCGCTCTACTGGGCGCCGCGCAAGGATGCTGCCAGCAACATCGTGTTGCAGACCACACCTGACGCCAAGACTTACTGGGTGCTGGGCGTGGACAGTACGCGCAGTTTCTACAAGATCATCATCGCCTGCCAGACCTACTGGGTGCCGCTTGACACGCTCGTGCCGAATCCTGACGATGTCTGGCGCAGCGCGCCGCTGCCGACACAAGTGGTCAACTAGCGCACACATCTCACGCTTTCGTCTATGTTGCCGCGACATGCGCTGCATGTCGCGGCAATTTTATTAAATTTACTTTAAGCGCTTGAACATTTGCGATATTTCTCTAAATTCTCTAATTGCTCTTGCTTTGAAATTAAAGTTGCGTTACCTTGTCTATGATTTATTTTTAGGCGCTTTTGTGCAAGGAAAAAGCATGAAAAGAAAAGTGATTGTACCAATTGGCATTTTGGCTGCGTTGCTATCCCTGATCTTCATCTCACAAGCTCAAGCGCAAACGTTCACCGTCAGCGCCAGCTATGATCCGCTGTTCAGTTGCGATATCCAAGTGACAGTCAATTCAAGTAGTCCAGGACGATACGTCGTCAATGTTCAATCCAACAGTCCGCCCATCAATGTATGGCATACGTTTCCTGCATCTGTCGCTTCCTCAACTTTTTTCGTCCCACTCAACAGCAGCTACAGCGGTACAGTCAATCTCACAGTTCGCATCTACAACAATAGCGTTACCAGTCTTCTGCATCAAACAACTGTCAGCGTGTCTGTGAACTGCTCAACTCCTTCGCCGCCTCAGACACAGATAAGTTTCTTCAGTCTCTCCTGCTCAGGAGCAACTGTCAGAGTGCAGTCTTCCGCAGCCTATCTTTTCGATGTATATTTGTCCGCTCACGACATTCCAAACAGTTACGCCGTCATCAGTCAGAATTCTGCACAGCGCGCTGCTCTTCCCGTCACCCTGAGCGTGAGCGTATCCAGTCCGCCGTCAAGCATCGAATATCGTGTTCTCGTCTACTACCGATCTGGCAGCACGTCCATTCAGGTCAACGCTGAGGCGAGAACTGTCAGCTGCGCGCCAGTTACGACGCCTACGCGAACTTTGACATCTACGCCGACTGCAACGCCTACGCCGACTGCAACGCCAACTATGACACCTACGCCGACAGAGACGCCGACTGCAACGCCTACGCCGACTGCAACGCCAACTATGACACCTACGCCGACAGAGACGCCGAGCGCAACGCCTACGCTGACCGCAACGCCAACTATGACGCCTACGCCGACAGAGACGCCGAGCGCAACGTCTACACTGACTGCAACGCCAACTATGACGCCTACGCCGACAGAGACACCGAGCGCAACGCCTACGCTGACCGCAACGCCAACTATGACGCCTACGCCGACAGAGACGCCGACTGCAACGCCTACGCCGACTGCAACGCCAACTATGACGCCTACGCCGACAGAGACGCCGAGCGCAACGCCTACGCTGACCGCAACGCCAACTATGACGCCTACGCCGACAGAGACGCCGACTGCAACGTCTACACTGACCGCAACGCCAACTATGACGCCTATGCCGACAGAGACGCCGACTGCGTCGCTCACGCCAACTGAGGCAACAGTTGCGTCATCCACGCCTGTCGAGACGCCGGTCGTCACTGAGACGTCTGCGCCGACTAATGCAGCTGTATCGAGCGACACGCCTGTGCCAACTGCGACAAGCGTGCCTGCTGTGCCGTGCGGACCAGCGCTCATTGGGCTAGGACAGGGCTTGTTGGTGCGCACCACGCCGCTCTACTGGGCGCCGCGCAAAGACGCTGCCAGCAACATCGTGCTGGATGTCGGCAAGACTTTCTGGGTGCTAGGCGTGGACAGTACGCGCAGCTTTTACAAGATCATCATCGCCTGCCAGACCTACTGGCTGCCGATTGACGCGCTCGTGCCGAATCCTGACGATGTCTGGCGCAGCGCGCCGCTGCCGACGCAAATCGTGGATTAACTCATCCTGCGCGCTCTCGCTTGTGTTGCCGCGATACATAGCGCATGTCGCGGCAACAGTTTTTTCTCTCGGCTGCCTCACACAAGGCTTGCCAATCTGCCTGTCATGCAGTGTGGCGTTCAGTTTGTTCAGCACAGGTAACAACAAAATCAATTTCGTGCTGAGCGAAGACTGAAGGCGCGCTACAATCTCAATCAAGCGTTCTATCACACACAAGGAGCTGCGCAATGCCTATTCACATCGAATGGTACGATCCTGAAAATCAAATCGTCCTCTCAACATTCGTGGGCGATATCACGCGCGATGAGGTCGAGGAGGCCTTAGCCACATACATCGGTTTCCTCGATAACACTGAGCGGCAAATTCACTTCATCTCAGACATGCGCTCAGCTGGCAAGACGGGCGGCTTCGCCATCTCTGAACTCAAAACGTTGGCACATCTGCTGCGGCATCCAAAATTAGGCTATACTGTGGTAGTCGGCAATCAGCCTGCCACTCACTTCGCCTTGAAAGTCCTCTCCAAGCTCTTCAATCTGCGCTACGCGACTTTTGGTGATGTTGAGGAAGGCGCGCGCTTCGTGCGCGAGGTTGTCCGCATTCACGGCTTGTAAAACAGCCCTTCAGAGAGTTTTTCGAGAAGTGAGAAGCGATGATAAGCGAGAACACCGAGACTCTTGAGGCGCTGCGCACTGAGCGCGATTTGCTGAAAGCGCGTCTTGCACGCCTTGAGTCGGACTACCGCCGAGCAGTCAACGAGAGCCAAGCTATTTACATGACCGCTTTGGACATCATGAGCCAAGTCGAGCTGCCGTCTATTTTGCAATTCATCTTGCAGCGCATCAGAGGCATTGTGCAAGTGGATGCCAGTCTCCTGTATTTGACAGTGCAAGGCAGCGGCGATTTGGTGGTCAGTGCCGAGCTGGATGTTGTGCCAAGTTTGCTCGGTCAGCGTTTGCCAGCCGATGATGATAGTCCGTTGCACCAAGTGCAGCGCACAGGCATTCCGCTCGTGCTGAATGGTTATGGACAGTTCATAGCGGCGCTGCACGGCGAAACGTTTACAGCCTACGATATTGCGGCATTACTGCCCTTGCGCTGGCAAGATGAGGTGATCGGCGTGATCTCGCTCTATCGCACACGAGCCGAAGCGCCGTTCAGCCTAGACGATCTAGATAGCCTGCAATACATCACAGTCCAAGCAGCAATCGCCGTTCACAATGCACAACAAAATGCAGCCGAGCAAGAGCGGAATCGTCAACTGGCAATGCTTTACCAAGCCTCTGTGCAGGTCACAAGCAGCTTGAATCTGGACTCAGTGCTGCACACAGCCGCCATCTCTTTCGTCGAGATGTTGCGCGTGCCGATCTGCTTCATTCACGAACAACAGGCTGAGGAAGATTGGCAGGTCATCAGCCATTATAACAGCAACGCTCAGCGTTTATTTGCCGAAGCGTTGCGGCTGGCGCTGCCTGCACAAATCCATGCGCTGCTCAGCCGATATGATTGGATCGTCTTGCAGCGCAACGATCCGATGCTGGCGCCTGAGTGTGCGCACTATCTTGACCAGCGCCAAGCGCATTCTGCGCTGTTGCTTCCGATTCACTTCGATGATGGCGCGCGCGGCATGGTCGAACTCATAGAGACAGACGCAGCGCGCCAATTCTTGATCAGCGAGATTAACACAGCGCAGGCGTTGGCAGCCAACATCAGTATTGCGATCAGTCATGCGCGCCTGCACGCGCAGCTGCGCGCGCAACGCATCAACGAGCAGGCAATTTTGCTGGATTTGACGCGCCAATTGCTGGAGCTGACCACTGAACAGGAAATTGCCGACGCAGTGGTCAATGCCACGGCAGAGGCGTTTCAGGTGCAGCACGTCAGCCTGTTCTTGCGGTCAGGAGAGGCTTTCGCGCTACGTGCGCAACGCGGCTGGCATGCCGAAGCTATGGCTGAGCGCCGTTGGCAAGCCGATGATGGCACAGCCATCGGTTATGCTATCAAGACGCGCGAGCTGTGCGTGGTAGACGACTACCAAACAGAAGCGCGCTTTCCGCAGCCTGAATACTTCAAAACTGCAAGGCTACGCTCAAGCATGATCGCGCCGATCATCTACGAGGATGCTGTGCTAGGCGTGATCGCGATCGCACATGCGCAGCCGCTCGCCTTCAGCAGCGATGATGCGCGCCTGCTCTCACTGATCGCCTACCAAACAGCTGTGGCGCTAGATCGTGCGCATTTGATCGCATCTGTGCGCGCACAGAATTTGCAACTCGAGCAGCGCGTCCGCGAGCGCACGCAAGAGATCAGCGCTGTACAAGAGCGCACTGTGGCGATCCTGTTCGCCACTGGTGAATCGCTGATCGTCTTCGATCAAGATGGCAAGGTTGAGCTGGTGAACGCCGCCTTCGAAGAGCAACACGGCTACTCATCGGCTGAGGCGCGGCAATGCACAAGCCAAGCCTTGCTCGGCTTCGATGTGCTTGAGCTGATCAAAGAAGCGCAGACCAGCGACGGCGTGCCGCAGCGCGTCTGGCGCGGCGAGCGACGCGTGCCACGCCGCCACGGCGAGCCGTATGAAGCTGCCATCACGCTCTCGCGCGTGCCGAACGCCAAAGGCGAGACCATCGGCATTGTGGCGAGCTTGCGCGATATCTCGTATCTGAAAGAAGTCTCACGTATGAAGGCGCACTTCATCTCGAACGTCTCGCACGAGCTGCGCACGCCTCTGGCGAATTTAAAGCTCTACCTGCACTTGATGCAAAAAGGCTCGCCTGAGCGCCGCGATCATTACCTTGCCACAATGCAGCGCGAGTCGGAACGGCTCAGTGCGTTGATCGAAGACTTGCTGACGCTCTCGCGACTGGACTCAGAGCATACGACAGTTCATCTGCAGCCAACCGATCTGAATGTGCTGATCGGTAACTTAGTCATGGATCGGCAAGCGCTCGCTGAGCAGCGCGGACTGACGCTTGCCTACACACCCGATTCTTTCTCTGTGAACGCCATGCTCGACGCGCGTCTGATCATGCAGGCAGTGGGCAATTTGATCAGCAATGCGATGAACTATACGCTGAGCGGCGGCGCGATTCACGTCTCGACCTTGCATGAGGAAGATCACGTGCTGATCTGCGTCGCCGATAATGGCTTAGGCATTGCGCCTGAGGAAAGAGCGCGTCTCTTCGACCGTTTTTTCAGGGGCAGCGCTGCACAACGGACAGGCGCCGCAGGCACAGGCTTGGGCATGGCAATTGTGCAGGAGATCGTCATGAAACACGGCGGCGAGATCTCGTTTGAGAGCGAGCTTGGCAAAGGCACGACGTTCTTTGTGCGGCTGCCGATCCGTCCGACGATTGAGAAAGGAAAGTAGCCGATGGAAAATCCGCCGATCTTCTTTTTGGTCTTGGCAGGCGTCGGCGCGCTCGGTCTGCTGATCATGGCGGCGATCACGCCAATTTTGCTGCGCGTGACCACCGCCTTTGAAGCGTTCGGCATCGTGGCAGAGAGCCTTGGCGATACGGTTGGAATGCCGCGCTTTTTCCGAGTCGGCTGTCCGCTAATCTTGATGAGCGCGCTCGGCGCTTGTCTGCTTGGCGCGGTGCTGTTGCTGGTGCGCTTGTTCTCGCCTGCCGGCTGATCAGTCCACTGTCTCGGCGAAGGCGTCCAGCCTATCAGCGCCGAACGGCTGCAAAGGCTGCGTTGTGAAATCGCGCACGGCTTCGTAGGAAAGATAGGTGACCAGCTCGCGCAGCGGCGCAGGCTGCATCAGACTGAAGCAAGGGCGCGCGATCTCTTGAAAAATGCGCTCGCGGCGCGAGTCGGGCGCTACAAGGTGAACGTGAGTCGCGGCTTGCGGCTGAAGGCTGAAGAAATCCGCGATGCGCAGCAGACCGAGATAGATCGAATAGCTGTGTTCGATCTCAAAGGCGCGCACGATCTGAGAGTCATGCAGCCAGAGCATATCGAAGCGCTCAATGGTCTCGCGCGTCAGCATATCTAGGTCGAATGCGTCGAACGAGTCGAGCATCGGACGATATTTCGGTCGCCATTCACGGAAGACAACTGAACGATCTTCATGCGGAATCCAGATCGTGTAGCCCATTTTAGCGCCTGCATCTGCCAGCAGCGCCTGCACGCGAACTGTCTCGCGCCCTTCGATATTGCTGTAGAACAAGTCCTCAATATGCATATCGTGCAGGTCGGGCATAGCGACGATCAAGCTGTATCCGTCGTTGCGCGTCAGGCGGCGCCCCAGAAGCGCTTGATAAGCCGCTTGATCGTAAGGCGTCTCTTGCCCTGACTCGGCGTAGGCGCGCAGAAAATCGGCGAGGAGCGCGCCGTCGGCGTCACTGAGCGGCGTGAGCGTTGTGCGCAGCGTCGGAATGGCGCTCGCCATGTTCGGATCGCGCGAGCGCGTGAAACTGAGCGCATTCCACAGCCGACTGTGCGCGAGCGGCACGCCTTGCGCGAGCGATAACCAGACCGTCGGCTGGACGCGCGCCTGCCTGCCGTGTACAGCCTGTACTTCCAAGACGCCGATCCAGCGCGAGAGCGCAGGCAGATACGCGATCAGGCAATCGCCGCGCTGCAAGGTCGCCAACGCTGAGGCGCGCCACGCAGGGAAGCTCAGGCTGCCTGTGAACGACTCATAGGCGTTCGGCGAGAGCAGAATGAGGTAATATGCCATGCGCTGAAGCGCGCTCCTTTCCGGCTGATCTTCATCACAGGAAATATAGCGGCAAGGCGGCTGCCTTGCCCAAAAACAGCGGCAGAAGATGCCTTCTGCCGCTGTGCGAAAGGTTGAGAAGCGCTGTGGCACGAGCGCGTGCGCTGCTCATGCCACAATGCCTAGCCGCTCACTGACGCTTCGGATCGCGCGATTTGCGCGTGCTGGCGTCTTCTTCGGAAGGCGTGTTCTGCGGATCGCGGTCGGTCTCAGGATGATCGGTCAGCTGCGAACCTTCGCGCTTGACGTCAATCGGCGGCGCCGTGATGGGCAGTGCATTGGTGCTGTAGATATCAGCGTTGCCTGGCGCGTTCGACGTGAACAAGAGCGTGGTCGACTCGCAAATCCAGGTCGGCGCAGTGTTCAGGCTCTGTGCATCGGTCACGCGGCGCGTGGTCTTAGTCGCCAGCTCATAGACGTAGATGCCGATATCTGCGCCAAGGCGCATCTGATAGGCGATCAGCTCGTCGTCAGGCGACCAAGAGATGGCGCTCGCCTCGCCATTTGGATCGGAGATCAGCTCGACGTCCGTGCCGTCGGCGTTCATGATGGCGATCTGCGTGTTGGTGCGTCCTTCGCGCTCAGTCACGAAGGCGATCTTATCGCCCTTGTTGCTGTACTGCGGGAAGCGATCCACGCCCTGACCATCGCTCAGGCGCGTCACATCGAGCGTCTCGATATCCAGCTCATAGATGTTGCGAATGCCATCGCGCAGGCTCTCGAAGATGATCTTCTTGCTATCAGGCGACCAGTAGGGATTGACGTCCAGCGCGCGGTTCTCGGTCAAGCGCACTTCGGGACTGTTGCGCTGAGTCACATCGAACAAGAAGATTTCCCAGTTGCCCAGCTTGTTGGATTCGTAAGCGATGTAGCGACCATCGGGCGACCAGACAGGATCAACCGAGATGCTGCGCTCATTGGAAGTGGCTTGCCGTTGCTCGCTGCCGTCCGTGCGCGCTACCCAGATGTTCCAGGTGCCGCTGCGGTTGCTGGCATAGGCGATCCACGCGTTATCGGGCGAGCGACTGGGATTGATGTCGTGCCAGTCCTCGCGAATCGCTTGCGAGAGGTTCTCAGGCGCATCGGGTTTATCGGGGAGCGCGCCCAGACGGAAGAGTTCCCAGTCGCCTGTGCGGAAAGTATGGTAAACAGACCACGGCGGGCAGCTTGCGCCACCAATCGTGATCGGCTCCCAAACGCGCTCTAGCGACTCAGGCTCACAGGCTTCTGTGGTGTAGTAGAAGACTGGGAAGCCATCATCACCGAGTTCCCAATAGCCGCATGGCAGCTCTTCAGGCGGCTCAGCGCAGACCGTGCTGATGCTGATCGCCAGCGCAGGGATGGTCAAGGTGACCGTGCCGGGCGTGCCATTGACCGTGATCGTTGTGCTGCCGCCCGCTGGAATGCTGACCGTGCCAGTGGCAAGGACTGTGCCAGCTGCATTGGTCACGATGTAGGCTTGCTCCACAAGCGCGCCGCCGGGATTGTTCAGCGTGAAAGTGACCACGCCGTTGGCTGCGCAGATGCCCGTGCCTGTCACTTGCGCAGCGACCTCAGTAGGTGGCGGCGTTGGCGTCGGCGGGATCGGAGTCAGCGTCGGCGTGTTGGTCGGCGTGGCAGTTGGCGGGATGCATTCAACTGTGCTGGTCGCTGTCACAACGCCTGTCACGCGCAGCGTCAACGTGCCTGCAATGCCTGTGACGGTCAGCGTTGCGCTGCCGCCTGACGGCACTGAGACCGTGCCGCTCTGGACGGTCGCTCCGCTGCTATCCGTGATGATGTACGGCGCGTCTACGATGTTCGTGCCGCTCGGATTGCTCAGCGTGAAGGTCGCCTCAAGCAGCTGTGAGCAGATGCTCTGGATGTTCAGCTGTGGCACATCGGTCGGCGTCGGCGTGGCAGTTGGCGGGATGCATTCAACTGTGCTGGTCGCCGTCACAACGCCTGTCACGCGCAGCGTCAACATGCCTGCAATGCCTGTGACAGTTAGCGTCGCGCTGCCGCCTGACGGCACTGAGACCGTGCCGCTCTGGACGGTCGCGCCGCTGCTATCTGTGATGATGTACGGCGCGTCTACGATGTTCGTGCCGCTCGGATTGCTCAGCGTGAAGGTCGCCTCAAGCAGCTGTGAGCAGACGCTCTGGATATTCAGCTGTGGCGGCTCAGTTGGCAGCGGCGTGGCTGTGTTAGTCGGCGTAGCAGTGGCAGTGTTGGTAGCCGTCGCTGTGTTGGTCGGCGTGGCAGTGGCTGTGTTGGTAGCTGTTGCCGTGCTGGTCGGCGTAGCAGTGGCAGTGTTGGTAGCCGTCGCCGTGTTAGTCGGCGTGGCAGTAGCTGTGTTGGTAGCTGTTGCCGTGCTGGTCGGCGTGGCAGTGGCTGTGTTGGTAGCCGTCGCTGTGTTAGTTGGCAGCGGCGTATTGGTAGCCGTGCTGGTTGGCGTCGCCGTTGGCGCTGCGATGCAAGTAGCTGTGACGCTCAAGCTGGCTGAGACGAACGTCGCCGATGTGTAGTTGATGGTCATGCTGGCGTTGCCGGCGTATGGACCGTAGCTCAGAGGCGGACCAGCGTTGATGGTGAAGCTGCCGCTGCCGCCAAGTCCGCCTGGCTCATTGACGACCCACGTGCCACTGGCAGCCGATGTGCCGCTGACGTAGGCGATCACGAAAGTTGCGCTGAGATCAGCGTTGCATTGCACGCCCAAGCTCAAGACGGCATCTGCGCTCGGCGTATTGCTTGGCGTGAGCGTGGCAGTCGGCGGCGGCGTATTGCTCGGCGTACGCGTAGCGGTAGGCAACGGCGTGTTGCTCGGCGTGTTCGTCGGTCTTGGCGTGTTGGTGTTGGTCGGCGTTGGCGATGGACCGTCAGTCGCGGTCGCCGTCGGCGTGTGTGTGAAAGTTGGCGTATTGGTCGGACGTGGTGTGTTGGTCGGACGCGGCGTGTTGGTCGGCGTGCGCGTCGGCGATGGACCGGGACTCGGCGTGAAGGTTGGCGTGCGCGTATTGGTCGGCGTGCGCGTCGCCGAAGGCGTGAAGGTGAGCGATGGCGTCAACGTCAACGATGGTGTGAAAGTCGGCGTCAGCGTCCGCGTCGGTGTGGCAGTTGGCTGTGGAATGCAAGTGCCAGTTGCACCCAGCGTTACGGACGCCAGCTGCGAGGTGCTGTACTGAACAGTGATGCTTGCATTGCCTGCGAATGTGCCAATGACGACGGTCTGACCTGCCGGCACGTTCAAGCCGCCTGTTGTGGTTATGCCAGTGTTCGGATCGAAGACGCTGAAGGTGGCGTTTGCATCGCCGCCGCCGATGTTGATAGCGATGAAAGTCGCTGTGAGATCGGCATTGCAGGTGATGAACAGCTGTAACTGCGGATCGTTTAAGTTAGCAGTTGCAGTCGCAGATGGCGTGCTGGTTGGCGTCACCACACTGAGGTCTTGAAGCTGAACAGGCGATGTTGGTGTAGCCGTCGGCTCTTGAGTGGGTGTCTCAGTCGCTGTCGGCAGGACCTCAGTCGCTGTAGGTGGCGGCGGCTCTGTTGGCGGAATTTCAGTCGCCGTTGGCAGTGGCATCTCAGTCGCTGTCGGCAGGACCTCGGTTGCTGTAGGTGGCGGCGGCTCTGTTGGCGGAATTTCAGTCGCCGTTGGCAGTGGCATCTCAGTCGCTGTCGGCGGGACTTCAGTCGCCGTTGGCGGTGGCGGCTCTGTCGGCGGCAGCGCTTCAGTTGCCGTTGGCGGCGGTGGCTCTGTCGGCGGCGGCGCTTCAGTCGCCGTTGGCGGCGGTTCTTCTGTCGGGAGAATTGCCACGTCCTCAGGCGTGGGCGTCACGTCCACCGTGCCTTGCTGGAACGTGCCTGACAGAATCACTACAACTGCCGCCACAATGAAGACTACCGCGCCAATGATGAGAAACAATTGTCGGTTTCTCGGGCTCATAGACACGCTCCTTTGTGGATCAATTTGGCGTCCAATGCTAACTATAGAGTAGCCTTGACGATTCCACAAGCGCTTATAGGCGAATTTAACAAGAAAACAACGAGGTTTTTGACGGCTTTTACACAGTTAGCGCGCTGTTCTAGGGTAGAATCGCCAATGTTAAGAAAAGTTAAAGAGACTTTCTGTAGTCTATAAAAACTGTAAAGGTTACGTCTTGAGATAAGTGCAAAAATGTATCAGGAGTAAAAAATTTGCGAAGAACATTTGCTAGTCTCGAGATACTGAAAGGCGATCGAGAGGTGTGATGGATATTTCGAAAGCGCAGCGCTCGCTATTTGAGCTGTGCTTCGCGCGCTTGGATGCTCTGGATCATCTCTGAGAAAGTGGTGACGAGCGCTTGCAGCGCTTCGTCATCGCTTGTGGTCTGCGCAAGTTGTTGTAACGCCTCGCCAAATTTATCATTAGCGATCAGGTCGAGCAAACCATGCACCTTGCTCAAAAAGCTGGTCACTTGGCGCACTTGCTCAGCGATGTTGCGCATCATCACCAAGCCGACGAATGTATGTTGCGGCAAGAAGCTCAGAAATGCCTCACGGCTCAGCACGAGACACTCAGTTGGCATCACAGCGACGGCAGACGCAGAGCGCGGCTTTTGATCGAAAATCACAAAATCGCCGAAGATGCGCGGCGGTCCTAGATAGACCAGATCGATCTCGTTTTGTGCAGCATCCTGCGTGAAAATGCGCACCTTGCCGCTCAGGATCAGGAACATCGAGTCGCCGATATCGCCTTTGCGGAATAGCACCTCGCCTGCTGCAAAAGATTTGCGCTCCATCACGTCAATGAGCGCCTCAAGATCGTGCGGCGGAATGCCTTTGAAAAGACGCGCCGTCTGCAGTTGCGCCAGCACGCTCTGTCTGGAATTGATCTCCGATTGTGCAGTCTGCGTTGCGCGTTGCGTCATGTGCTATCGCTCGTCTCGTCTGCATCCTTGTCAAAACGCGCCCAGATGCTTGTCCTGCCTTCCGCTTTGCTTGACTCAGCCGACGCTTTGGCGCGTCGCTCTAGCGCTGCTGCTGCTCTGCCGAAGGCGCCGCCGAGCGCGACAGGCAACTGGACTGCTGTGTCCACTGAGACAGCGGGCTCAGCCTCAGTTGTGACAACTTCATCAGGCGCGATCGCCCGCTCATCGGCTGTGAGCATACTCAGCGCGCGCGCCTCTGTGAAGTTGCCCGCCGCAACTTGCCGCGCCCAGTGCATACTCGCTTCAAGCGCCGTCGTCGTCTCGCGGACGCGCTCTGCCAAGAAGCGCAGCATCGCGATCACTACTTGCGGACGGCTCTTGAGGAACATGTTGAAGTGCGTGCGCTGCACTTCTAGCACCAGCAGACTGCCTTTGGCGCGCGCGCGCGCCGAGCGCGGTGAGCCGTCAATCAGCGCCAACTCGCCAACCACGTCGCCGACTTGGCACACGCGCAGCAATCGCTCTGTACCGCTCACGTCCAGCCGATAGAGCGCAATGGCGCCTGTCTCGATCATGTACAGCGTATCGCCGCTATCGCCTTGATCGAAGATCAGCTGTCCATCTTCGAAGCCGATCTCGCGCACTGAGCGGCTCAGGTTCTCCAGATCGGCGAGCGAGACATCTTGGAAGATCGGCGCGCGTTGCAACATGCGCGCCAGACGCTCCAACTCAGCAGGCTCAAACGTTCTGGCACGCTCGGCAGCCAGCATCAGCGCGTCAAATTGATGTACCTCAGTATGCTCTGACTCGGCGAGCGAGCGACTGATGTCCTCGTAGAGCGCTTGGCGCTCATCCAAGAACACGCCGCGAAAGAAGACCATCGCCAGTGTGCCGATGCGCCGTTGCAAATCGCTCATCTCTGCGCTCAGCGCGTCAATTTCGCGTCGCCAAGCCGTCAAGAGCCGCTCACTAGCAGGCGTGTTCAAATTGCTCTTCAAAATGCCGATGTTCGCCTGAACAACCATCAAACGTCGCATTTGATCGGCAATGCGCTTGCCGAAGCGCTCGCTCAGGTCTTCAAAGACACGATCAATGGCATCCGTTCCCATCTGCTGCAAGGCGCGCCGATCTTTTTCCGTGACGCCGCGCATGGTCAGCATGGCGTCAATGCGCTTTTTCTCATCCTGCAAGCCGCGCTGGATTTGCCGCCACGTCAGGAATGCGCCAAGCGCGCCAACAGCGACTGCCACCGCCAATAAGTGCGCACCTTCGCCAAGCAAGGTGACGCTGTTGTTATAGGCGGCGTGCAGCAAAATGGCGGACAGAAAGCCGAGCAGCGGATAGATGGCGCGATAGCGCGCTTCCGAGCGACGGTAGCGTCCTAAAAACGTGCCGACGAGCGCGCTGGCTGCAGCGTGCATTAGCGTAGTCGAGAGAACTCGTGTTAAAATATCGGTAAAGCTGGCAGCATTGGTGAAGGTGAAATACAAATTCTCGGCAATAGCGAAGCCGATGCCTGCCGCGAAGCCATAAATGGCGCCTTCTACGATGTTGCGAAAGCGCGGCTGCCAGATCAAATAGACCATGAAGAGCGCCTTGCCGATCTCCTCAGTGATTGGCGCTGTGATGCCGCGCACCACTTCGACCGAGCTCACGAGCGGCAAGGCGACGTAAATATTGACCACGAAAGCGATGGCAAACGCGCCTGTCGCGCCCCAGAGCAAGCTGGTGAGGACTGTTGAGACGAACTTGCCGTCGCTGTAGATGTTGGCTGTGTAGATGAAGAAGATGAAGGCGAGCGGCGCGCCGATTGAGATCGCTGCGTTGAGCAGCATTTGAGCCATCATGGATTCACCTCGCGCCACGCTTCCACGCTACACAGGACGAGATCGGCGCTCTGAAACGACATGCGGCTCATTCTAGCGCTTAAAGACGCGCCTTCGCAACTCGCTCAGGCAAAGAATGATAAGCGCTTGCTATGATAAAGCCTTAACTGCTATAATTCTGAGCGAATCTGAAGGTTTCTGTAGGTTTTAGGAGATTCTGAGCGATGGCAACTGTCCAAGCCGCCGGCGATGCGTTCAGCGCGCCTGTGCAAACCGCGACAATCGAGTATCCCGTCTGGCGCACACGCCTGCTCTTCGGCTTGAGCGTGGTCACTTTCCTGAGCATGTTTGTGATGCTCTACATGGCATTCTTCTATGCAGGCACTGACGCCGTGCAAGGTCATGCGCAGCGCCTGTTCTATGTGCATGTCTCTTCGTATGCAGGCGGCTCTGTGGCGTTCTTCATCACAGTGATCGCCGGCGCCGCTTACCTGTTCACGCGCAACACCAAATGGGATCGTCTAGCGGTCAGCAGCGTTGAAGTCGGCTTGCCGCTGATGACGGTCTGCCTTGTGACAGGCTCGGCTTGGGCGCGTCCGATCTGGAATACGTGGTGGACGGCTGATCCGCGCTTGAACGGCATGGCGGTCATGTGGCTGATGTATGCGGCGTATCTGACGCTGCGCGGTGCGATTGAAGACCCTGATCGCAGGGCGCGTTTTGCGGCTGTGTATGGCATTCTCGCCTTCGCCAGCGTCGTGTACGTCTTCCTGATTCCGCGCGTGCGCGATGATACCTTGCATCCTGTAGTGATCGGTCCGAGCGTGGCAAATCCGACGGCGCAGGGCGAATTTGAAGTGCGCACCGATCCGCGCATCGGCGCGACGATGGGCGTGGCGATGACGTGGTGGTGTGTGGCAGCCGTCGTGCTGATATGGCATCGCGTGCGGCTGGAGAACACTGCGGCACGCCTGCAAGCGCTGAAGGCGCGTCTGCTCGCCAAACAAGGATGATCGCGATGGAAGTCTCTACGCCGAGCAACATTGAGTATATGATCCTAGGCTACGCGGCGACAGGCATCATCATGGCGCTCACAGTGGCATACTTCATCCTGAAAGGTCGCCGCTTGCGCCAAGAGGCGGAACTCTTGAAACGTCTTGATGACGATCAAGAGCAGTGAGCTGAGCGTTGTGTCAAGCGCTGGCTGCTTGCGGCTCGTCGCTGGCAGTCGGCGCTCTGTATTCCGAGACGCTGATCTCAGCTGAGAGCAACGGCACGTGTCGCTCTTCCGACTCACCGTCTTGGACAATCAGATAGCCGCGCTCGCGATCCGCGAAGTTGTAAAAGGTCGGGAAGCCTGCCTGTAGCTTATCTCGCAAGGCTGAGATGAGCGCTGAGACTTGCGGCGCGAAGGTGAAGACGCTGTAGCGCGTCTCGCTTTGCATAGCCGCGAAGTCCTCAGGCGTGCCATGTTGCGCCAAGCATTCAGAGAGCGTGTGGCTGAAAAAGTTCAGCACTTCATCCGCCGCTACAAAGCTGTAGTGATCGCGAAAGGCGCCGAAGTTGTTCAGAGTGATCTGCAGGCGATACCAGCCATCGCGCGCTGCAAAGGCGCGCTCAGCTTCGGCGATGGCGGCGCCAGTTGGCAAGCCTGTCCGCTCGTCAGTCAGCGCTTCGCGGCTGGCGCGCCGCAACGAGCCTTGCACGCGCAGGCGCAGCTCTTCGATATCGAACGGTTTAGTGATGTAATCGTCAGCGCCCAGCTCCAGACCTGCCACTTTGTCAGCGCGCCGATCGCGCTGCGTCAAAAAAATGATCGGGATGAACTTGGTCAGCGGCGTTGTGCGCAAGCCTTTGCAGACATCGAAGCCGTCCATATCGGGCAGCATCACGTCCAATAAAATCAAATTAGGCGATTTGGCGCGCGCCGCAGCGATGCCTTCCTTGCCGCTGTAGGCATTGAAAATCTGGTAACCTTGCGCCGAGAAGTAGACTTGCAGCATCTCTGCCACGTCAAAGTCATCCTCAATCAGCAGTAAGCGTTTTTTGAGCATGTGACCTCGCAAGATGACGAAAAGCTACTCTTCTAGCACAGCGTCAACGCGGAATTGACCTTCAATCGCGTCTGCCGCGTTAGCGATCGCCAGCTCGCGCGGCAGAGAAGGACGCACCACGTCATCGCGCATGACGTTTTGCAACGGCAAGACGCTCGCCGTCGGCGGAATATCGGCTGTATCGAGCTGTTCAAGGCGCGAGGCGTATTCCAAAACTGCCGAGAGCTGCTCAGCGTAAGCGGTCAGCTCGCTCTCGGTCAAGCTCAGCTTGGCTAACTCTGCAATTTGCATCACTTCTTCACGGCTCAGTTTCATAGTCACCTCAGCGCCAAGTTCTCAGCAGCAATAGCAGTTTTGCGCTATCTCAGACAAGTTTGCGGTTAGTATATCTAAACTGAATGCGCTTGGCAACTGCGCGCTGAGAATGCGCTGTGAGCCGTCAGCAGCCTTGATAGCGCGCAGTCCGTTGCAAAGGCTTGCTGCACTGCTTGCAGATCGCCTATAATCGCGCCTATGTGTCAGAACGTCTCCAAAAATCACGTGCGGCGCTGAGGTGAACAGACATCATGAGTACGATCAGCGTGTTGGTAGCCACCCAAGTTGCCTCGATAGCGCGCTACCGCGAAAATCTCGCCAAAGAGCCTAGCCTGAAAGTGACCTACACCACGAGCTTAGAGAGCGCTCAGGACATGCTACGCGACTCCAACAACCATTTCGATGTCTTCGTGGCGGATAACGCGCTAGGCGATACCTTCGAGCTGATCCGCGCCGTGCGCCTTGAGAAGCCGCGCTTGCTGATCCTGACTGTTGATGAAGAAGCGGACTTCGGGATGCCCGGACGCGCTGATGACATCTCGACGACGCCTTTCAAGGATAACGAACTCATCCGCAAGATCAAGCGCCTTGCCGAAGAGCGCCGCCTTGAGACCGTCCGTGCTGACGCCTTGCCGCCGATTCGCAACTTCGCTAAAGCGCTCGCCAAAGCTACCAAAGGATTGGGCAAGCAGCAGGCTGCTGTCAGCGCGATCATGGACTTAGGCTACGATCACGTCGCCTTTTACGCGGCTGAGGCAGGTCGCGACACGCTCGCACTGACTGCGCAGATGGGCGATAACGCTGTGATGAACGCCATGCCGCAACGCGCCGACGCCAATAGCTT
>Ga0308403_1000410_pt1 | contig 16859 bp, 10 predicted proteins | sample HotsprSampleOSM3_FD_203470 | JGI IMG/M metagenome (GOLD analysis project Ga0308403, IMG submission 203470) | Hot spring phototrophic mat microbial communities from Octopus Spring, Yellowstone National Park, Wyoming, United States - 20060914_OS-M3 ... | reverse complement strand
GCTCCTCGTCCGAGTCGCCGACATTGACCACCCCGCACGTTACGCGGAACCCCTCGTGGACAAGCGCACTCAACACCGGCCCGCCGCTTCCGCCGCCGCAGATCACGTGCACCAGCGGACGGCCGCCTTCTCCGTGGCGCTCGGCTTCGTAAGGGGGCGGCGCCGGGAGCAGGAACGGACGCCCGGTGAGAGGGTTCCTGCGCACCCACATCCGCGCGTTCCAGACATGCGCCACCAGCGATTCCGAGATGACGGCGGAAGGAGGGCCGTCCGCCTCCACCCTTCCCTCCGCCAGCACGATGAGCCGCTGGCACCAGGCCGCCGCCAGGTTCAGGTCGTGCAGCACGGCGGCGACGGCGATCCCCTTTTCCCGGCAGAGGCTTGCGACGAGCGACATCACCTCCGTCTGGTGCGCAAGGTCCAGGTGGGCGGTGGGCTCGTCCAGCAGCAGGACGGCAGGGTCCTGCGCAAGGGCGCGGGCGATGGCCACGCGCTGACGCTCGCCCCCGGAGATCCGCAGCACCGAGCGGCGCGCAAGGTGCGCGGCGCCGGTCATCTCGAGCGCGGCCATCGCCGCGTCCTCGTCCTCGCGGGTCTCCAGGTGGAGGCGGCCGACGTGCGGATGCCTGCCCAGCAGGACAACATCCAGCACGGAGAGATCGAAGGGGACGAGCGTGTCCTGAGTCACGACGGCCACCCGCCGCGCGAAGCAGCGCGCCGTCATCCGCCAGATGTCCCGCTCCTCCAGCAGAACGCTCCCTTCCCGGGGACGAAGCGCTCTGGAGGCGACGCGCACCAGCGTGGTCTTGCCGCTGCCGTTCGGTCCCACCACCCCGGTGATCTGCCCGGGGGAAAAATCCGCACAGACCCTGTGGAGAACGGGGCGGCCGCCCCGGTAGCCCGCGGTCACCTCGCTCAGCCTGAGCATCGGTTCAGGCGCGCCTCCGGGAAAGGATCCAGAGAAACACCGGTGCTCCGATGATGGAGGTGATGACTCCCACCGGCACCTCGCGCGGCGGGGCGAGACCCCGCGCGAGGGCGTCGGCGAGAACGAGCAGGCACGCGCCGCACAGCGCGGAGGAGACCAGGAGCGGCCGGTGGTCCGGCCCGAACACCCGGCGCATCCCGTGCGGCACGATCAGCCCGGCAAAGCCGATGACCCCGGCGGCCGAGACGCACGCGGCGGTGCCCAGGGTGGTCAGCAGGATGACCGCCGCTTTCAGGCGCTCGGGCTCCACCCCCAGCGTGCGCGCCTGATCCTCCCCCAGCGCAAACGCGTTGAGATCCCTCGCGTTCCAGAAGAGCCCCGCCAGGCATACCAGCGCCGGGAGGGATGCCATCCGGAGATACTCCCAGGGATACGGCGCCGCGAAACTGCCCGCCAGCCACATGAAGATGCGGGCGATATCCTCCCTGGCGAGGCTGAGCGCAAACGTCGTCAGCGCCCAGAAGAACGCGCCGACAATGATGCCCGCCAGCAGAAACGTATTGATGTCCAGCCCGCCCGCGCGACGGGCCAGAGAGAACACAAGCCCCACCGCGGCCAGCCCGGTGACGAACGCCGCAGCCGGCACCGCCCATCCGCCCGCAACGGAATCCAGCCCCAGGATGACCGCGAGGCTTGCCCCCAGGACGCATCCGGAGGAGACACCGGCGGTATAGGGCTCCGCCAGCGGATTGCCCAGAAGCCCCTGCAGGGCCGCTCCGCCCGCCGCAAGCACCGCGCCCACCACCGCAGCAAGCAGAATGCGGGGAAGCCTGAGGTCCCAGATGATGCTGGTCTCCGGTCCCGCCCGCCCCGTGAGATGCGAGGCCAACTGGCCCAGCGCTTCAGCCGGCCCGACCCCGACGGCCCCCGTCCAGAGCGCGGTGAAGAAGCACGCTGCCAGCAGAAACGCCGGAATGGCGGCCGCCAGCACAAGCCTCTTCCGAAGAGCGGAACGGGCCTTCACTGTGCCCCCCGCGCGGAGCCGATGATCGCCGACATCTGCTGCAGCCCTTCGAGGATGCGCGGCGAAGGCCGCACGAACACATCTGGATCCACCTGGACCACGGTTCGGCGCCGCACGGCCGGGCAGCTCCGCCAGACCGAGGAACGCAGGAAGTGCTCCAGTGCAGAACGGTCCGTCACCAGGATAACCTCGGGGGCCGCCGCCACCGCAGTCTCTTCGGAGAAGAGGACGAATCCTCCCTTCCCCGCCTTCGCCGAAACATTCTCGCCGCCGCACAACCTGATCATCTCGTCCACGAACGTCCCCTCGCCCGCCGCCCACAGCGGGGACGCCTGCACCGCGAACAGCACCTTCACCGGAGAGCCGCCCCGCCGCTCCCGGCGCATCCGCTCCACCGCCGAACGGATCTCCCGCGCGACCCTCCTTCCCCGCTCACCCACCCCGCAGGCATCGGCGATGGTCTCAACCGCCTGAGCCACCTCCTCCAGGCTCTTCGGCGACACGGTGACGACCCGCATCCCCAGGCTGCGCGCAAGGCGCACCGCCTCCCGGTTGAGGAACTCGTCCGCAACCACCAGGTCCGGCCTGAGCTCCAGAACCTTTTCCATGCTGGTCGAGACGTCTCCCACCTTTTCGCGCCGGCGGGCTTCGGGCGGGTAGTCGCACAGTTCCGTCACCCCGACCACCCGGTCCCCGGCGCCGACCGCAAACAGGATCTCCGTCGTTCCCGGACTGAGCGACACGATCCGGGCCGGAGAACCCTTGCCCGGGCCGCCCGGCTCCGGCGGAATGCGCCCCGGCCCCCCGCACGATGAGACCAGGACGGCGCACGCCGCCGTCAGGATGCACACTATCAACAAACGGTGGTTCGGGCGAGCAAGCATCTTTTCAGCGCCTCTTCGTCCGGCCCGGCGGGCCCGCAGACGGCCGCCGAGGCGCCACGGGACGGCCGCCCCGCCCGGCGGGAGCCCGGGGGCGCTTCGGGCGGCCCAGGGCGGCCAGCTCTTCCGGCGTCAGCTCGCGCCACTGGCCGGGCCTCAGACCCCTCAGCGTCACCGGCCCGATGGCCATCCGCTTGAGTCTCAGAGTCTCGTGCCCCAGCGCCTCGAACATCCGCCGGATCAGGCGCTTGCGCCCCTCCGTCAGCACGATCTCCAGCCGGGTCCGGTCCTCTTTCAGGTCCCGGGAATCCACCACCACTCCGGCGGGAAGCGCGGGACCATCCTTCAGCTCCATCCCGCGCCGCATCAGCTCCACCTCGGCGTTCGTGACGATCCCGGATACCGTGACCCGGTAGACCTTCGGAACGCCGAACCGGGGATGAGTGAGGCGGTTCGCCAGGTCGCCATCGTTCGTCAGCAGCATCAGCCCTTCACTCGGGACGTCCAGCCTGCCCACGGGGTAAAGGTGCTGAAGGTCCGCAGGAAGCAGGTCCATCACCGTCCTCTTTGCGTGCGGGTCGCGACGGGTGCTGGACACCCCGCGGGGCTTGTAAAGCGCGATGTAGCGCAGCGGAGGAGGCTGCACCGGCCGCCCGTCCAGCGTGATGCGGTCACGCTGCGGATCGGCGCGCGTCCCGAGCTCCGTGACGACAGCCCCGTTGACGGCCACCCGCCCTTCAACAATGAACCTCTCACACTCCCGCCTGCTCCCGCACCCGCACGCGGAGAGCACTTTCTGGAGCCGCTCCTCCACGACGCTATCTCCCGTTGCGGGAGCGCCTTACGAAGACGTAGCCCGCAGGAAAGGAACCGAGGACGGCGAGAAACAGTGGATTGCGCGACCGGCGGGGCGCCACATCCCGGGCGGCCACAAGCGCGATGCGCTGGACTGGCCTGCCGTCCACCTCCACGATCAGATCCCCAACCCTGTCGCCCCGGTTGACCGGCGGCTCCAGCCCGCGCAGCTCCACCAGCTTCCTGAGCTTTCCTCCTCCGCGCGGCACGCACACCACCACATCCGACTCAAGTGCCAGCGGCAGCTCCTCCGGCTCCCCTCCCGCGACGCGGACCCGCGACTGGATGTCCCCGGCTTTCGCCAGCGTCCGCGGAGCGAACCGCGCGAAGGCGTAATCCATGATCGCCCGCGTGTCGGCGCCCGCATCCGCGCTGTTCAGAACCACCGTGATCACCCGCCAGCCGTCCACCGTGGCAGAGCCGACAAAGCAGCGGCCCGCCTGGCGGGTATAGCCCGTCTTGATGCCGTCGGCTCCCGGATATTCCCTAAGGAACCGGGCGGTGTTGCGAAGCAGGCGGTCCCGGCTGGCGGTCCGCTCGATCACGATGGACCGGATGGAGCACAGCTCGTTGAAGCCCGGCGTGGCGATCGCCTCCCGTGCCAGCCGCGCCAGATCGGCGGCCGTTGAATAGTGCCCCTCCGCGTGCAGGCCGCTCGGGTTCCGGAAATGCGTGTCCCTGAGCCCCAGCTCCTTGGCCCGCAGGTTCATCAGCTCCACGAAACGCTCCTCCGTGCCGCCAATGTGCCGGGCCACCACTGCGGCGGCATCGTTGGCGGAGCGCACCATCATTGCATACAGCAGGTCTCGGAGGGTCAGCTTCTCGCCGGGGATGAGATGGAACGACATCTCCGGGATCCGCTCCACCCCCTTCGGCACGGTGATGACCTCGTCCGGATCGCCCAGCTCCAGCGCCAGAAGCGCCGTCATCATCTTGGTGGTGCTGGCCATCGGACGGCGGACGGAGGCATTCTTCGACCAGAGGACCTGTCCGCCGCGCGCGTCCACGGCGATGGCGCTGGACGCGCTGACGGCCGGCCCGCCGTCCGCAAAGACAGCGGCAGGGGTCAGGCAGGCCGACAGCGCGGCCGCAAGCGCCCGGAGGAAAAATCCGGAACAACATGGCAGACGGGACGTCCTCACAGAGAAAGAGGATAGCCCAAACGGCCCCCGCAGGCCACGGCCCGGTCCGGCGGCCGCGCCTTCCGGATCAGCAGGGCTGAAGCGGCTCGCCGGGATCCGTGCGGGCAGGGCCGCCGGGCTGCGGCGCATCCGGCGGGAACACCTCCTCCACCATCCTTCGCGCCTCCTCGACGGACACTTCACCTGCGCCCTCCATCAGAGACTCCGCCCGTTCGCTGACCAGCCGCTCCAGGGCGGCCTGGTCCGGAAGATCGTCCAGACTCCTGAGGCCGAAATAGACGAGAAACTCCTCCGTGGTGCCGTAAAGCACGGGACGGCCGGGCGCGTCCTTGCGGCCCAGCTCGCGGATGAGCCCCTTTTCCAGAAGGCTTTTCGCCACGCCGGAGGAGTCCACGCCCCGGATGGCGTCCACCTCCGGAAGCGTACAGGGCTGATTGTAGGCGATGATGGCCAGGCATTCCAGCGCCGCCCGTGACAGCTTCTGCGCCCTCTTTCCGACGAAGCGCGCGACGGCCGCGGCGTATTCGGGCCGGGTGGACATCTGGAAACCTCCCGCCACCTCCCGCACCATCAGACCGGATAGCGCCGGGTCGCGGGCGACAAGCTCCCGGACGGCCCGCTCCACCAGAGTCTCCTCCGCCTCCAGCGCGAGAGCCATCTCCCGCACCGAAAGCGGGGAGGGACTGACGAACAGAAGACACTCCACGCCCCGGCGGATCTCATCGAGCAGGGCGGCCGCCTCCGGCGCCGTCATAGCGCCGCGACCTCCGCGGCCTCGCCGGCCGTCTGGAAAATGACGATCTCTCCCAGGCACCGCTCCTGAGCGGCGTCCACACTGCGCTGCCTGAGCAGCTCCAGAAGGGCGAGAAAGGCCATCACCACCTCGGTCCGCGTCCGCTCCGGCGAAAACAGGTCGTGGAAGAGCAGACGTCCCCCGCTCTCCCTCAGGCGGCGCAGGATCTCGCCCATCTTGAGCCGCAGGGTGATGCGTCTGCGCGGGATGACGGCGGCGGGCGCCTTCTCCGCCGAAGCCCGCTCCAGGACCCGCTTCAGGGCGGCCAGAAGGTCGGCCGTCGTGACCGCGCCGGACGGCACCGGAGGGAGCTCTTCAGGGTCCACCTCCACCGTCCGGGAGTACAGCAGACGGCAGGTCTCCTCCTGGTCGCGCAGCAGCGACGCCACCTCGCGGTATTTCTCGTATTCCAGAAGCCGCTGGACCAGCTCGGCGCGCGGGTCCGGCCCCTCCTCGACGGCGGGAGCCGGAGGGCGAGGAAGGAGCAGGCGGGATTTCAGCTCGATGAGCGTGGCCGCCATCACCAGAAACTCGCCGGCGACATCGAGGTCGAGCTGTTCCATCCGCTGCAGATACAGGAGATACTGGTCGGTCACCCGGGCGATGGGGATATCGTAGATATCCAGCTCCTGTTCGCGGATCAGGTGAAGCAGCAGGTCCAGCGGCCCCTCGAACTGCTGCAGGCGGACCTGGAACCCCGTGGAGGATTCTTGCCTGAGGTCTATTGCCATATGCGGGACAACATCCTGTCGCTCCCGGGCCGCGCCGCCCCGGCGCCGGCCCGTCATCCTTCCCTGGAATCATCCACATTGTAGCACAGCGCGCCGCTTAGCGGAAGGGGGGAACCGCGCCGCCGTGTGGGGCGAAGCGTAGGGGAAGGAGGCGGAGGGGCCTTGTCAAACTCTCTCTTAGCCGATGGACTCCACCTCAGTTGTTTGCCGACCAACGTTCGCGATCAAGCCGATCGCCAGCTGAGATTTCGAACAGCGCGAACCCAGATTACCCGCACAACCGTTACCGCAAGCTACCCACGAAAACCTCACCGCCATCCCCGGTTGGCGGAAGGGAGGTTAGTAGGATTCTTTCGACTGGCCGCTGCTGCACGCGTGCCCTGCCTCCCCGCTCGTCTGTCTGGCTCGCGTGGAGGCTCCATCAGCACGCTCGGGCGCCTTGTGGCCTTGAGCCTGTATGCTACCAGGGCCAAGGCCGTGTAGGCACACATGCAAGGCGACCCCTTGACAGGCAGGGCAACATACGCCAGTATAGGCCATGTCGATCAGGCAGAGCCTCTCCCGCCAAGCGAGAGGCGAAAATCCTGCGGAACCGAGATGGGACCGAGCACTCCGGGCCGCGACCCTAGGGTGGACCCATCTGTCCGCGCTCTTGAGAGCTGAAATGGCCGCTGGTGCTTCGCTTGCACGGATGGCCTGCGAACCGCACGCCGACGGACTAGGCCGGCTCCGTAACCATTCGGTTGCGATTGCTGGCCGAAGATCGCAGAGGTTAGCCATCAAGAAGTGCCCGCTCACCTTTGTCACATCGTCCCGGCAAAATCCACTCTAACGGAGCCCAGATTCCTGACCGATAAAGGATACTGCAATGGCGGTCAAGTTCTTATCTCGGTCGCGCTTACCGCTGACCCAGCGGTTCCCACAAACGGCCGCGCTGCTCAGCGCCCCGGCGCCCTTCCGTATCGCTGCCTTCACACTCATCACAGCCTTCTGTCTCTTCGCGCCACCATTCGTGGCTCTGACAGTCACCCGCTTTCCCACGTTCGCCTTTGCCACAACACTCCTTTTAGCCCTCTTTATCGCGGTACTCCGACCTTCCGGCACCCTCCGGCGCTACTTCCTCCTCGTCGCTCTCATCACCACAATGTCAGGGCAGGTTGGTCTCTACTTTGGCCACTCACTCTTGAGCACCTTCCTCATTGAAGACATTTTATGCCTTACGCTCTCGCTTCTGATTCTTCTTTACATCCTGTCTGGAAAAGCTGTATCACCCCCTATCTCAATACCCATTCTGTGCCTAGGCCTTTACTGCGCCGCCATCATTGCCTCTACAATATACCTTCTCTTTCAAACTGAGCCTTATCCGCTTCTCTCCCTCTGGCATCATCTTGCTTTGTCGGAATATCGAAAGCCACTATTGACGGCAACAACGGCATTCACCCTTTCACTTGCAGCTTTTGTGCTCCACCGAAGCACGCAGCAGGCATACGCCACAGTGGCGACGCTCCTAATCGGTGCATGTGTCCTGTGTTTCATTGCTTTAATCGAGTACATATATCCTGAGCCTTATTATCGCATCTATCACTACTTATTTGGATATGGTGATATTACGGTTATACGTGTTCAGAGAGCTCTGATACACCATCGAGCGTTTAGTGTCTTTGATAACGGCCCTGGTTTTGCGGCGTGGCTCGTGCCGTTTGCTCCTATTGCTTTCCACGGTCTAGTATCACAACACCGTCTTCTTTCCCGTATAATGTATGCCTTCGCCTTTCTATTCATAATGGTTGGAATTTATGTTACGGGCTCTCGCGCTCCAGCAGTGGCACTCGTGTTGGTGTTGCTACTTTATCCTTGGTTCCTTGGGCATTTAAAGGCTGGAATCCGCGCATCGGTTGCCGTGGCTGTGTTGGCGTATCTCCTCCTGTCACTGTCGCCATTTTTGGCCAAGACATTACCGCAGAACAATCTCTTTGAACGGTTCTTAGCTCCACGAGAGGGCCACTTAATGGCAACGCTTGAAAAGCGGTATGAGGTATGGCAGGAGGCAGCTGAAAGATTTCGGGAGTCGCCTCTGCTCGGCATAGGTCCGGACCAGTTTTGGGCCCGGAAGCGCTCGCGTGAGATTCCTGATCCGACAAGGCTTGATTCCGCTCACAGTGGATATGTTCAAACCTTAGCCGAACTGGGCCTTGTAGGAGCCGTGACCGGAGGTCTACTCGTTATTGTCACAGTCGTATGGGGAATCGTCGTGTTGAGGAGTGTCTCGGGTGAACCAATAAGGGGGCTTGCGGCGGCGCTGTTGTGTGGCTGTTGCGGGATTTTTATCACAGGGTTGACGGAACCCGCTTTTACGCTGAGCCGGAATTTCTACGTCTTTTGTATATTCCTGGGGTTACTAGTCCGAATTCAGTATCTCCAAGAGCCAAAAACTACTCCGAGGGATCGCATCCGGGGGAAGCGCCTACTGTCGGCGACAAGTTTAGCTGCCCCCTCAGGCTTTCGTAGCCGGGGTAAGAAATTCCCTGACGCATAGCGTTCTGGGAGCGGCGATGAGGAGTTTCCACGCAATGCGTACCCGTTTTTTGGAGGATCTCGACGGACGCCCGGCGAGCTCCTGCCTTATTAAAAGCACGAACTGTTTACCGCCCAAATATCAGTTTGTCGCTGCTCGGACCTGGCCCTCAAACGCCTAAGTGGGGAGCGCGTGGGGGACCACAGCCCGGTAGTTGCGCGCTGCGAGAGACATTCTTCTTCAAGAAGACAACCACCGCACCGTAAGCTTTCTTTCTCCTTGCTCAGTGCAATGGCGTACGGCGCGACCTCATCGTGTCATGAAAGCGTCCTGTTCTCTTGACAGCAACACTCCCGACCGCCTGAGCCTGCCCTGGGATGTGCACGGGAAGTGCAGCTCAGACTCCGTAACTTCCTCTTTCCGCCTGATTCCCATTCGAGCACACGCCCTACTACCCGTCCTCACCCTTTACCATCCGGCTCTTGTGTTCACATCGTCGGCCCTTTAAGTTTGAGGACCAGTGGTGCACCCTCCGAGTGGGGACGGTGACCACTGAGCCCGGCCCGCACTACCTCTAAGCGCAACTGCCGGCTAAACCCTGCTATTTCCATTCCGAGCAACAGGTAACGCAAGCTATCCGAGATTGACCACGCACTCAGGCCACACTCACCCTGCCGCCAACCCGTTACCCCTGCGGCAGCACACGACGCTAACAATCTAGTCTACATCTGGCCACTCAGTGCCTGCTTCCATGCTCAGAAACAGACCGAGGAACCTTATCTTTCTTGCAGCCTGCATACTCTAACGCACTCGAACTGTGAACCGCAACTGACGCCTCTCGCCGGGATAAACATTCTCTACCCGCCACTTCAATGCCCGTAGCACGCCGTCATAATCCGCACTCGGGCGTGAACTTCCCTCAACATACTCCACGCCCGGCGGGATTGGGGCACCGACTTCAGCCGAGGCCACTACCTCATCCCCATTGTTCGATACAGTCACCGTCAACTGTATGTCTTCGCTTGGATGAGCAGTACTGTCATTAGGCTCCCTGGCTATATTCACACTCAAACTTCCTGATTGTTCAATGTCCTCCAAATCTAAAACTGTCAGAGAATGCGGATAAAAAGTGTGCGTAAATACACTTGATGTCACCTGTGCCCCTACCGCTTCGCGGATAGTGATCGATCCGGGAAATTGTTCGTTGGAGGCCTCCATCCCATGATCGCTGGTGACAGTCCTTACCAGAAGTGGTCCACTGAATCTAAGCCTCCCAAAATCAATTGTCACGGCTTTTTCCTCTGAAGCGGACTGGTTAACTACAAATAAGCGTACGCGTCTTGATATTCGATCCCGAAAGCACTGAGCATGAATACCTTCTTCGTTTACAACCCGTGTTCTTAATACCTCTCCGATTCCGTACGTGCTATACAACTTCATAACTAAATATGTCGGAGTTACACCCTGACGCTGCTGTCCGGTAGACTCATCAATGTCATCATACACCATCCTAAACAGACGCGACTCATACCATGCGCCAACCTCTCCGAAGAGAATCTGGTGTACGGCACTAACCCCGACTCTAGCAAAATGGTTGAACATGCAGGCGAAAATCAATGCACTTTTAAGCCGGTGCAGGTGCACCTGGTCGTTCGGATCTGCTCCTTTAGAAAACCCGTAGTTGACATTAAACTCAGTTATAAAGACCGGCTTAGGATAATCGCGCATCAGCTCAATGTGAGCACTTTCGCATCTGTCAACTGACTTGAACTGGTATAGGTATTCTGAAAGCGGGTCTTCTGTGTTAGGAATGTTCGTGCCGATGTAGATGTGCCAGACTAGAAAATCCGAGGCGTGATACGTTTCCGTGTAGTTACCAGGTGTTCCGCAAACGACGGTCTGGTAATGCCGGCGATTCGGGTCTAGCGGTCCCGGCAGATTGATCCCGCACTTGATGGTGGGGTCGACGGCTTTCATCGCCCGGATGATTGCGAGGGCGTTGGTAGCATACTGCTCGGGCCGCCCCCAGGAGCAACCGTCGGGCCCGCCCCAGGCCCATTCTTCGTTGCCTATCTCCCAGTAACGAATGCCGAAGGGGGCGGGATGGCCAAAAAGTTCACGGAGCCAGGCAAAGTAGCCTCGGGGAGCTTTCTCGTCGGCTCTCCAGGATTTGCCGGGGACAGCGATCTCCTCTGGTTCCAGCCAGACCCAATAAGGGAGCCAGTTCGAGTAAGCACCGCCGCCGGGCTCTGTGCGGTAACTCGACTCGTGAGCCTGAAGGCACCTGAACGCAGCGCCGTGGCGACGCACGCGGTCTCCTTCGGCATAGCGCCTGCCAGGCTCCCAATCGCTCAAGCCCTCCGTAGAGTTGGTGAAAGTCGTGGGCTCCCATCCTTGTGCCAGGCCGTAGGCAAGGCCCGGGCTGGGAGCATTACAGTATTCCACCCAGTTGGCTGCCATTTGAGTTGCGATTGGTGCTCTCTCGTGCTGTCGTCGTGCCACAAGATAGGGTGCGACGACAACCGGTTCTGCGCCAATAGTCCTGCACAGCGTAACAAACTCGTGTGTCCCGAAGTCGTTGGCCCAGATGGCGGAGCCAAACTGAGAAAAATTGCACCCAGGCCGAAGATGATGCGGACCGACGCCGTATCTCCAGTTGTAGACATTGTCTCCGTGAAAACGCAGAGTCCTCAGCGGCATCTCGCGCGCTTTCTCGAGGAAGAACGAATTGAAGGTCACCGGCAAGCGAAGCTTGTGATAAGGGGCGACAAGCACTCCGTTACCCTGGCGAGGCCAGTGAACCTGGCTGCCATATAGAAGGGGGCTGACGGGCCTCGCGTCATCGGGATCAATGATGATCGCGGGCAACAGAGGTGACTCTAGCGTCAACAGCGACAGAACCGCCGCGGCGAAAAAGCGAAGCATCACGCACATAAGCTTATGAGGCAAGTAAGAGGTTCTCATCTTCCTGTCTTCCGTCCCACACTCGCAACACTGTCCCCGGCACCTGTTCTACGAGCTCAGGACACCGAACAGCCCCGCCTGAGCGAGGTTAGATTGCCACTCCGGGCATCGTTCCCCGGAGAAAACGAACGTGAGTCTGGTGTCGTAATGTCAGACGGAGTCCACGTTTCCCGTGGAACGTCACATTGACCGTTATCAGGGACGAACCGCTTGGCGACCTTTGAGCTCTTCCAAAAGGTCAGCAACGGTAAGTCGGCTTGCACGCTCCGCCTATAGTATTCCATCAATCAAGGGCCTAGACCCACACGCGCTTCAGGCCCCCGGAGAATCCGGGGGCCTGAAGCAGGGGTCCGGAAGAAGACCTGGCGTACGGTCCCGGCACGGGTCGCAGACCGCGCGCCCGATCCGCCCGGCCGGGGCGCGGCCGTGCCGGTCACTTGAACTCGAAGCTATAGAGTTTGGCTGACTTCATCTGAATCCTCAGCCGCAGCCACGTGCCGCGCGGCACCCCGAGCGAGGGATCCCCCTTCCAGGTCACGAGCTGCTTGAGCTGATCTCCCGTCAGCACGTCACAGTCCCTCAAGCCCCGGTTCTCGACCCCCTCCACTGCAACCCGGATGTAACCCGGCATCTTTGCCTCGAAGTTCAGATACAGCCGGTCTCCCGGAGGGGTCAGGGCGATGGTCACGAACTCGCCAAAGCCATCCGCCTGGATCGCCGACAGCCGCTCTTTCTTCCAGGCCGCAAACCCGACCTGCCCCAGCCGCTCATACCGCGGATACTTATGCGGATGGCGGTAGCCACCGTAAGGCAGAACGACGATATCCCCCGGCAGCTCCGTCAGACCGAAACCGCCGAACAGACACCCGGCATCCCAGCTTCCCTCCGGTCCGCACTCGAGGACCTGCCCGGGCACCCGCGTCCAAACGATCCCGTCCGGGCTGGACGACAGCGCAAGCGAGCATGAATCTGTGCTTCTCAGATACAGCGTCGGGAACATCAGGTGCATCGTCCTGGTCCCCGGATACAACGACTTGCTGTTGCAGTAAAGGTCAATGTGCGGCTCGGACGGGTCGTTCTCCCAGAGGATGGTCTCCGGAACGGGCCAATCGTCAATGTCGCTGGTCTCCGCCCGTCCGATGCAACGGCGCCCGAGCGCCGAGGTGCGCGTGTACAGCACCCACCGGTCCAGGAAGTCGTCGTGGTAGACGCAAGTCTGCGAGTCGCAGACGTGAGAGAAAAGGATCCTGTCGGAGAAGCTCCATCTCAACCCGTCCGGCGACCTTCCGAGCAAGATCCCGGCCCGCAGGGCCTGACCGAAGTCGTCCACGCTGTGCGGCCGCTCTTGCCTGAGTCTCTGCAGCACGGCCTCCTCCGGTCCTCCCGAGAGGTACGACATGAAGATGATCTTGAACCGCTCCCCGGGAGGAGCGGCGGGATCCACAAAGACGGACTGGCCGTGAAGACCGCCGTAGGGAGTCCTGGACCCGTCGATGACGATGTTGTTCCGTTTGCTGCCGCCAAACTCCACCAGCCCGAGTTCCGGCTTGACCCATTCCCGGCCGTCCTTTGACTCCGCGTAGCAGATGAGGTTGCTGTCGCCGTTTCCGCCCGGCGGCACCGTCTCGTACCACAGCCCGAACTTGCCGCCCAGATCGTGAAGGCTGGCGTAACCGCTGATCATGAACTCCCAGTCCCGGTCGTTCTTCATGACCGGGCCGATCTTGTGCGCCCGCTCCGCGACCAGCCTTACGCCGGTTGGAACCCAGTGGGGATCGAACGTGACTTTTTCAGGCACCCTGCCCTGCCCCGGAAAAAGCTCGGCCCCGCGCCCCTCGACTGCGTAGTTGGTCCAGCCCGCCATCACGTAGCGCCAGTCAATGAACAGATGGGGCCCGGGCTCGAGAGGGTAAGGGTCCCTGTTGTAACCGTAGGCAAACGCCGCCGGCCCGCGCAGGCCGCGGTCTTCCTTCTCCGACATACGATCTTCTCCTGCCGATGACGACTGGACGGCAGCGGCCGCAGCCCCCGCCGTCGCGAGCTTCAGGAACGTCCTGCGCCCAACGCTGGCGCCGGTTTCCCTGCCCGTGTCCTTTGCATCACTCATTTCCGGTCTCCTAACCTGACCTGCCAAAGATGACAGCATCTCCGGCCCGCCCGAGCCCGGGGACTTGCGCAGACCGAACGATCGGCCCGGCCGGGAATCCCGGCGCGGGGCCGGCTTCGCCCATCAGATACGCCGCCGGTCTCCGGCTTTTCTGATGCACTTTTGATTATCATGCATCATACCAGACGCCCGGCTGCGTGTCCACCGACAAAGAAGCTGTCAAACAGGGGATCCTCGCGGACCTTCGCTGCCGGAGCGCGAGCGTCGCCACCCACACGGGCACTCGATGGAACAGATTGAGCGACTTCATGGGCCGGCAGCCGACTCGCCCTGCCGCCCTCCGGCCGTTATTCAGACCAAACCCACCGGTGCCTCCTTGACGATTTGCTGGCCTGCCCTGCCGGGCACTGACACGGGGCCCGCAGCCGGGCGGTTGTCGGGCCGGCGAAGGGCCATCTCTTGTCACCGAGGGACGAAAGTTTTCAACCGCCGCGGGGTCTACTGCGCCGCCTTGTCCAGGGGAGCGGCACGAACGGGGCGGCCTTCCGACGGCAAGACCACAGGGGCACCATCGGAGGCGCGGTTTCCCACTCCCCGGGCCGGATCCTGTCCCCGCACGCCCGGGTTGAAAGCCGTGCCGGAGGAGCAATCTATAGTATGGGCCGAAGCCGGCAGAGCCGCAGCGGCCAACAGAAACGCCAGAAACTTTGGCGGAAGAAATCCCGTCAGGGCCCTGTCGCCCACCATGGTCGTGTCACCTCCCTGCAGGAGCAGCCGCGCAAACGCGGGAAGGCGCCGCGCCTTCCGTACGACACAGCTCCGGCGGCGATGGCCTCCCGGAAGAATCAGGGCGGGGGCAAGGCCAGGCCCTCCCTGAAGGCCGGCCCTGCCCCCCGGTCCGGCGCGCTCCGGTCAGTCCAGCGGAACTGCGTCGGAGGCGCTGCGCATTCTGAGCAGCGGCACCGTGAGGCCGTCGCCCACCCGGAGCATCGAGCGGATTGCCGTCACCTGGACGAAGCCGCCCGGCTGGACAGGACACTCTCCCATCACCCGGATTCCCGGCTCCGACTGATCGATCTCGCGGTAGTTGGTGCCGTCGTCCAGCCAGAAGTAAGGCGGAGCGATGCGGCGCACCGTACCCCAGCATCTGACCAACAGGCCGGTGCTGTCCAGCCCTGTCAGAAGCGCTCTGTTGTTCTGCCCGAGCGGCAGCGGGACCACCGTCCCGCTCGCCGCGATCTCCACCGCCGCCTGCTTCAGGCAGACTTCTCCGTTGGCATCCACGTCCAGTGTACCGGTAACGTTGACACGGTCGCCGGCCTGGATGGCCGGGTCGCCCGCCGGGTAGACCTTGATGCCTGCGGAGCGGTCGTCCTCCTCGACATAGAACGACTTGACTCCATCATCCACGATCACGGCGGTAACGGCCTTCCCGCTCAGGCTGAGACGGTCGCCGGGATTTCCCGACCTGGCGCTGCCAATCCGCTCCACAACGGGAGCCTGCGGCTCGAATGCGATAGAGGTGGGGTTCGGGAGGCCCAGGATGTTCTGGATGTGGGCTCCCGGTGATGCTCCGCCGGGACCCTGGAACACCCGCACCGCTCCCGGATCTCCACCTGCGCCTTCGTCCGCCACGTAGATATTGCCGTCCGGGCCGAAAGCGAGCCCGGCAGGACTGAGCAGTCCGCCGCCGCCCGGCGGCACGATGTCGCTGAGATAGACTCCCGAGGCGCCGTTGAAGACCGAGATCGTTCTCCTGCCGCGGTCCGAGACATAGAGTTCGGCCTTTCCGTCTCCCGTCACGTCCGGCCCCCACGCAACGCCTGACGGAGCGTGGAACGGGCAGTCCGGAGCGCCATAGACACGGATCTGCGTGTCGTTGTATCGGCGCGCGACGTAGAGGTCCGATCTGCCGTCGTTCAACATATTGTCAGGGCCGAAGGCCAGGTGCGTGGCCAGGCGGGATGCCGCAAACAGCTCCATCGTCCCGTCGTTCTTGCGGCGCAGTATTGTATCGTTCACGTCATCGACGTTCGAAATGACGTAAAGCTGTCCTTCGGGAGAGAACGCAAGACCCAGAGGACCGATGACGTCCGCATAGTCGACGAGCGACTGCGTGTCCGGATCATACCGCTTCACTTTGTTTTCGTTCGGGCAGCTTATGTAGAGCTTCTTATCAGGCCCGAAATCCATATGCCACCCACGGGTGACATTGAACTCGAACAACCATCCGGTTCCGAGGCGATACCTGTACACCGAGTTCTCGGACCAGCTCAGGATCCAGACATCATTCGGGTAATCGGGGTGGAAGGCAACAGCGATCGGGTTATAAAGCCCGAATATATTCTGGACGTGAGACGCGGGGTCTCCCTGGTATACACGAACCGCGTGACCGCCGAAGTCCGCAATGTAGAGCCTTCCGTCAGGCCCGAACTTCAGGTCATAAGGTTGATCCATCCCCCCGAGTCCCGGAGTCACATAGTCCGAGATATATGCGCCGGTGGCTCCGTTCAGCTTGTAGACAGCCCGCTTTGTGATGTCTAGAGCATAGGCTTCGGGAATGCCGTCCCCGGTGGTGTCAGGACCCCAGGTGATGGAGTAATAACTGCCGACGGGAGCATTCGAATCGAATCTCCGGTTCGTCACGAATGTTCCGGGGGCGCCACTGGTGAACCGGGTGCCCGTGTTGTCGGGCTCCCCGGGCACGAAGATGCGGCCTGAACCGGTGACATACAGGTTCTCCGTGCCCCCGAAGTTTGCCGGACCGAAGGCCAAATGCCTTCCGCCGTAGAAGGCGACCCAGCGCTCGAGCGGCCCGCCCGGCGCCTTTCGATAGATGGTGTCCCTGTCGTCCCTGTCGGAGATCACGTAGAATGTGCCGTCCTGGCCCCACGCGAATCCCAGGGGTTCGTCGACCGT
>Ga0308403_1000407_pt1 | contig 16890 bp, 9 predicted proteins | sample HotsprSampleOSM3_FD_203470 | JGI IMG/M metagenome (GOLD analysis project Ga0308403, IMG submission 203470) | Hot spring phototrophic mat microbial communities from Octopus Spring, Yellowstone National Park, Wyoming, United States - 20060914_OS-M3 ... | reverse complement strand
ATGGAGAGCACGGCCGCGCTGGATGCAGACGGGGACGGCCTCCCGGATACGGACACCCGGCGCAACACCTACGATGTCTGGGACTTCCAGGGATGCCCCTCCTACATCTCCAGCCTGTGGCTGGGAGCGCTGGCCGCGGCCGCGCGTCTGGCGCGTGAGATGGAGGACGGGCAGCGTGCCGCGCAGTGGAGCCAGACGCTGGAACGCGGTCTGGCATCCTTCGACGAGAAGCTGTGGAACGGGCAGTATTACGTGCTCTGGCGGGACACCCGGACCGGCGACGTGGACGAATGCTGCATGAGCGACCAGGTCAGCGCCGAATGGTTCTTTGCCTCCTGCGGATGGGACCCGCTCCTTCCGGAAGACCGCGTGCGCTCCGCGATGCGCTCGGTCGTCAAACACAACTTTCATCCGGACCGCGGGCTCATCAACGCAGCCTACCCGCCGGCAGTCCCGCACCGCACGCCCACCTCGGGCAACCTCCAGCAGGATGCCACCTGGACGGGCATCGAGTACACGGTGGCGGCGCTGCTCGTCCGGCTGGGAATGGTTGAGGAGGCGCTGGACATCACGCGCGACATCCACATCCGCCACATCCGCGCGGGACGATTCTGGAACCACGTGGAGTGCGGAGACCACTACTACCGTGCCATGTCCGCCTGGACGCTGCTCCTGACGGCAAGCGGGTTCCGGCGGGACGCCCCGGCAGGAGAGATCGGCTTCCATCCCCGCACCGGGCAGCGCCCCTTCCGCTGCCCGTTCGCCTCGGCTGGAAGCGTGGGCTGCTACACGGAGGACGGCGACGCTGCGGAGATCGAGCTGTGGGAGGGAGCGCTGGAGATTCGGCGAATCCTCCTTCCGGGTCTCCCGGGCATCCGGTCTGTGGAGTTGAACGGCTCGCCCCTGAATTGCAGCGTCGGGCAGGACGGGGCGGCCGAACTGGAAAGCGCCGTGACCCTGCGCCGCGGGGACCGGCTCACCGTGACGGCCCGCGAGGAAGAGCATCCGTGAGAGACGTGCTCCGGATCGGCATCCTCTCGTTCGCGCACGGGCACGTAAACGCCTACGCCCAGCAGATCCTCTCCTTCGCCGACGCGGAGTTGGTGGCGTGCTGGGACGATGACGCAGACCGCGGGCGCGCTCGGGCGGAGGCGCTCGGCATTCCCTTCGTGCCGCATCTGGAGGACATCCTTTCGCGGCGCGACCTGGACTGCCTGATCATCGCCAGCGAGACCGTCAAGCACGCGGACCTTGCCGTGGCCGCAGTCGAGGCCGGGCACAACGTTCTGCTGCAGAAGCCGATGGCTCTGACGCTGCAGGATTGCGACCGGATCATCCAGGCGGTGGAGCGCAAAGGGGTCTGGTTCAGCCTTGCGTTCCAGATGCGCTGCGACCCGGCGAACATCCGGATGCGCGAGATCGTGCGGTCGGGGGCGCTCGGAAAGATCGGGACCATCCGCCGCAGGCACTGCATCGGGGTGCTCTTCGACCGCGCGTTCTGTGAAGGGCCCACGCGCTGGCACCTCTCCGCCGAAGCCAACCGCGGGATGTTCTTCGACGACGCCATCCACCCGATGGACTGGCTCTACTGGACGGTGGGAGAGAAGCCGGTCTCGGTGATGGCCGAGATCGGCAACATCCTCACGGACGTGGCCCCCGACGACACGGGCTGCGCCCTGTTCCGCTTCCGGGACGGGATGCTGGCGGACATCTACAACTCCAGTGTTACCCGCGCCGCCGAGAACACCACGGAGATCTACGGGGAGAGAGGCGTCCTCATCCAGAACCACGGAGACGGACCGTCGAACTCCGTTCTGCCGCCCTGCCCGGTGGCCCTGAAGATGTTCCTGGCAGACGAGGCGTCGAAGGGCTGGCAGGATCTGGGAGTCCCCCTGCCCGCGGGGCACGGGGAGCGCATCTCGGCGGTGGCCCGGGCCTTCGTCGACTCCTTCCGCCGCGGGGAGCCCATGTGCACCGCCCGCGAAGGACGCATCTCCGTGGAGATGTGCCTGGCCGCCTACGAGTCCGCCGCCAGCGGCCGTCGCGTGGTCATCGCTCAGGATTCCGCCTGAGCGCCATATTTGACCTTCACGTCCACCACCCCCAGCATCTGCGCCAGCTCCTCGTCCGAGTGGCGCCGGGTCCAGTCCCGGAAGCTCTCGCCGTTGGAGCGGCCCTGCTGATAGGCGCGGACGATGTTGGCGACTCCCAGCTTCACATCCTCCGCCGCGATGCGCCGGGCGATCTTGCGCACGAAGCTGGCGTCCTCGCCCAGCCCGCCGCCGACGTGGAAGTCGTAGCACTCCACCTCCCGCCCCTCGATCTTCGTGGAGGCGCCCTGCAGCCCGATGTCCGAGATGACCTGCTGCCCGCAGTTGTTCGGGCAGCCCGTCATGTGCACCCGGATACGCCGGTCCCAGCGCACGTTCTGCTCCAGGTAGCTGATCACCTCGCTCATCAGGCCCTTGGTCTCGGTGACGGCCAGGTTGCAGAACTCCTTGCCGGTGCAAACCACGCAGTCGGACTTGACGGTGGTCTCGCCGATGTCGAAGCCCAGAGCGCGAAGCTCCCCGGCAGCCTCTTCCACCCTCTCCTCCGGGATGTCGAACACAATGAAGTTCTGAGAGATGGTGTTCGCGAGGCGGCCGCTGCCGTAGCGCTCCGCGATGTCCGCGGCTCCCAGCATCTGATCGCCCGTGATCCTGCCGATCTTCACCGTGACCCCGATGTAGCACTTCCCGTCCTGCTTCTGAGGGTGGATGCCCAGGTGGTCGTGATGGGCATCCCGCAGCGGGTGCCCGCTGGCAGGGTACGGCTCGAACGGGACTCTGGCCGCGATCTCTTCGCGGAACTTCTCCGGCCCCCAGTCGTCCATCAGGAACTTCAGGCGGGCCCGCGTCCGCCGGTCGCGTCCTCCGTGGTCGCGGTAGATCTCCGTGATGGCGACGGCATAGTCCAGCACCTGCTCCCGGGTCGCGAAGATGTTCACGGGCTTCGCGAAGTGCGGCGCGGTGGACAGCCCTCCGCCTATGTAGATGTTGTAGCCCTCCTCCTCGACGCCCTGCGGACCGTGGGGCACTCCCACGAACGCGACACAGTTGATCTGCGGGAAGGTGCAGTTGACCGCGCAGGCCGAGATGGACACTTTGTATTTGCGGGGGAGGTTGGAATAGTCTCTGTTGCCCAGGAAGTGCCGGGAAACGCGCAGCACGTCGGGCTGGGCATCGAAGATCTCCTGACGGTCGAAGCCTGCCACGGGGCAGTTGGTGATGTTGCGCATGATGTCTCCGCAGGCGCCGACGGTCGTGAGCCCCACGCGCTCGAGCCTGCTGAAGATGTCGGGCACGTCCTCGATGCGCAGCCAGTGAAGCTGGAACGCCTGACGGGTGGTGATGTCGCCGAACCCGCGGGCATACTGATTGGCAAGACGCCCCACCTCGCGCATCTGCTCGGCGGTGTAGTGCCCTCCGTGCACCTTGATGCGCAGCATGAAATGCCCCCCGCCCCTGGGCTTCTGTTCGTACAGCCCGTACCACTTGAACAGGTTGAAGTCGTCCGGGTCGATGGACTCGTAGCCCTCGCGGGCGTAGCGGTAGATGTCCGCCAGGACGTCCAGTCCGTCTTTCCGTTTTTTGAGGTCTTCGATGGGATTGGGCAACGCTTCTTCACTCCTTCCAGACACACTCTTCAGAGCAGGAGACGCGGCCGCGCCGCCGTTTATTTCTGACTAAACCAGTCTGGATTATATGTTTTGCCCCCGCGCCTGTCAATGCCGCCCGGCGGCAGGATTCCGGGACGTCCACAGCGTATTGCCAGGTGGGCGCATCGAGCCCGCAACCCTGATTCCAGACGAGGTGTGCCATGCCCCGTTACGCTCTCGGGATAGACTTCGGGACCCTCTCCGGGCGCGCTGTCCTCGTGGACGTCGAGACCGGAGAAGAGCGCGCGACAGCCGTCTGTGACTACGCGCACGGCGTCATCGACGAGATTTTGCCCGCGACAGGGCGGAAGCTTCCGCCCGACTGGGCCCTGCAGGATCCCGCGGATTATCTTGCGGCGCTCGAGGACATCGTCCCCCGGGTGATGCGCGAGTGCGGGGCACAGCCGGAGGACGTGGTGGGCATCGGGGTGGACTTCACGTCGTGCACCATCCTGCCCGTGCGCTCCGACGGGACGCCTCTGTGCTTCGAGGAGCGCTGGAAGGCGGAGCCTCACGCCTACGTGAAGCTGTGGAAGCACCACGCCGCCCAGCCGGAAGCCAACCGCATCAATGAACTGGCGGAGAGGCGCGGCGAGGCGTTCCTCAGGCGCTACGGCGGGAAGACCTCGAGCGAATGGTTCTTCGCCAAGGCGCTGCAGATCCTGGACGAGGCTCCGGAGGTGTATCGCGCCGCGGACAGGATCATCGAGGCGGGCGACTGGATCGTCTGGCTGCTGACCGGGCAGGAGAGGCGCAGCGCCTGTCAGGCGGGCTACAAAGGGCTGTGGTCCGCGGAGGACGGCTTCCCGTCCAGAGATTTTCTGGCGGAGCTGCACCCGGAACTGGCGGACATCGTGGACACGAAGATGAGCCGGGAGATCCACCCGGTGGCCTCGCGGGCCGGGGAACTGACGGCCGGGATGGCGGAGCGGCTGGGCCTCCGGGCGGGCACGCCGGTGGCGGTGGCCAGCATTGACGCGCACGTGGCGGTTCCGGCGTGCGGAGTGACGCGGCCGGGGACGATGGTGATGATCATGGGCACCTCCACCTGCCATATGGCCCTTTCCGGGGAGCCCCGGGTCTTCGAGGGTCTGGCGGGTTACGTGAAGGACGGCATCATCCCCGGCTACTTCGGCTTCGAGGCCGGGCAATCTTGCGTGGGAGACCACTTCGCCTGGTTCGTCGAACGATGCATGCCGGCGGACTACGCGGCGGAGGCCGGGAGACTGGGAATCTCCGGCCACGAACTGCTGAGCCGCAAAGCTTCAGAGCAAAAGCCGGGGGCGAGCGGGCTGCTGGCGCTGGACTGGTGGAACGGGAACCGCTCCGTCCTGATGGACGCCGACCTGACCGGGCTCATGATCGGTATGAGCCTCACGACCCGCCCCGAGGAGATGTATCGCGCGCTGATCGAGGCCACGGCTTTCGGCACCCTGGTCATCATCAATGCCTTCGCGGACAATGGCGTCCCGGTGGACGACATCGTGGCCTGCGGAGGGCTGGCGGAAAAGAACCCGCTGCTAATGCAGATCTACGCGGACGTGACCGGCCGCGAGTTCAAGATCGCCGCGTCGGGACAGGCGGTGGCGCTGGGCTCCGCGATGTTCGGCGCTGTGGCGGCGGGCAGGGCCGGCGGCGGGTTCGACACGATGGACGAGGCGGCGGCGAAGATGGCGCGCCTGAAAGAAGAGCGCTACCGGCCGATCCCTGAAAACCACGAGGTCTACCGGCGCCTTTTCGCGGAGTACCTCAAGCTCCACGACTACTTCGGTCGCGGGGCCAACGACGTCATGAAGACGCTGAAGGCGATGCGCCACGGGTCCTGACCCGCCCGGGCGCCCGTGACGCCCGCTTCGCCCGCAGGACCGGGCACATATCCAATGCGAACGGCAAAGGGAGAGGGTCGCCGGATACAGAAAGAGGGGCCGCCCGTCCGGGCGGCCCCTCCGCGAAGGTTCAGACCGGCTCTTCGTTGAGGAGCCAGTTGAGCGGGGCGTTGGCCACCTTGCGCTTGATCCGCGCAAGCGCGTTGTCCACGCTCTTGGTGTTGCAGTGCAGATCCGCCGCGATCTCCCGGTAGCTCTTGCCCGTCCGGTACCCGTTCAACACCCGCCACTCGAAGTCGGAAAGCATCCGCCGGAGCATCGTGGACATCCGCCGGCTCTCCTCCTGCTGCAGCAGAAGCTGCTCCGGGTCCACCGTGTCCGACGCCGCGATGACGTCGGCCAGGCTCCATTCGCTGTCGGAGTCCTCGGCCGGATACTCCAGGGAAACGGACTGGTTCAGAGGAGACTGCTTCTGGCGGGTGGCTGTCTTGATGGCGGTGATGACGTGGCGCTCGATGCAGATACGAGCAAAGGAGAGAAAACTGATGTCCTTTTCCGAGCGGTAATCCTGAATGGCCTGCCAGAGGCCGATCATCCCGATCTGCAGCAGGTCGTCCTTCTCGGCGCCCATCAGGAAGTAGGAGCGCACCTTGGTCCGGACCAGACCGCGGTATTTGTAGAGCAGATACTCCGAGGCGTACTCTTCGCCGCACTGCGCCCGACTGACAATCTCGCGATCCGACAGGTGGGCAAACCTCGACCTGGCCATCGGGCTCAGCTCACACCCGCCGTTCACCGCGACCGTTGGTGATGCCATCCTGAGCGATTCCTCACACGACTCTGAGGTGTCGTCGGCCCGGGAAAGCCCCGTTCAGAGGCATACCCCTCCCGACTTTCGCGACATTATAAGGCACCGCAGGCCGATATGCAAGGAAAAACAGGCGGGAGATTTTGATAAGTGTGTGAACGCCGGGCCGTATCAGCCCTCGCCGGCCGTCAGAACAAACGAGGCGTAGGAAACCACCCGGTCGTAGTCTCCGCTGGCCTCGGCCGAGGTCCGGTAGTCGGCCAGAAAAGCCCGGCTGGCGCCCAGGCACGCAGCCGCGCGGATCACCGCCGCCGTCGGCATCACGCCGCACATACTGATGCGCCGCTCGCGCACCACCCGTACCAGCCCCGCCGGGTCCATCCGCAGAACGGCCTGGATGGCGGGCTCGTCCTCGCGGCGGGCAGCGGCATCGCTGAGGTAATGGCTCATGTCGGTGCTCGCCAGGATGAGTGCCCTCCGGTCCTCGAGACAGCGGGCGAGCGCATCGCCGAGCTCCAGACAGACCTGCAGGCCGAACTCGTCCGGCCGGACTCCCAGGCACACCGGCACGATGCTGAAACCGGGAGCCAGCCGTCGCGCCGCAAACGGGAGCTGCACCTCCAGGGAATGCTCCATCAGATGGGCGGCGTCATCCCGCGAAGCTCCCGGAAGCATGGCGCAAAGCTCGCGGGCGATCTCCCGGTCCACCGGGTAGAGAGCTCCGGCCACGCGCCACGCGTCGGCTGCAGCGACAGACACCGCCCCGCCCAGTCCCGTATGGTTGGGACCCACGAGCACGAGACAGTCGCGGCCGTCGCCATCCGGCACCGCAAGCCATGCGCTGGCCGCCGCCGCTCCGGAGTAGATGTATCCCGCGTGCGGGCAGACGAGCGCGACCACCGTTCCGGCCACCGCAGGCCGCTTCGCGGCGCTGAAGCAGCGCTCCACCATCGATGAGACGGCCTCCGGCGTGCCGGGATAGAAGGCGCCCTCAACGGCAGGCTGTCGCACCACCATCTCCATACCAGCAGTGTACCACACGGCGGATGCGAGCAAACCAGAGGAGTCCGCTGAGGACTCGCCCGGGACCCCGGTAGATGTACCTGATTTTTAGCACCTGGCTTGACTCTGCCGGAACTGCGCTCCTATACTCGGACTGAAGGGCGGGACCGCCGGGGCGGGTGGCACCGGTCCCGCGGGCAGAAGGAGAAGACAACCGCCGTGAAACTGCAGCAGAGCGGGAGCCTGCCGACCAGGAGAGGCATTCCCAGACTCCCTCCTCAGGCATTCCGTAACGGAGCGCATCTCACGCTCCCGGCGGGCGATTCGAACGCGGCCAGGGGGTGGCTCGGGATCCTCATGCTTGCCGTGCTTCCGGACGGCGGGCCGGTCCTGTCGCCGCCGCGCCAGTCCGGTGTTCCCGAGCTCCGGCGCGACAGCGTCAGCCCGGCAGCCGGTGAAGGCAAACGGGAGGAGCGGGCCTGATCCGCCGTCTCACGCCGGGCGGGCACGAGGGAGTTCTTTGGCGCGCGTCCCTTCCCGGGACCGGAGCGCGGGCGGGTGCCATCCGCGAATGTTTTGCCGCGTCCCGGGTGGCGGCATTTTTTCATTGACAGGGTTCCGGCCGGAGCCATATAATCAATGTAACCGGTTCCACGAAGGGAGCGTTCTCCGGACTGCACAGGCCGTCCGAAAGGATGGCCGGAGCTGCAGTCAGGGCTTGCCGGAACGGCGATTGGCTGCGTTCAGGGGCAGTGTATGCGCGCGCCAGTAGCCCGTGCGGAATGTTGGCGTGGGCCTCTGGCGGAGCCAGCTGTCGAAGCCCCTTTGTGCGGGCGGACGCTTCCGGTACGGGACCGGCCGGGGAATCTGGAAAGCGTGCGATGTGCCCGGAGGCGTCAACAGCCTGCCCTGACGCTGAACCGGGTGCGTGTCTTGCGGAAGGAGAATGAACCGATGAAGTCCCTCAGAGGGTGGACGGCCGCCCGGCTTGCGCCGGCGACTGCCGTCTTTGTGTTGATTGCCGCCCTGGCGGGCGCCCCCGCCGCGGCGGACGTCGTGATCGTGGAGAGCCGGGCCGCTTCCGGCGCTGTGACCACTTATCCCCCGTATAAGGAGATCGGCAGCTGGTTGAACACCACCGCCAAGAGCACGGTCCCGGGTCTGGTCGCGCCCGGAGCGCGCTACGTCACGAGCGGGGATGGAAGGGGCATCGTCATCAAGCCGACGCTGGCCGTGCCGGGAGGCGACTACCGGGTGGAGATCACCCAGAACACGGGCGCGCGCAACGTCTCCACGGACATCACCGTCGCAATCTCGGTGACCGGCGCGTCCGGCCTGCCCGCGACCACGGAGGCCTTCCGGGCCGCCAACTCCAACAGGTGGGTCCTGGTGGGCGACATGAAGCTGGACCCTGGTGTCACCGAGCCCGAGATCACCTTCACCTATCAGAGCGGGACTGTGAGCGGCTCAAGCCGCTGGATCTTCGATGCCATCCGGTTTACCCAGATCCTGCCCTGCCTGAACATCCCGCCCGTGTCCCTGGAAGGACCGTTCGACGCGGGAGCAACTACGGTCCGCGTGAGCGGCATCTCCACCGATCCGGCGGCAACGCTGGTGACGGTGTACCAGATCGTCGGGGGGACGCCCTCCGTCATCGGCACCCTCGACCCGCAGGGACAGGCGGCCGTTGATGTTCCGGTGACTCCGCTGGTTCGCGGCGCTCAGGTGGCCGCCACGCAGACGGTGAACGGCCAGGAGGGCTGCGTCCCCTCGAGCGGCGCCCTTGTGGGATCCGGCCCGAACCCGCCGGTCCTGCTGTCCCTGGGCATCCGGGAGACCCTGACCGCCGGTCCGGTCGGAGCGGATGGCGGCACGTCCGGCCCCATCGAGTGGATCGGCCCGAAGGAGAAGTTGAGCGGGGCGCCGATGGGCAAACTGGTCATCCCGTCCAACCAGTGGCAGACCATCACCTTCGACCCCCTGACCGATCCCGTGCTCAACTTCAACGCGGGCAACAATGCCCTGGACGGAGCGTTCGGCGTGCTCGAGCATCTGGCCATCGCGCCCGCCCGGTTCGGAGAAGGGGATCCGGGCAGCTACCGTCTATATATCGACTGGGTGAAGAACGGTGATACCGTCATCACCGACTTCGAGTCGTTCGCTGCGGGGACGTTGGCGCTGTTCCGCCAGCCCAGCTTTTCCGGGACCACCACGGGCAACCTCCGGCTGCCCCGGCCGAACGAGGCGGTAGTCGATGACACGGTGTCGGATGACGGCAACAAGTCGCTGCGGGTGGCGTTCCAGTTCCTGGACGGCGCGCCGGCCCGGTGGCTCCGGTTGACGACGTTCAACGCCGCGAACGTCCCGAACCCGCAGGTGGATCTCACGAAGCCCGTATCGCTTCGCATCCTGCTTCAGCCCGCTCCGGAGAGCGGGAACCTGAGCCTGACGGGCCCGGCAAATGTGACTGCGAGTGACGGAGATCCGGCTGTGTTCAGCGTCACCGCTCTGAACGCCAGCGGTCCCGTCCGCTTCCAGTGGTACAGGAACGGTCTGCCCGTGCTGGACTCGGACTCGCCCACTCTGACGCTCCCGGCCGTCTCTCTGGCCGACAACGGCGCGAAGATCCGCGCCACGGCCTTCGATGGCAGCAAGAGGGTCTACAGCGCTGAGGCCACGCTGACCGTGGTGGTAAAACCGGCTCCGATCGGTGAGGTGAAGGCGAAGGCCGATGGAGCGCAGGTGAAGCTCAAGAACCCCGTCGTCGTGACGAAGTCCGACTCCGGCGGCTACTGGGCGCAGGAGCAGGACCGCTCGTCCGGCATCCGGATCGTCTCGTCGCAGAACCCGCCGGTGAACACGCTCGTGTCCAACGTCGAAGGCGTGATGGCCACGAATCCGGAGACCGGCGAGCGCTACATCGACGCGACCGGCAAGACGGCTTCCATCGGATCGCCCTTCACGCCCGTGCCGCTCGGCGTGAACAACCGCGCGGCCGGCGGTTCGCGGGTGACGTCCGGATCCGGCGTGCCCACCGACGGGCTGCTCGTCACGGTGTGGGGCCGGGTGACCGGCGTGGACTTCAGCGTGCCCATCTCGTTCTACCTGGACGACGGGTCGGGCGTGATCAACGACACGCCGACGGACTTCATCCCGTCGGCCGTTCCGGGCATCAAGGTGCTGGTGGAGTCGGTCTTCCCGAGCATCGGGGACTATTACAAAGTGACGGGCATTTCGCGCCTGGCGCGCAAAGACGCGCTGACCTTCCGCGCCGTCGAGGCGCTGAGCGATGCGCATATCGTGCCGGTAGGATCGCTCGCTCCGTAACGGCAGCCAGGACCTTTCGAGCCCCCGCGCCCTTCCGGGCGCGGGGGCAGGCTCCTCCTTCCCGGCGTCTCCCTGTTTCCCCCACAAGGCTCGGGATAAATGGGGAAGGGCTCGATGTAACCGGTAACGCAGGCGGCAGATGTGGAACGACCAACTAGGGCGGTCCAGTCTGCCGGAAGGCACGAAGCCGCAGGCGGCCTGAAGGGACGGGCGCAGCGTGCCGCTCCCGGGCCAGACCGGAAAGATTGGCGCGGGGCTTCCGCGAAGAAGGGACAGCGGACTCCCCGCGCCTGAGGGTGACACGCTCCTGCGTGCGGGACGGGAGCGTCGTCCCGTGGGTGGTGTATCCCGCAGACATCGTTCGAGACAAGGGAGATTGCGAAATGCGACCAGGCAGGCTCCTGGGCCTGTTGGCAATCGCGGCGCTGTGCGCCGGTCTGGCCGGGCTGCTCGCCCCGCCTCCGGCCCAGGCGGCCATCGGCATCGTCCGGTGGTATGCCGTGGGGTCGGACCCCACAGCCACGATACACTACAGGCTCAACCTCCCCGCAAACTCGGGGACCATTCAGATCAAGCGCGCATCCGACAACAGCGTCATCAAGACCATCACGCTGTCCGCGTCGGAACTGACTGACGGGCCGCATTCGGTCCTGTGGGACGGCACGAACGATGCCGGAGTGTCTGCGCCCACCGGCACCTACTATGCGACCATCACCGTGAACCGCAATCCGGTTCCGGCCAGTCCGGACTATGGACGGGCCATCCGGATCCGGGACCATTCCGTCCAGAGCCCGACATCCCACCGTTACTTCGGGATCGACTCGGACAACAACCCGGCGAACAACAACCAGCAGAACCCGGCCCTGTCCACCTTCGGCAACATCTATCTCGCGAACACGGTCTCCAAGAACATCGAAGTGTGGCTGCCGGGCAACCCGGCCTCTGCGGACTACGCCACCTGCGTCATCGGCGACCCGGAGGTCCTGCCGGGATGGACGACCGCCTTCGCCGGCGGCAGCTCCCCCTTCGGTGTGGCGGTATCCCGCAGCGGGCGAGTCTTCAGCACGGACCGCACGCAGATCCGCCACGCCAACTGGAACTGGGACGGCTCGGACCGGCGCGGCACCACTGCCAGCTCGGCGATGGGCAACACCCGCGACAATGACGTCCTGGGGCTGGACCCGGCGGTGGACGGAGTCTACCACGCCGCCGTCTCCAGCGGTCCTAAGTTCGGGGCCGTGAAGCTGCGCGAAGATTACACGCCGCCGAACGACTTTGGAGCGTTCAAGGTGCTCGCGACGTCCGTCGCGCCGCCGGACACCTGGACCGAGACTTCGGCGGGCATCGGCTTCGGGGACGAGACCGCCCCGGTCACCGGAGCCACCTGGTACATCGCCAGCGCCGTCAACGGCTGGGTGAAGCGGTGGACCACCAGCGGTTCCAGCTGGGACGATATCGTGGCCACCCAGGATCTGGGGTTCAACCTTTACGTCAGCAGCGCCTCCGACGTCGCCATCAGCCCCAGGAACCCCAACATCGCGGTGGTCACCCGGGCTCTGCCCGCCGCCGGCGAGCACAACGTCGAGGTCTGGGACATCAGCACGCAGAGCCGGCTGGGCACTTTCTCCATCGGCACCTCGCCGACCGCCAAGGCAGCCTTTGACGCCTGGGGCAACGCGCTGATCGTCGCGGGGACCGCAAGCACCACGGGCCAGCTTGGAGGCGCCTGGGCTTACCTGTATGAGCTGCCGGACAACGGCTCCACCGACTCCCGCGATACCATCACGTTCTTCCACACCGCCGGGGCGACGCCCCCGGTCATCGAGAGCGCGGTGGCCAGCCCGGACACCATCCCGCTGGACGACTCGACAACGACGACCATCGCCATCACCGTCCGCGACGCGGAGGGCATCGCCACGTTGACCTCCGTCGTGGTGGACCTCAGCCCGCTGGGGTACTCCGCCGCGACTCCGGCCGTGAAGGTCAGCGACCTCAGCGCGACCCGCGCGGTCTATGAGGTGGCCGGGGTGAAGGCGAAGCCCTCCAGCAGGGCGGGCCTGCTTTCGCTGGCCGTGAGCGCCACGGACAACTCCGGAAAGACCGGTAACGGCTCCTGTGCTCTGACCACCACCGGCGGCACGTTGACGGGCACCGTCCGCCATCTAACCGGAGGCTTCCCTGTGGCGCAGGCTGCGGTCTCCGCCACGGACGGCAAGAACGTCTACACCGGAACGACGGACTCCGAGGGCGTCTACACCCTCCAGGTGAACCCGGGAACGTTCACCGTGACCGCGAGCAAGGTCTATTACGGTCCCGGCTCGGCGTCCTCGGCCACCGCGGTGACCCTGGGCGGCACGAGCACACCCGCCACTGACGCCACGGTGGGGTCCATCAACATCAACCAGGTCCGGAACGCGCCGCTGGGCTCCAGGGTGTGCGTTGAGGCCGTCGTCTGCGCCGCCGGCTACAACCCTGCCAGTCCGGCGAACGCGCGCCCGAAGTTCTATCTGCGCGACGCCTCAGGAGCGGCGAACAACGGCCTCGTCACCCCCACCAACAATCTGGGCATCCGCGTCTACGCCCCCGCTGCCGACCCGGCCCCCGCCGAGGGCGACCGCGTGGTGGTGGAAGGCATCAAGACGCTCAACGCCTTCGAGGAGCTGCGCATCTCGCAGGTGTCCAACTACGCCCGCGTCGCGACCGGGCAGAGCTATCCCGCGCCGGATGCCGCCGTCGCGAACGACATCAACGACAACGTGAACAACCTCAGCGACACCCGGTGGGGCAACCTGGTGAAGCTGAGCGGAGTGACCGTGGCATCCGTTACCCCGGACGCCACAGACGACTGGCACGAGATGACCGTGACGGATGATTCGTCCCCGAATCCCGGGCTGGTCATTGTCTGGAAGGCCACCGGCGTGACTGCCGCCGACCTCCCGAAGGCGGGCGACATCATCGACGTGACCGGCGTCATCAGCCGCAAGGAGTCCACGGTGCTGGGCGGACGCCCGAACTGCGTGGAGCCCAGGCGTCTGGCGGACCTGCAGAGCGCCATCGTGGACGTGGAGAGCGTCGGGCAGGCCAAGGCTCAGCCGAACGGCATGACCGTCAACATCACGAAGCCGATGGTGGTGACGCTCGTTCCCCTCGCCGCGCCCGACCGCTACTGGATCCAGGATCCGGACGGCACGGCCGGCATCCGGGTGAAAGCCGACGGCGACCGCCCTTCCGTCGGACAGACGGTCCTTGTGTCCGGACGGCTGGCGGTGGATCCGGCCAACGGCGAGCGGATGCTGGTGAACTCGTCCTTCACGGTCGCCGGCACCGGCAGCACCAAGATCTGGACCATCAACAACAGGAACATCGGCGGAAAGGGCTATGCCGGCCGGGATGGCCAGCCGGTGACCGCGGGACTGGAGAACCAGGGCCTTCTGGTCCGCGTCTTCGGCCAGGTGAAGAAGGTCGAGTTCTTCCCGGATATGTACTTCATCCTGGACGACGGAAGCCAGGTTGACTCCGGTGACGTCCCGGGCATCAAGGTGATCGAAACGCAGGCGTTCCCCTCGGTGGGCGACTACCTGAGCGTTGTCGGAGTGGTCTCCTCGGAGATCGTGGACGGCAAGAAGGTGCGCGTGCTGCGCGGCCGGGAGGGCCTGTTCCCCGGCGACATCACCGTCCTGGCGCCCTGATGCCTTCTACCCTGTAAGGCGTTCGTGATAAGACCGGGCCGGGGAGCGCTGGCTCCCCGGCCTTTTTTCGTGACGCACAGCCGGCCCCGCAGCCCGGTGCTTTCAGCGAAGGCCGGTATCACGCACGGGTGGAAACAGGAGCCGCCGGCAGCTCCGGACGCGCCCTTTCGCCTGCGCCCGTCGGCTGACCGCGGGTCTCCGGCAGCGACGAAAAGGGGGCGGCGCCGGTGTCCGGCGCCGCCCCGTGGATTGCCCGTTGAAGAAGCCTTCCGGATGGATCAGCCCCGGGTGCCCCTCCTCCGCCCGAGCGCAGCCACCAGTCCGGCTCCCAGGCCCAGGACGGTGAGGCTGGCCGGCTCCGGGACCACCGTGAACCGGATGCGGTTGGCCACGTTGAAGCTCCCCGGCCCGAAGTTGCCGGAGGTGGCGTTCACGTCCAGCGTGTTCACCACCGTGCCGTTCGTCCAGGGGTAGCCGTCAAAGTTCCAGCGGGTCTCCACCCCGTTCACATCTCCATGGCCGCTGTGGCGCACCAGCATCACCAGGTCCTGTCCGGGAGTGAACACGTAAGGGGTATCGAACACGATCTGGAAGCTGAACTCCGCGTCCACCCCGGAGGCGTTGCTGATGAAGCTGCCCTTCGGAATGGTCAGAGGGCCGCTGCGGACCAGCACGGGGTCCTGCATGTTGTCCGCGAACACCGCCGAGGTCAGGCCGTTCGCCGCGGCCGAGGCCGGCGATGGTTTCGCCAGCGTGATCTCATACCGGGCGAAGTTCAGGTCTCCCAGAGCGGGATAGTCCACGCCCGCCACGGCCGGCAGCCGGAACGACATGGCCGTCAACTCCACCGGCTGAGTGATGCTGGCGAAGAACGAGCTGTCGTAGAACTGCTGAAGCACGCGCGGGGCCTCCCGGCTGAGGGAGGAGAACCCCGAAAACGGCAGGCCCTCTCCGGTCACCACATAGTCCACGGCCCCGGCCGGGGACGACAGAGGCACCGCCAGCGCGAGGGCCGCCGCGCCCGCCATCAGACACCTTCTGAGGCTCATGTCTTCTCCTTTCCTTCCTTTCCGTAACGCGGGACAGGGAAAACCCATCCTCACCCCGTCCCGTCATCAGGGCCATTCTAAGGGCAGTTGCGGAAGCGAGTCAATGGAGAATTTCGCGGCCGCGGCAGGCAGCTTTCCGGTCAGGCTCTGCCGGCGGCCTTGAGGATCATCGCCACGCCGCCCATGATCCCCGCATCGTCGCCCAGCTCGGAAGGAACCACGCGGCAGACCTGCAGGGACTCGTGAATGGCGTAGGAACGCACCCCACGCATCAGCGGCTCCCACAGGATCGGTCCCGCCTGAGAGATGCCGCCCCCAATGATCACCATCTCCGGGTTCAGGATGTTGATCATGTTCGCAACGCCGATGCCCACCCAGTGCCCGGTCTCGGCCATGGTCTCCAGACAGACCGGGTCCCCTTTCCGGGCGAACTCGGCGATGAGCGCCGGGGTGATCCGGTCCGCCTGATACTCCACCGCCTCGGCGAGCGCGCTCGGACGTCCGGACTGGAACTTCAGAACGGCGCGCTCCACGATGGCGTCCCGCTGTGCCATGGCCTCCAGACACCCGTGGTTGCCGCATCCGCAGCGGCGTCCGCCGGGGTTGACCACCATGTGCCCGATCTCCGCCCCGCCCGCGTTCGTTCCGGACCAGACCTGCCCGTCCAGCACGATGCCGCCGCCGATGCCGGTCCCCAGCGTGAGCATCACGAGGCTCCGCACGTCCCGTCCGGCCCCGAACATGAACTCCCCCAGCGCGGCGACGTTCACATCGTTCTCCATCCGGATGAAGAGCCCCACGCGCTCCTGGATCAGGCTCAGCAGGGGCACTCCTTCGATGTCCGGGAAGTTGGGCGACCAGAGCACCACCCCTTCCGGCGTGATCCGTCCCGGCATACCGATGCCCGCGCCCGCCGCATCGGACGCTTTGACTCCAGCATCCGTCAGAGCCGCCTCGATGGTCCGTGAGACCTGCTCCACCACCACCGACGGCCCGCGCTCCGCGAACGTGGGCTCCCGGCCCTCTCCCAGCTTCTTGCCGTCCAGCGTAAAGACGGCCGCGCGGCTGTTCGTGCCGCCCACATCCACACCCACGACGTACTGCCCGCTCAAGTTCGGCTGCATGGTCCGGAGCTCCTCACAGGACTGTTCCTCCGTTCAGTCCGATGTTCATCCCGCGCATCTTTTTCTGCGCGTCACACCGGTTTGCCTGCCTTGAAGGGATATCGGGCGCGGAGGCGAACCATTCCCCCGGAGCCGCTCCGTCGAGCTTCAGACCCGCCTGCAGGAGAGACACGTGACCGAGCCGTCCGCCCGGGAAAAGGCGCACAGATTCCTCACGGAAGCCACCCAGTTCCGCCTGGGGGCGCTGCTGACCGAATCCTTCCATCCCCGCTCTAAGGACCTCAGCGACATCGCGCGGCGCGACGCCGCCGCGGGGCTGGGAGTCCTTTTCGACGTGGATCGCGATGTGGTGGAGCGTTTCCGGC
>Ga0308403_1000402_pt1 | contig 17122 bp, 20 predicted proteins | sample HotsprSampleOSM3_FD_203470 | JGI IMG/M metagenome (GOLD analysis project Ga0308403, IMG submission 203470) | Hot spring phototrophic mat microbial communities from Octopus Spring, Yellowstone National Park, Wyoming, United States - 20060914_OS-M3 ... | reverse complement strand
TATATGTCTTTTTCTTGGCGCTCATATTTTTACTCCTAAAAAATTTAATTATTTATACCATTTTTTAAAGATGGTTGGCAAAAAAGTTGTTTCGATTTTTAGGGGGCATTATAGTATTACTGGGTTTATATGCATTCTTTCATAGAAAAAATTTTTGTTCTCTTTATTTTATTTTTAATGTATAATTAGACTAGAGGTTTTCATGAAGTGTATGTTTACGATAGTTCTTATTTTAATTTTTAATGTATCATATGGAGAGAGTATTAAAATAGGTCTATACCCATATGATTCTCCATCGAAGCTTTATAAAGATTTCAAATTACTAAAGGATTATCTTGAAAAAAAAGCCGATGTAAAAATAGATATAATTATGTCTAAAAACTATATATCCCATATCAGAAATGTAGGGGAAGGGAAAGTTGATTTGGCTCTTATGGGACCAGTCCCTTATGTAAGAGCAAAAGATAAATTCAATAATATATTATTGTTGGCAAAGTTAAGTTTTAGTGATAATCGAATGAATAATGTTATATTTATTGCCAATGCCAACACAAATATTCAAAAACTACAGGATTTAAAAGGTAAAAGCTTTGCTTTTGGAGATTACAACTCCTGTGGTAGCCACTATTTTCCAAGATTCATTCTTCAAAAGAATGGAATTAGGCTTTCAGATTTCAAATTCTATGACTATTTAGGTAGTCACTCAAAAGTTATTCTGGCTGTAGCCCATGGGGATTTTGATGCTGGAGGAGTCAGAGAAGATATCTTACACCATTACAAAAATAGAAATGTAAAGATAATAGCAGGCCCATTTGAAATTGCGCCCCATGTAATTGTAGCAAAATCAGACATAGCCTCTGATCTGGTTGTAAAAATAAAAGATGCTTTATTTAAATTAAGCGATAAAAACATCTTGAATAACCTTGAAGAGAATTTTGAAGGGTTTAAACCTGTAAAAGACAGCGAATTTAATAACATAAGAAAAATTCTAACCGAAATCGAAAGTAAGTGATAAAATGGGCTTTAGATCAAGCTTATATAAAAAATATAGTCTAATATTTATATTTTCAGTAATTTTAATTAGCATCTTACTAATATATGCAGCAAATAAGATATTAAAAAATGAGATGAAAACGAGAGGTGAACTCGTAGCATCCATTCTTGCATCAATAACAGCAGATGCTATTCTAACATATGATTATGTTACTTTAGAAAGATATGTAAATGAACTAATCAAAAATAAAGATTTTTTAAGAATAAAAATCACAAACAATGAAAAAAAGGTTATAATCGATACAAATAAAAATTTAGACAAAGATATTTCCGGAGTTTACTCTATTGAATATCCAATATATATCGATAATGACCCTTTTGGTAGCATATATATTGAATTCTCTACCGAACAGATCGATAAAGTTTTAAGGAATATTGAAATTGGAGGTGTAATTTTCATTTTGTTGATTCATTTTATAGGGCTGTTTATAAATAACACTATAATAAAAAGACTTGTTTTCAACCCAATAGATAAATTAATAGAAGGAACAAAACAGATTAGCAAAGGAAATTACGATCTAAAAATTTATACAGGTACAGAAGACGAATTTTCAAAACTTGCAGAAGCCTTCAATGAAATGTCAGAAAAAATTAAAAATAACATTATAGAGATATTAGAAAAACAAAAGGAGATAGAATTACACAAAAATAAGCTCGAAACAATAATAGAAAATATAGCTGATGGCCTATTTGTAACCAACACTTCTGATATAATTATAGAATTTAATAAATCAGCAGAAAAAATCACTGGATATAATAGAAATGAGGTAATTGGTAAACATTGTGAAGAAGTTTTCAAGACAGATCTTTGTAAAAAAACCTGTGCTTTGAGAAACATTAAAAAGGAAATTGTAAATAGAGAGACAACATTGATCACAAAAGAAGGAAAGGAAAGGATTGTTTCTGTAAGTTCAGCCATAATAAACGATATTTATAGTAATCCACTTTTTGGAGTACAAACTTTTAAAGATATCACCGATGATAAAAAAAATCAGGCTATGCTTATACATACAGAAAAATTAGCAGCTGTAGGTGAAATGGTATCTGCTATAGCACATGAAGTAAATAATCCTCTTACTAATATAATAGGATATTCCAAATTACTCTTGAATAAAAAAGATATCGAAAAAACCATATACGAAAAAATAGAGATAATAAATGAACAAGCAAATAAATCTGCAGCTATAGTCCAGGAATTGCTTAATTTTTCAAGACACCCTGACAGAGAAACTGAGATATCAGATTTAAAATCGATAATTGAAAACATTATAAAAATAACATCTATCTACACTTATGATAAAGACATAAAGATTTCAGCGAGCTACTCTACTGAAAATAATCTAATTTTAAAATGTAATCCCACAAAGATAGAACAGATCCTTTTTAACATTATTATAAATGCAATTCAATCCATTGAATCTGAAAATGGTGAAATAAATATTTCTGTTATTAATAATGAAGATGGGTATTTAGAAATTTCAATAAGAGATAATGGTATAGGTATTGATGATAAATATATACACGAGATCTTTCAGCCTTTTTTTACCACTAAACCAAAAGGTAAAGGTACAGGACTAGGGCTATTTATTGTAAGAAATATAATTGAAGAATTAGGAGGAGATATTGAAGTTCAAAGCAAACTTGGCCAAGGATCCACCTTTAAAATCAAATTAAAAGGAGATTAAATGAGTTGTAAAATACTAATTGTGGAAGATGATAAAAGAATGCTTGAACTCCTTGATGAAATTTGTAAAAATGATGGATATGAAACTTACCCATTTTTTGACCCTGAACAAGCTTTACTAGATTTGAATAACTATGAAATAGACATTGTAATCACAGATTTAAAAATGCCAAAAATATCAGGACTAAATATCTTAAACAGAGTAAAAGATATAAATAAAAATATCCCTGTTATTATAATTACAGCCCATGGCACAATAGATATAGCAGTAAATGCCATTAAGATGGGGGCTTACGATTTTATCCAAAAACCTTTTCAACCAGAAAATATCTCATTAGTATTAAAAAGAGCATCTGCGTTAGTAAATGTAATCAATGAAAATAAAAAACTTACACAGATGATAGCCTCATTACAAGATGATTTTTTTGTATGTAAAAATAGGGAGATAACTGAGATAAAAGAATTGAGTAAAAAGGTTGCAACAACAGATGTTCCGGTGCTCATTGTGGGTGAAACAGGTACAGGAAAAGAGATGTTGGCAAAATTAATCCATAGTTCAAGCTTAAGAAAAGATAAAAAGTTTATTGCTATAAATTGTGGCTCCATTTCGGAACAACTTTTAGAATCAGAACTCTTTGGTCATGAAAAGGGGGCATTCACAGGAGCAATGAACCAGAGAAAAGGTATTTTTGAAGAATACAATGGAGGAACAATATTTCTTGACGAAATAAATAGTGCCTCACTGAACTTTCAAACAAAGCTTTTAAGAGTTTTACAGGATGGCAAAATTATGAGGGTAGGTTCCTCAAAAGAGATCGATGTCGATGTTAGAATTATTTGTGCCTCAAATGTAGATCCGAAGATAGAGATAGAAAACGGCAAATTTAGAAAGGATTTCTATTACAGAATTTCCCTGATAAAAATCAAGATACCTCCATTGAGAGAAAGAAAAGATGATATAATTCTATTAGCAAACTATTTCTTATTAAAAAAATCTAAAAAATATGGGAAAGATATTAAAGGTTTAACAGAAAAAGCTATTCATAAACTTATGAGTTATAGCTGGCCCGGAAATGTAAGAGAGCTTGAAAATTCGATCGAAAGATCTGTAATCCTTTCAAATGAGGAAATGATAGATAATATAATTTTAGATGAAGCTGATTCTACTAAAGTAATCGATATAAATATTGAGACATTACCCCTTATCGATTTAGAAAATATGGAAAAGATTATGATAAAAAAAGCACTAAAACAATTCAACAATCATAAAAATAAATCAGCATCTGCATTAGGAATTGACACAGCCTAAGAATATCTGGCATAATAATTTCATAATACTAATCACAATACTTTTTTATAGGAGGCTTTATGAAAAAACTTTTAACAACTGCTTTTATTTTTATCTTAGGTTTTAGCACTTTTAGTTATGCTGTAGATTTTATTGTAACACCTGAATGGGTAAAAGAAAATTTAGGGAAAAAAGATGTTGTCATTGTTGATGTACAGGACAAACCAGATGATTATGAAAAAGAACATATTCCACAAGCTGTCAAAGTATCAAGGAATGATGACTTAGCAAAAGCAAATAAACAGATTGATAATTATTATTACCCAGATGCCATAAAATTTCAGGCCCTTATGTCCAAACTTGGAATTACAAATAATTCCATTGTAGTAGCTTATGACAACAAAATGAGCCTTTTTGCATCAAGATTTGCTGCAATTATGGATATGTATGGTCATGATATAAATAAAATAAAAATATTAAACGGTGGAATAGCAGCATGGAAAGCAAAAGGTTTCGAAGTAGAGTCTGGTGAATTTAAACCTAAGAAATCAACATATAAAGTAGGTAAGAAAAAAGATATTACTGTAGATAAAAATTATTTATTAAATATAGTAAAAAAGAAACCAAAAGATGTAATTATTCTTGACTCAAGACCATATAACGAATATACAGGAGAAAACAAAAGAGCACAAAGAGCTGGATTTATTCCAGGAGCTATCAATGTCACAGGTTCAGATGTAATAAACAATAAAGATCAAACTTTTAAATCAGTAGAAGAGATAAAAGCTGCGTATGAATCTAAAGGGATAACTCCTGATAAAACAATAATAACATACTGCCATAGTGGCGATAGATCAGCTCATGTATATTTCGTACTCAAATACATGCTCGGCTATGATAAAATAAAAATTTACGATGGTTCATGGTTTGAGTGGGCAAATACCCCTGAATTACCAATAGAAAACATTAACAAATAATTTAATTTATAAACAGGGGGGAAACCCTCTGTTTTTTTAAGGAGGAATAATGAAAATTACAAAAAGAAAATTTCTGGCAGGTGCATCTCTCCTTGCTGCATCTTCCCTTTTGCCTTATTCAATTAGACCATTAACAGCTGAAGAAAAATTGAACAAAAATAACAGTTCAATTAAAAAGGTTCAAACATGGTGTGAAATGTGTTTTTGGGGGTGTGGCACAACTGCCATACTAAATGGAGATAGAGTTCAGAAACTAGAAGGGCAAAAAAACTGTCCTAACAATTGGGGGGCTCTATGTGCAAGGGGTAATGCAGGTCTATATGTTTTATATGATCCTGATAGAATTAAAGGACCATTGATAAGAGTTGGAGATAGAGGAGAAGGTAACTTTAAACAGGTTAGCTGGGACGAAGCATTAGATTATGTTGCACAAAAACTAAAGGATATCATATCAAAATATGGATCTAAATCTGTAGCTTGGGCTGGTCACGGAACAGGGAAATATGCATGGAAAGAGCTGATGCACATTATACATTCACCAAATTCCACAAGCCCATCTTTTAGCCAATGTTTAGGCTCAAGGGAAGTAGCTTGGAATCTTACTTACGGATCACCATTTGCAGAATCATATGATGCTGAATTTTCTAAGTGTATGATGTTTATAGGAAGAAACATCCTTGAATCTCTACAAGTAGGTGAAACAAAAAGGGTTATAGATAGTTTGTCTTCAGGAGCAAAACTGATATATGTAGATCCTCGATACACAAAAACAGCAGCAAAAGCTGACATATATATGAAAATTCGTCCTGGCACAGATATGGCTTAGGTTTAACAAATAAATTACTTGATGCAATTGCTACACAAAAACCTTACCCTGTAAAAGCTTTATTTGGTTATTGTTCTAGCATATTTAACTATGCTTCAGACTTTGAATATTTGAAAAAAATTATTCAAAATCTTGATCTATTAGTAACTTGCGATATCTATATGACTGAAATGTCTCTATACTCTGATTTTGTACTTCCAGAATCAACTTATCTCGAACGTCAAGATCCAATACAAACTGTTTCTGGTAAAACCCCTTATGTAAGAATAAGAGAGCAAGCCGTGAAACCTCTTTATGACACATTAGGAGCATGGGACATTGTTACAAGACTTTGTAAGAAGATTGATAAAAATTTCTGGTTTAAATCGATTGATGATTTTAATAAATCTTTTTGCGAAAGCAACGGAATTGATCTCGAAAAGCTAAAAAAGAGGGTGTGATACTAAAAGAAACAGACCCATATCCAAGATATACAAAAGATTAGATCCACTTTGACACTCCATCAGGAAAAGTAGAGCTCTTAAGTAGCAAATTAACCGAAAAAGGATTTGAGCCATTACCTGTTTATAAACCATTGACACATCCAAAAGAAGATGAGTTTAGGATGCTATTCGGAAGAGAAAGCCATCATACCCACGCAAGGACACAAAACATAAAATCCCTTATGGCTCTAAACAATTACAGATGTAATGTATGGATACCTAAATCAAAAGCGGATAAATTAGGAATAAAAGATGGGGATAAGATCAGGATTGTAAAAGGAGATAAAAAAAGCAATATCTGTTTTGCCCATGTAACAGAGGAAATCCACGACGAAGCAATATTTATACCCCACGGTTATGGAAGATTTTCAAAATTTATGAAAACCGCATTTCAGGCTAAGGGAGCTTCAGATGTTGATTTTTGTTCTAATGATACAGATCCAATAAGTGGTTGTGCTGCTTTTCATAATGCTTTTGTAAAAATAGAAAAGGTATAGAGGTGCATATGAATGAAAAATATTTAATGGTGTATGTAGTAAATAGGTGTATAGACTGCAAAGCATGTATGATAGCATGTAAGGTTCAGTGGAATGTTCCATCTGATCACTTTAAAACAAATATTGATGAAAAATATATTCAAACACCTGGTACTAAAAAAAAATATTCCTACCATCTCAATGTAATCATTGCGATAATACCCCTTGCGTATCAGTATGTCCAACAAAAGCAAGTCACAAAAGAAAAGATGGAATTGTACATATTGACAAAACAATATGTATAGGATGCAAATATTGTATACCTTCATGCCCTTATAATGCAAGATTTTATAATGAAGAAGATGGTACTGCAGATAAATGCACATTCTGTCTTGGAAGAATACAATTTGGAGAAGAGCCTGCATGTGTAAGAACCTGCATAAGCAAAACAAGAATTTTTGGAAATATAAACGACCCAACTAGTGATGTTTCTAAAGTTATTGAAGAAGCAAAAAAAGAAAAAAGAAAGATTTTTAGATTAAGAGAAGATATTGGAACAGAACCCAATATCTACTATATCGTGTAGGAGGCAAAATATGACTTTTCAAAATGCCTTTGAATGGCAAATAGCTCTATATCTCTTTTTAGCAGGTATGGGAGCTGGAGCAATATTATCTTCTGTAATATTAGAGTTCTATAATCCCACTTTATATAAGTCATATATAAAATCGGCTGGAATTGTTGGTATGCCTCTTGTTTCAATAGGATGCCTTTTTCTTTTAATAGATTTAGGACAGGGTCTATGGAAACCATGGCTGCTTATTCGTCTCTTTTTTAATCCCACATCTGCTATAACATGGGGTACTGCAATTCTTACAGTATTTATATTATTCAACGATTTACGCCTTGTATCATTGGGGTGTTATCAAATCTGGAGGTGGCACACTCACAAAAATAATTCTGATTATTTTTAGTATAGGAACTGCTGGCTACACAGCGGTACTTTTAGGCGTATTAAAAGCAATACCCTTCTGGCATCAGACATCCTTACCTATTCTATTCATTATCTCAGCAACATCAACAGGAATCTCCATCACTATAATAGTCCAAAAAATCTTTTTACAAGATGAGGTCGATCTTAAAAAAGTTGAATCTGGACATTTTTATCTACTTGTATTAGAAATATTTCTATTAATGGGGTTTATATTGATATCGTTTAGTGGTGTTCCAGAAATGGTCTATTCTGTAAAGAGCCTACTTTTTGGTCTTTACAGCTTATATTTCTGGCTTTTTCTGTTGCTTTTGGGGCTTATTATCCCTACAATTGTATTTGGATTATTAGAATTTAAAAATTTCCATTTTGGGAACAAAACTATAATTTTAGTAGAGTTTCTTGTTGTAATGGGTGGCTTCTTTTTAAGATATTTAATAATTCATGCAGGTGTCTTTACAGAAAAATTTATAAGTTATATTGGAGGTTAAAAATGAGAAAAATTATTATTATAGCTTCAATCAGTTTAGCAATATTTATCTTAGGCTTAGCAAACAAATCTTACACACTTGATATAAACAAAGAGAAATCAAGAAATTTAGTTATTCAGGGAGATGAATCCCTTATGGCAAAAAATTTTAACTCAGCAAAAATATTCTATAAAATGGCAATACAGTTTGATCCTTTTAACAAAGAGGCCATTGAAAAATACGAAAATCTAATAAAGGTAACAGCTCCAAATAGCAAAGTAGATCTATCTGTTTTTGAAAATTTATCGAGTAAAAAAACTACACCATCAGATGAAAAGAACAACACCACTAAATCTCCTCAGAAAGGGCAGGCACCTAAAAAACCAGCATTAGAATTTCAGGGATGTTAAAAAAATCATTCAAAAGAAGAGGAGGTTTAATACCTCTTCTCTTTTTATTCTTTATATTTTCATATTCTTCAGCTTTTTCTAATAACAATGATAAATGCAAAACATGTCATATAATTGAATCAGATCAAAACCATAGTTTCGGATGTATAGAATGTCATGGTGGAGATAAAGATACTAAAGACAAAAATCTGGCCCACAAAATGATGTTTGGAGGCAAAAATCCTTCAAACAAATTCGACATGGACAAGACTTGTGGTAAGTGTCATTACTATCAAATAATTAGAGTTAAAACAAGTATAATGTTTACAAATACAGGAATAATAAATAAATTAAAAAAAGCTTTAGCTACAAAAGAGAATGTATCTCTCAGCTTCTTAATGGGAATAATAAATAAATTAAAAAAAGCTTTAGGAAAAGAAGATAATAAAATTCACTCACTTAATCCTGGAGAAAATTATAATGAAAAAGGTATTCCTGCAACCTTTTATGATGTAACAATTGATAACGGTAAAAATTATAAGGTCTTACTTAAGAATGGAACAAACTTTGTCCTTACCAATAAAAAATTACCTTTTTCAAATGTTTATGAAAAAGATGGAAAATATTATTTAATAAAAAAAAGGGATGGTAAAATTTTCGAGCTAAAAATCATCACAAACAATACCAATCACAATATAATAGGTCATGAAAGATTAGAATGCTACACCTGCCACAGCAGAACAGTTCCCCAATGCTATGGTTGTCATACATTTTATGACAAGAGATTTGAAACTAAAGATTTTATAAAAAAAGAGGTTACTAATGGAGCTTTTTATGAAAAAGAAGGGTTCAGAATAGCATACCTTTTCCCATTAGGAGTAAATCATAAAAACAGAGTTTCCCCTATTACACCTGGCTGTCAAACTAATCTATATCTAATTGATGAAAAGGGATATTTCATAGCAGAAAAGGTAGTGCCAAAAATAGACAACAAAATAAACTACAAGTTTGCCCCAATTTATAGCCATAATACAGGTAAAAAAGCCTTAAAATGTGAAGAATGCCATTACAACCCATTTTTTGCTGGATTTGGATATACTCTTTTTTCTAAAAATGATAAAGCTATTACTGGTAAAGTCTTATGTGAGAAAAGTGCTACAGGTAATCTTGATAGCTTTATAACTGTCAATAAAGGGGGGTTAAAAACCTCAATGACGATATTAAGGGAAATAGCTCTACCATTGAATAAAGATGAGATATTAAAACTTATAAAGCCATCTTTATGTATAATTTGCCATAGGAGCAGTGATGATAAAATTTATCGCAGCAAACTTGATTATAATATTGACGACCCTCTTCACCGCAAATATCTCAAATAGCAGCGAAATAAGGGATTGTCAATTATGTCATAAAGTCTCTAACTACGATGAACATAGAAAATTAGCTTGTATCCAATGCCATCCAAAAAATGAAAAACATTTCTCAAAAGGAGATATTTTGGATGAAGGTGCTTCTGGATGTTTAAATTGTCATAAGGAGTATAAAGATTTTGTAAAACATCAGATGCATACAAAAGCTAAAGAAATAAAATATGTAAAGGATAAATTTGATAGATACGATAATAATTTTTATAAAACTAACTGTAACAGTTGTCATGTAACATCTTGTTCGGATTGTCATATAAATAAAAAATTCCCACATAAAATTACAAAAAATATCGATAATAATAACTGCCTAAAGTGCCATAAAGGGTATTTTACTGGAATAGAGTATCTTGGTTTAGCTGAAAAGGATGATGCTGAAAAATTCCAGATTGGTGAAGAAAAAGATGGTACTTTTTATCAAAAAATGCTCCCAGATATTCATTTTGAAAAAGGGTTAAAATGTATAGATTGCCATAATATGAAAGGCTTTCTTTCTAGCAAAAAAACTACCAAAAGTTGTAAAGATTGTCATAAAAAAGTTTCAAACAATGTAATAGAGCATTCTATAAAATCCCATTTAGAGAAACTTGAATGTTATACCTGTCATTCAGCATGGTCACAAAATGAATTGGGGACATTTTTCCTGAAGTTTAAGGATAAATCATCCCAGAAACCTTTTGAAGCAATAAAAAACATAAGCCAGAATTATAAAAAAACATCCTATATGAAAAACAACTTTGAAACATTTATAGGTATTGATAATAATGGAAAATATTCAATTATTAGACCATTCTTGATATCGTTTATTACTTTTGTATCAGACAATAAAACAATTAGAATATCATCCGATTGGAGAATAAAATACTCTCATACCATAAGAAAAGAAACTGTACTTTGTCATGATTGCCATGAAAACAGAAAAAAATATATCTTATTAAAACCTGAAGATGATTATATGGATATTAAAAAGGACAACTTCTGCTTTGATTCTTTTTATAATCAGAAAAATATGTTTATTGTAAATGGCAGATTTGTTAGTGAATATGAATGGAACAAAATAAATAATAAAAGCGACGAATATAAAAAGCTTTTTATAAAAAAACAGATGGAGCTAATTGGAGTAGTAAAAAAAGCAAGATAAAATTATTGAAAAGAAAGTAAAAAGAGGTATCGTAAAATTTATATTTTTTCTGCCACTTGCTTACTTTTTTTATAAATATCTTAAAATAGATAACAATATATCAAAAGAGATCGAGTTGTTGTTATCAGAGTTAAAGGAAAATAGTGGAGTCATAATAGAGGAACTGAATATTGCAATACTTAAAAAGGATGGCAAAATAAAAGTCTATTCATTAAAATGTACCCATCTAGGTTGTATTGTAAAATTTTATAATGACGGGTTTATCTGTCCATGTCATGGTAGCGAATTTGGCTCAGATGGAGAAGTGCTAAAGGGTCCAGCATTGAAGGCCCTCAAATCGCTAAATTATAGAATCAAAAATAATAAGATCTATGTGAGCTTGATATGATAGAGCAATTTATTAAACATATCTTTCCCAGGTACATTTTGAAAAATAATCTAAAAATCACCTATACATTTTGTTTTGGTGGGCTTGCCCTTACATCTTTCTTGATACTCATTTTCTCTGGTGTGCTTTTGATATTTTATTATATACCAACAATAGAAGGGGCTTATGATTCAATTCTTATGATCGAAAAAGATGTCTTCCTCGGAAGATATATTAGAGCAATCCATTATATTTCTGGGATATTTTTCTTTATTTCTCTTTTTTTACATACTCTAAGGGTAATTTTTACCTCTGCTTTTACAAGGGGATATAATTTTATAGTGGGACTTTTGATACTTTTTTTATCGCTATTTGAGGGGTATACTGGCTATATCCTACCGATGGATCAGATATCTTATTGGGCTGGAGTTACAGGTATGGAATTGATAAAAACTGTTCCTTTAGGAGATGAGGTAGTTTCTATACTTTTTCCAGACAGACTTACGGGAAATCTGAGCTTGATAAGAGTTTATATTTTACATATTATAATCATGCCAGGGTTAATTGTGATTCTTACATCTATACACTTTTATAAGATAAGAAAAGACAAGGGGATACTGCCGTATCTATGAAAGATGAACGACTTGTAAAGAGCGATCCAATATTTTTTAAATTGATTATGTATTCTTCTTCGATATTTGCTCTTTTAATTTTGCTACTAGCTATTTTTATAGAACCTCCATTATATCAAAGAGCTAATTTTAATGAGCCGGTTAATCCTGCTAAAGCTGCTTGGTTCCTTGTTTGGATTCAGGAGATAGTTGGCTATTCGGTTTATTTTATCTATTTAGTTATAGTTTTTTTTGTTTATTTTTTATTTTTGTCCTTTTTTGTAGATAAAGTGGAATATGCAAAATGGTTTGAAAAAAGATTTAGAAGTGTCCAGATAATTACATTTATAATTTTTCTTTTAATTATTACATTGACTATTATAGCTATTTGCTTCAGAGGTAAAAATTGGGAATTAATATTTTAATTTTATCAGTCTTTCTATTGATCTCATTCAGCTATGCTTTTACAAAAGATTTATGCACTGACTGCCATAAACCACATTTTAAAAATGAGAGTTGTATAATCTGTCATCGAGGTAATCCCAATACAAGAAGATTAGATATTGCTCACGAAAATATAATTAGCGGTAAATATCTTTTGTATAAAATCGAAGGTAAAACAGCAAAAGATTCTGTAAATTTAATCAATCAGTTAGGATGTAGAAGATGCCATATAGTCGGTAAAAATGGAAATAGAAAAGGGAATAATTTAAATAATATTATGATAAAAAAAACGATTAAAAATATAAGAGATTCAATATTAAACCCTTCAGACTATATGCCAAATTTTAATCTTTCTGAAGAAAATATTGTCTTGTTGATTAATGGTCTCCTTTTAGAATCGGAGAAGGGAGATTATAAAGGTGGCAAAAGCTTTTTCTATATAAAAAGGGATTTAAAAGAGAATCTTTTTAATAAAAAATGTGGGAAATGTCATAAATTAATTTCTGATAAAACAGGTCCCATAGGAAAAGGGGATATAGCACCAAATCTGTCAAGTATCTTTTCCCAATATTACCCAAAAACTAAAAACCTAAAATTAAACACACCAGAAGAGCTAATAAAATTTCTGAAAAATCCAAGATACCATAACAGATCTAACATTATGCCAGTTGTAGAGATTAAAAAAAAAGAAGAAGAAGAAATCATAAAGCTGCTATATTGAAAAATTACATATATAATATCCTTTTAAATAAAAAAAACTGTGTCGATTAATATGTTTCCTTATTTTATATCATTTCTACCAATGTAGCTATTAAACTATCACCATTTGTCAAGACAACTTTTTGACTTTTTATATTTAATCTAAAAAAATCTGAATAAAACAGCATTTTTTAACTCTTTTTTCATTTCCTCAAGGTAAACATTCATAGGATTTTGATAATTTAAAGCCGAATGGAATCTTTTGAAGTTATATTTGTGGATATAGTTTTTTACCCCTTCTTTTAGCTCAGATATTGATTTGTAGTCACTTATGTATATATTGCCGTATTTGAGAATTCTGAAAAATCTCTATATGGCTATATTGTCAATACATCTCTCTCTTCCGTTCATCGATATTTCTATGCCATTTTCGCTCAGTAATTTCATATGCTGACGACTCGTATACTGAGAGCCTTGATCTAAGTTGAATATTTTTAGCTTACCATATTTGCTTATAGCGTCCTCTAATACATTTACGGATAGTGCGGCATCCATAATGTTTGATACTTTATAAGAGAGGATTGCCTTAGAGTGCCAGTAGATTACTGCTGCAAGATATATAAAACCGCCTTTCATACGGATATATGTAATATCTCCGCTCCATACTTCATTTGGAGTTGGTACATATACAGATTTAGTTTTATCTCCTTTTTTCGTCCAGTACTCTCCCAGTAGATATGGGTATATTTTATTTTAAGGCTCTTTGATACTTGTTAGGTTTTTGGACTTTTGACGCAAAGTTTCAATACCAAGCATACGCATATATTTAAGAACTCTATTTTTACTGATGGTAAAGCCATTGTCAATAAACCCTTTATGATATATCTATAGCCGTATTCCGGATTGTCGGTATATATCTCATCCATAGCGTTTAGGATTTGTAGGTTATATGCACTCATTGGCTTTGGTTTGTAGTAGAGCGAGGTTCTGCTGATGCCTAGAATATTGGACTGCTTCGATAGAGATAGTTCTTGAGCTTGGGTGTCTATCAAAGACTTTTTACTTAATAAGTCCAAGCTCTTTAGCTTTTTTACCGCCCAGTTCCTTTCTACGGTTACCTTACCGAGTGTCTTTGCAAGCTGGTCTTTCTCTTTTTGTAGCTCATCAATCTCTTTTTTATACTCTGAGCTCATCTTTAAAGATTCAAATGCTTGCGAAGCGTTCTCTAAAAATTGCTTCTTTTACGATAAAAGACTTTGTGGGGTTATTTCGTATTTACTGGCTATCTGATTTAGCGTTGAGTCACCCGATAGTAGCTCCAGTACAACTTTGGCTTTTAAATCAGCGATATATGTCTTTTTCTTGGCGCTCATATTTTTACTCCTAAAAAATTTAATTATTTATACCATTTTTTAAAGATGGTTGGCAAAAAAGTTGTTTCGATTTTTAGGGGCATTATAATTTATGCTGAAACAGTTTATGAAAACGATAAATTTGAATTTGAGTTAGGACTAAATCCATCTATTAAACATAAACCATCTTTAAAAGACAGATCTAACCCTATAGAATAATATGGTGTAGCAAAATTCAAAGACGGGAGATATTACATAAAAGTAATGTCTAAAGATGATATTGGAAAGCATAGGAAACGTTCACCTGCAAGTGCAAGTTCAATGTCGCCATGGAATACAGACTATGACGAAATGGCTAAAAAAACAGTTATTAGATTTATGTTTAAATATCTTACGTTAGCCCTGAATTGGTAGAGTTAGGTATTCCAGATGAATCTATTATTAAGGGAGTAAAAAGTTATCAAGATGATACTGCAGATGTGGACATTGAATATATTGATGTAAATGTATCTGATACGATGGAGGAACAATGAAATCACAAAAAGACAAGATATTAAGAGACCGTTCATAATTCCGTGTCAAGGTGCTATAATAAAATACCAAATAAAAAGGAGCCTTGATATGGGAAAAGAGTTTAATATTGAAAAAGCAGCACAAGAGTTATTGTCAGGCAAGAAGTTAACCGGTAAAGATGGAATATTGACTTCATTGATTAAGGAGTTGGTAGAAACAGCCCTTGAGGCAGAGATAACCTCACATTTGAATTCAAGGGGAGATACAGATATTTCAAATCGTCGTAACGGTTATAATAAAAAGACGATTAAAAGTTCATCAGGCAGTTTTGAGTTGGAGACGCCGAGAGACAGAAAAGGAGAATTTGAACCTCAAATAGTGAAGAAATATCAGACAACCTTAAGCGATGAAATAGAAGGCAAAATACTATCTATGTATGGCTTAGGCATGAGTTATCAGGATATTTCAACACATATAACAGATCTTTATGGTATAAGTGTTTCCCCATCTGCGCTCAGTGATATTACGGACAAGATAATAGTAAAGGTAAAGGAATGGCAACAAAGGCCATTAGAATCTTTTTATCCATTTATATGGCTTGATGCAATACATTATAAGATAAAAGATAATGGGCGTTATGTTAGCAAAGCAGTATATACCGTTATTGGAGTAAATATAAGAGGGGTTAAAGAAGTATTGGGACTTTATATAAATGACAGTGAAGGAGCTAATTTTTGGCTTCAGGTATTAACAGATTTACAGAATAGAGGAGTTGAAGATATTCTGATAGCTTCTGTGGATGGGCTTAAAGGTTTTCCTGAGGCTATAGGTTCTATATATCCCAAGACGGAAGTGCAATTATGTATAATCCATAAAATAAGGAATTCAGTAAGGTATGTTAGCTCAAAGAACCAGAAAGCATTTATGAAAGATTTAAAGTTGGTATATCATGCGGTTAATGAGAGGGCAGCTTTTGATGCTCTTGATGAATTAGAGAGAAAATGGGGGGATAAATATCCTGTTGCGATATCTTCTTGGCGTAATAAATGGCATAAATTATCCAATTATTTTAAATATCCAGAAGATATTAGGAGGATTATTTATACTACAGATATAATAGAATCTGTGCATAGGCAATTTAGAAAACTTACGAAGACTAAAGGTGGTTTTCCCAATGAAGATAGCCTTTTAAAATTATTATACATGGGGATTTTAAATGCACAGAAGAGGTGGACGATGCCTATTAAAAACTGGAGCCTTACTCTTTCCCAGCTATTGATTTTTTTTTAGGAAAGGCTCGACAAATATTTAAACTTGTAGTAGTATGAAAAAAGAGGAATTAAGATGACGCGGAATTATGAAAACTACCAACATATACAGCTAAAATCTTTCTCATAATAACCTCCATATTTTAATTTTTAACACCCACAATATTAAAATAAAACCTGTTTTCAAACATATAATATATTTTTAAAAAATCAACACTTTTTTCGAAAATAATTCACAAGATACAATTTATTATACGCTTTATAACTGCTAACAAACTGCTAAAAAAGTTGTCTTATTTTTATAGTTTTTAACTAATTTTTACAGTTGACAATAAAGTAAAAAAAATATAAAACTCATTGAAATTCAAAGATATATGCCTATTAGCCCAAGTGGTGGAATTGGTAGACACGCAGGATTCAGGATCCTGTGGGGTAACACCTGTGGGGGTTCGAGTCCCCCCTTGGGCATCTTAAAACTCTTAAATTTAAAGCTATTCAATAATAATAAATATTTAAAAATTATTAAAAACTATATTATAAAGGTACTTGTCAATAACATATTTACCACTTTTGTTCATTATTGATTTAACATACTGGTTATTGACTATATCGAATAGAGTTCCGATTGTTAACATTACATCTTCAAGCCTCAATACTGGGAAATTAA
>Ga0308403_1000400_pt1 | contig 17142 bp, 16 predicted proteins | sample HotsprSampleOSM3_FD_203470 | JGI IMG/M metagenome (GOLD analysis project Ga0308403, IMG submission 203470) | Hot spring phototrophic mat microbial communities from Octopus Spring, Yellowstone National Park, Wyoming, United States - 20060914_OS-M3 ... | reverse complement strand
TTTGGACGTTGACGCGCGGCTTGGTTTTCGCCGCACCCGTCCGAGGTCTACGCTACAGGTTTTACCCGCCCAGCGCTTCGTGGACGGAACCCCATACCTGTACTTTCAAGAACCCCGGAAACTTTTGTTTCCAGGCGCAATTTTAGCACATCTGCCGCTCACCATGCTATGTCCGTCGGGGGCGGACGTGGGGGAGTCCATGTATCCCATCCCTGAAGGGGATGGGTTTTATAGCTCCCCCACGCCCCCTCGCTTTTATAAATCGCTTATTGAGCAGTGGCGCAGCTTCGGCTTTCCGGCTGGCCCTGGACGAGCTGCGGCACAAGCTTTCAGCCGCACAGGCGTTCTTGTGGGTTCGCGAGGGTTCGCATCTGTTTAGACTACAGGCTGCTGCGGGGGTTTCCGAGGCGATCTACGAGGGGGCTGAAGAGGTTTCCGAAGCCACCTTGAAGGCAGCTTATCCAGGTGCGCAAGAGGATTGGCTAGGTGGGGTGGTGCACCTGGACAGCCAGCAACACGTTTTGCACCGGCTGCTTGGGCGGGAGCTGGGTCAAGTCTGGCCCGCCCAGCAGGAGCCGCCTGCTAACCTGACCCTCCCTCTGGTTGACGGGCAGCAGGTGTGGGCCGTGCTGCACCTGCACACACAGAGCCAGCACCTGGGTCAGGCCGAGGCGAAATGGGTGAGCCGGTTTTTTTCTGGGGTTGCGCCGGTTCTACGCGAGGTGTACCTGCGCGAGCTGGCCCAGCAACGCTCGCTTTGGTTGACAGCCATCAACGCCCTTTGGCGAACCTCATGGGAGCAACCCATCGAGCTATCCTTGCAGGCTGCGCTCGAGGAGGCCACCCGACTCTCGGGGGCGGAAGGGGGGCGCTTGGTGGCCTTTGAGGGGCGCCAGATCCGCACCATTGCTCAGACGGGCTGGGGGGCAGGATTGTCTTTGAAGGCATTCATGCGCCAGTTTGCTAAACAGATGGGCAGGGGGCAATCGGTGAGCATCCCCCGCTACGACCTCTACCCAGGCCGCCAACCAGAGCTGGTGGAAGCTGGCTTACGCAGCCTGTTTATCCTCTCCATGAGCCGGGCTGGGATCCTGTTTCTCTTCAGCACCCGGCGCTGGCAGCCCGATGTCCAGGCTCAAGAGATGCTCGGCGCTTTGCTGGAGGCCATCGAGCTGGTACGGGCTGAGTGGGCTTTGCGGCGTGAGCTGGCCTGGGCGGCTTACACCGATCCCCTGACGGGTCTGGGCAACCGCCGGGCCTTCGAACGCGACTTGGAAAAACTTACCGCACAGCCCAATGGCCGGATGGTGGTGCTGATGTTGCTCGATCTGGACGATTTCAAGGCCATCAACGATACCTATGGCCACCTGCATGCCGACCACCTGTTGGTGCGGTTGGGCGGAGTGCTGCGCTCCAGGGGCAGGGCTGGTGACCGGGCTTACCGTTTAGGTGGCGATGAGTTTGCCTTGATCATCGAGGGCTCGGGTACCCTCAACCCCCAGCGCATCGCAGAGCGATACCGAGCCATGCTCGAGGAGATCCGGGTTTCCGACAGCGCCCACCTGCGGGTGAGTCTTGGTTATGCGATTTATCCCAGCGAAGCGGGCGAGGCCGAGGGGTTATGGCGCCTCGCTGACAAGCGAATGTATGAAGAAAAAGAGCAGCATAAGGAGCGCCCTCGCTGCTGGCAAGGGCTAGAGGTGCTCCAGCTCGAGACCCCGCTGTCTCGCCTGGCCAGTCGTCTGGCACAGCTTTCAGATGTGCCGTCGCAGGAGCAACGGGTTTTGCTAGCGGCCTGCTACCTGCTGGAATTAGCTACAGGACGGGTGATGCCAATCCAGCAGACACAGATCCCCGAGGACCTGCTGCGTGAGGCAGCCCGCACGCTGATGTACCTGCACACCCCTTGGGATCAGGATCGGCGCTCCCTGGCTTGTGCGAAAGAACACTTCCCACGAGCCGCGCACGTCCTACAAGTAGCCCATTACCTCGTCAATGCAATTCGGCCTGTGGAAGGGAGGGCAGCCCGGTGCACAGAGCAAGCCCTGCAGGAGATTGTTGCCCAGGCCCATCGGCGCTTCGATCCCAAGGTGGTGGAAGCCTTACTCTCACTGAGGGAATGGCTGCGTGAGGAGCTGTCCTAAGGGTGTTCGACCCAGGAAGGCCCGTCCTCGGCCACGTCAGGGCTCGTTTATCACAATCCCACCGAAGCCCTGAACTTGTTTTGACAATCTGGTTATAGGTCTACAATAAGATGACATCCAGGAGGGATATGTGAAGCGTCAATGGTTTGCTTTGTTTTTGGCCTTGGGCATGGCCTCGGCCCAGACCGAGATCTCTTTTTGGCACAGCATGGATGGCCCGGCCGAGCGGGCGATTGCGCAGTTTGCCAGTGCCTTCAACGCCTCCCAGCGAACCTACCGGGTTACCCCCCGCCTGATCGGCGACTACCGTGAGGGCGAAACCCGCCTGCTGGCAGCGCTGCGCACCGGTGGAGCACCGGTAATGTTCCAGGCCGAGATTTTGTTATTCCCGCGCCTGGTGGCCGAAGGGGTGTTGCTGCCCTTGGACGATCTGGCGAATGCCCTACCCAAGGCCTTCACCGATGATCTGTTTGAGGCAGCCTGGGATTATGGCCTGATTAATAACCGTCGCCATGGCCTACCCTTCAACACCTCCACACCGGTGCTGTACTTCAACGAGAGCCAGCTTCGGGCCAGGGGGCTTAAAGTGCCCAGCAACTGGCGTGAGTTTGAGCAGACGGTTAGGGGGCTTACCAGCCGAACCTCCAAGGGTTTTATCGCCTTAAGCGAGTCCTGGACCTTCGAAGCCCAGGTTACCAGCCGGGGCGGCAACCTGGTTACCCCTGAGGGGCGCCCCAACTTTACCTCCCGTGAGGTGGTGGAGGCCCTCGAGTTCCTTCAACGCCTCGGGCGCGAGGGCAGTATCAGCGTGCGTAACCTCTCCGAGAGCTTTTTCGCGCAGACCGATTTCATACGCACCAAGGGTATGATGGTCATGGCTTCGATTGCCAACTGGCCCGCTGCTGAGAACGCCTCCTTTGCCTTCAGGCTAGGTGTGGCCCCGGTTCCGCGCGAGCCCAACGGAAGGGTACCGCTAGGGGGAGCGCAGCTGGTGGTGTTGCGCGGAGCCAGCGCTGAGCAGCAGCGGGGGGCTTTTGAGTTCTGGCGCTTTCTGATGGAGCCGCAAAACATCAAAACCTGGGTTGAGGCCAGCTACTACGTGCCCTTGCGCAAGTCGGCTACGCCCTTGCTGGAGGCCTTCTACCGCGAGAACCCTTACCGCAAGGTGGCCTTCGAGCAGGTCGTGGTGGCCCAGCCCCGTCCACGGGTGCCCCAGTTTGCCATCTGGCGCAACTTCTTAGAAGAAGCCCTCGAGAAGGCCCTGAAGGGCAATGTCCCGGCCCGCCAGGCCCTCGAGGAGGCCCAGCGTAGGGCTGAAGCAGCCCGCTGATGTCGGGGTCGGCCTGGCTGCAACTGGTAAAAGAAGCAGAACTTTTATCGGGCCGCTGCGGTTTGGCCGGGCCAGGCCACCGTGCCTGTTTGGTTTTTACCCTGAAAACCTCAAGTGAGGCCGTCCATCATGAGGCGGCCAACGCCCCCTAGCACCAAGAGCAGTGATAAGCTTGACCTGGCTTGGGTGGAGGTGCAGGGTGGCCCTTCCGTGTTGTTTTGAACAGCCTCAGAGCACCTTTGAGGTTATACACTGGATGAAGGTGGTATGGTTCTGACTGGAGGTTAGGGTTTGTCGCTGTATCAGCATCTCAGCAAGTCCCTTGAGCCAATACTGGGGGATCGTGCCCGGGTGGTTTTAGAGGAAGGTGTGCGCCGGTTGGGCGTAAGTCCCGATAAACTAAATGCGCCTCAAGCCGAGACGATTCTCAAACGCCTGGTTTACCGCGAACTACAGAGCAAGATGAGCCCGCATGCGGCCCGTAACCGCATCGAAGAAATACTGAAGGAACTGGGTATTGGCGGTGAGAAGCCCTCCAAACCCGCGGAGTCCGCCCGCACTAAAGGGGTGCTGGCGGATTTCGAGGCGGGCTTGAAGCGCTTCAGCTTGTACCTAGACTGGCCTGAGGTAGGCCGACTGCGCGGTATTGTCCAGGTGATCAAGCAGAGCCCGGAGGCCCCGGCCCTGCAGCCCTTGTTGCGCGAGGGGCAGGAGGTGCTGGCCCAGCTCGAGGAAAAACTCCAGGCCGCTCTGCTGCGCCAGACCCGGGATATCGCCGAGCTGGAGATGAGCCTACAGCGGGTTCAGAGCGTGGGCGGCCCCAAGGTGCGTCGCCTGGAGAAGCTGATCCGCCTAATCCAAGAGGCACACGCACAAGAAACCCTAGCTGTAGCCGAGGTAGAGCAGGCGCGAGCCCTGGCGGCTGAGATGCGCAAACTGGTGGAGTCCTCGGTGGTACAAAGCTCCGCAGGTGAAGCAACCATCACCTTTGATACCATCGAGGACATTCCCCAGGCAAACACCCCGACCGAGCCACAGGTGGTGCTCAAAGACCCCACAGTTGAGGCGGCGGGACAGGCTACCGACGGCTTTGACGATGAATCCTTGGTCATTGACCTCGATTTCGAGGCCCTAACCGCTGAGCAGCTGTCGCGCATCCGCGAGATTGACGTGGCCGAGGATGACCGTCGGCTCAAGTCGCTTAAGGAGCGTTACGCGGCTTTATTGAGCCAGCCCCACCTGGCCAGCCAACTGGCCGATCTGGAAGCGCAGCTGGCAGGTGGAAACCCCCTGGGCGAGCGCCTGGATGCCTTTGCCGAGCTGCTCAAAGCCGCCCACGCAGAGGCCCTGGCCGAAGCCCGGGTGCGCTACGAGTGGCTGGCCGATCGGCTGGGTCGCCTCGAGCTGCCCTCAGGCCGTACCGCCCCCCTTCAGGCCCGCCTGGCAGTGGTGCTGGAGACCCTGCACGCGGGTGGAATTCCACCCGAACTGGCCGAGCTCGAGCGCAACCTGGAAAGCCTCGAGGCCGAGGAAAGAGCCAACCGCGAAAACCGGGAGCGTCAGGCCCGCTTGGCAGCTGCTCTAGGCGCCCTACGCACCGAGGCCGAACTGGCCCTGTCTTCCTTCCGCGGGGAAGCCCGGGTGGAGTCGTTTTTGACTGCTCTGGCCGCGCCAGACATCTCCGAGTCGGCCCTGACCACCCTGCGCCAGGAGCTTTCCGAGCTTTTGTCCCAGCTGGCTAAAGAGCGTGAGGAAGAAAGTCTAAAGCGCATGGGCCTTCGGGCGACTCTGCAGGCTTTGCCCAGCCTGGAGGCCCTCGAGCCGGAGAGAAAGAACCTGATGCAGCGGCTCGAGCAAGGGGCGGGGCGCCTGGCCGAGCTCGTGCCCGCCGTGCAGGCCCTGGTCGAACGCGCCAGGGGGCTGGTGTCGAGCAGACTGGAGGCCCTCGAGGCCCGTATCCTGGAGCTTGAGCGAATCCTCAAAGAGTCGCTGATCGAACTCAAGCAACCCCTACAGGCCAGCCGTGAAGCGCTGATGCAGGGTCGTGTCCCCGATCCTGCCCTTCTGGAGCGGGCCCTGGATGACCTGGTCGTGGCCCGCCGGGCTTCCATCACCGAGGAGCTCTCCCGCTACGAGATGGTAGCCCGCAGCATGAAGGGCCTAGGTGGCGAGGAGCTCGAGGAGAAAGTTGCCCAGGCCAGGGCCCGCCTGCAGGCCGGTGAGCTGCCCGACCTGGGCGAGATTCACGCCCTCCTGGGTCGCCTACGCCGGACCCAGGAAAGCCTGCGAAACGAGCTGAGCGCACGTATTGGGACGTTGCTGGAGGACTACGAAGCCCATAAAGGGATAGGGGGTGAAACGGCACTACGGCTCAAGCCGTTGAGCGACTTCCTCCGCTCAGCCGCCGAGCGCCTGCCCCGTCTGGGGGTAAGCGGCCTGCTGGAGGTACGGCGGGCCCTAGAGGAAGCCGAGCGCTTAGGGGCCCAGCTGGCCCAGGAATACGCAGCAGCGCAGAGTGTGCTGCAGGAGCTGAAGGGGGCCGACCTCGAGTCCTTGCTGGAGGTGTTCGAGGTATCCCCCCAGCCCGAACCTGCCCAACCCACCCCCCAGGCAACTCCTGCTCCTTCCGACCAGCCCGAGGTGCTGCGGCAGTTTCATATGCGGGGCGTGGAGGCGGTAGCCCTGGTGGAGGCGGGCCGGGCAACGGTGGGCAGCCTGCCCTTTGCTGCCAGTAGCGCCCAGACCATCTTCGATGACCTGCTCAACCTGGCCAATGAGCTATCGGGGCAATCGGCCCGGCTTTCTGTTATCACGCTCCCCCAGTGGGTGCTGGTGCTGGTGCCTTTGAAGCAAAAAGGGCTGGTTATCCTGGCCGAAAAAGCCCTGCTCTCGCGCCTATTGCTGCTCATCGAGCGCCACCGCGATGAGCTCGAGGCGCTGTAGCAGTGTGCTGGGTTTTGGTGTAGAAATTGCGGTAATTCTGCTTTTCATCAGTCGCCGCTACCGTGCACGTACTGCAATTCGTACAACTTGGCGTAATAGCCGCCCTTCCGCAGCAGCTCCTCGTGGCTGCCTTCCTCCAGGAGCTTGCCTTTGCGGAATACCAGAATCCGGTCTACGTGACGAATGGTCGAAAGGCGGTGGGCAATCACAATCGAGGTGCGGCCTTCCATTACCCGCTTTAGGGCAGCCTGAATTTTCTGCTCGGTTTCGGAGTCCACGTTGGCGGTGGCCTCGTCCAGAATCAACAGGATGTCGGGGTTATGCAGGATGGCCCTGGCTAGGGCCAGCAGTTGCTTTTGGCCGGTCGAGAGCCCCCCACCACGCTCGTGCAGAACCGTTTGATAGCCTTGCGGCAGCTTCTGAATAAACTCATCAGCGCCCACAAAAGCGCACACTTCCTGGATGCGCTCAAAGGAAATGCGCTCGTCGCCCAGCCTCAGGTTCGACTCAATGGTGCCGCTAAATAAAAAGGGGTCTTGCAAAATAATGCCAATGGCCCGGCGCAAATCGCGCTGGCGGTAATCCCGCACATCCACACCATCAATCTTGACTGCCCCCCGCTGCACATCATAAAAGCGGGCGATCAGGCTAATTACGCTGGTTTTGCCAGCGCCGGTCGCGCCCACCAGGGCAATCTTTTCTCCAGGTCGTACCCGAAAGCTCACCCCGCGCAGTACCCAGTCCCAATCGTCTGCTGGCTTCTGGCCAGAAGCGGGGGCCTCGAGCCGCTCCGAAGATAATCCGCCCCGCTTGGCCTGGCTCCCTGGCTCCACCGGGGCCTCACCCCGCTTGCCGTAAGCAAACCAGACGTCCTCAAAATCAATCTGGCCCCGAAAGCGCTCGACCCCTATGGCCCCCGGCTTGTCGGCCACCTCTTCTTTGGTATCCAGGAGTCCAAAAATGCGCTCAGCCGAGGCCATGGCCGCCTGGAAGATGTTGAATTTGTCGGAGAGGTCTTGCAGGGGCTGGAAGAGCTGGCGCACGTAATCGATAAAGGCTACCAGCAAGCCCAGGGTAATGGCTTGTTGTATAACCTGGCCTCCTCCGTACCACAGCACCAGGGCCACGGTGATTTCCCCCATGAAGCCCACCAAAGGAAAAAACAGGGCGAACCACTGGATGATGTCCACCCAGGCCTTGCGCAGGTCGGTGGAGAGCAGGTTGAACTGGGCTTCATTTTTGCGCTCCCGACCAAAGAGCTGGGTAGTCTGTACCCCGGCCAGATTTTCCTGCAGCGAGGCGTTAACCTTGGCCAGCCGCAGCCGCATGGCCCGGTAGGACTCGCGCATTCCATTGCGAATCCAGGTGGTAACGGCCAGGAAGATGGGCATGATGGCAAAGGCCACCAGGGCCAGGCGCCAGTCTAGTACCAGCATGAAGGTCATCAGACCGATGATTAATGCAAAATCGGCAATGAGCCCGACCAATCCGCCGGTAACAAACTGGTTAATGGCGTCCACATCGGAGGTAATGCGGGTCATCAGGCGGCCCACCGGGTTACGGTCAAAATAGCCCAGGTGCATGCGCTGGAGCTTGGCAAAAATCTCCGAGCGCAGGTCGTAGAGGATATGCTGCCCCACCCAGCTAATCAGATAGGTCTGGGCGTAGTTGGCTATGAAATCCACCACCCGCACCGCCAGAAAAACCGCGCAGATGAGCAGCAGGGTCTCGTAGCGCTGGGCCAGGGGCAGCACCTCGCGCGGCAGGATGGCGTTGTCGATGGCGTATTTGAGAAAAAGCGGGGTCGAGGCTGCCGTGAGGGTACTCACGACCAAGGCTAGCAAAGCCAGACCCACCTGCTTCCAGTAGGGCCGCACATACTTCAAAATGCGGCGGGCCAGTTTGGCGTCAAAGCTCTTCTTAAAGGCTTCTTCTTCGTGCATAAGACACCGCTGCTGATGGTTGGTTGCTTATAGCTGCTAGTTCTTCTTGGCAGTAGGTCAGGCGCGCTAATCCACCTCCGCTTGCAGGCGCTGGATTCTATCCAGCTCGGCATAGATGCCCCCTGTGGCCAGCAGCATCTCGTGGGTGCCTTCTTCGGCAATTTTGCCCTGATCCAGCACCACAATCCAGTCGGCGTACTGCAAGGTGGAGGTGCGGTGGCCAATCAGAATGGTGGTTTGTTGTCCCAGCACGCCTTTGAGCCCCGCAAGAATACGCGACTCGGTCTCGGTATCTACAGCGCTCATGGCGTCATCGAGAATCAGAATTGAGGGCTTGCGGGCCAGGGCCCGGGCCAGGGCTACCCGCTGGCGCTGCCCGCCCGAGAGGGTCACGCCGCGCTCGCCTAGTGAGGTGTGGTAGCCTTTGGGAAAGCTCATAATATCGTCGTGAACGCCGGCCAGCTTAGCAGCCCAGGTGGCCCGCTCGAGGTCTACCTCTGGTAGCCCAAAGCAGATGTTTTCGACCAGGGTGTCAGAAAACAGGAAGGGCTCCTGTGGCACCATTCCGATGGCTGCTCGTAAGGCCGCGAGGGGCAGCTCTTTTACGTCGGAGCCACCCACCAGCACCCGGCCTGTGGTGGGCTCCAGGATGCGCGGAATCAGGCTTACCAGCAGGGTTTTGCCGCTTCCGGTACGTCCAGTGATGCCCAGGGTGGTGCCCTCGGGAATGGTCAGGGTGATGCCATCCAGCACCTTGCGCCCGCCCAGCTCCAGGCTTACCTCCTCAAACTTGACCTCTCCCCGTAGGTGCAAAGGAGCCAAAGAGCGCTTGGAAGAATCCGGTGTATCGGTGATGCGGGCGGGTTCGCGCCAAAACTCCTCCAGCCGCTTGTAGCTGGTCGAGCCCCGCTGGAAGATGGTGAGGGTCCAGCCCAACCCCACAATGGGCCAGCCCAGCATCATCAGGTAAGCGTTGAACTGCACGAACTGCCCAGCAGTCATCTCGCCCCGGATGACCATTCCGCCGCCCATCCACAGCACAATCAGGGCGGCAAAGCCCATCAGCAGGCCCATCAGGGCCCGCACCGGGCCCTCCACACGGGTCAGGGCCAGGCTTTTGGCGATATAGTCCTTGTTGAGGGCCTGAAAGGTCTCGAGCTCGCGGTCTTCCAGGGCAAAACCCTTAACCACCCGGATGCCGGAGAAGTTTTCCTGTGCGCGGGTAGAAATCCGGTCGAAAGACTCCTGGCTTTCGCGGTAGCGCTGGTCAATCAGGCGCAATACGTAGTACATGATGACAAAGATGATCGGGAATACCAGCGACAGAGCCAGGGCCAGCGGCACGCTCACCAAGTACATGGCCACGATGGCAAACACCACAAACATCAGCAGGCGGCTGCCCATATTGATACCGGCTCCCAGCATCTCACGTACCGCGCCCAGGTCGGTGGTGAACTTGTTCATTAGGTCGCCAATGCGGTTTTTGCTGTAAAAATAGCTGTCCAGGGCCAGGGCCTTCTTGAATAGGTCCATGCGCAGGTCGTGCTCGATGTAGCGGCTGGCCACCACTAGGAGTTGCCGGTTGGCCCAGGCGAAAAAGGCTGCGGCGGTGTCTGCCCCTAGGATGGCCCCCACCCAGATCAGATACTCCTGACTCGCCTGGATGGCGTCGATGGCATGGCGCAGGAAGTAAGGTGACAAAGAGGCCATTCCTACTGAAGCAACACCGGCCAGCATCCCCCATAGGTATTGCTGCCCATAGCGCTGCAGGTAGGGCGCAAGGGCCACGAGGGGGCCTAGAACTGACCGGTCAGTTTTTTTGGCGAAAAAAGTAGGTCACTATACGTTTGCATCCACCTTACTCTACTCCTTTAGGCGTTTCCTGGGGGTGTACTTGGCCCTACATTTTGGCCGCGAGGCTCAAGCTAGAAGGTCTTTGGCCAGCTCGGCAGCAACTTCGCTCCAGGGGGCCTCGAGGCCCACCAAACGCCAGGGCTTAGGGGGCGGGTTTTTTTTGAGCACCCGGCGCAGGGGGGTGGGTAGGGGCAGGTACTGGACATCGTGGATGTAAAGCAGCCCTCTGACCTTACCCAACCGTGAAAGGTAGCGGTGCATTCCGGCGACCTCGAGGTCGGTGGGTAGGACGAGGCCTAGCTCGAGGTTCCTCCCCTCTTGCCGAAGCTCAGCCGGTGACTTATCGGCCAAAAACAGATGGAGTCCGTGTCTAGCCAGCCCATCACCAAACTCCGCCAGCCATTCGGGGTCGCTGAATAGCATGGGCTGGGCCACTACCCCGACCAGATGGCTTCCAGACTGCTTGGGGCGCGGAAAGGAGGCGCTTAGCAGGTGCTTGCTGCGCTCCAGGGCACGCCGGGCTAGCATGGGGTTTTGGGTGAGGTTCTGTCCGATCTGTGCGGCTAGACCGGCCACTTCAGGCGAGAGTTCGGCAGGGACTACCAAGGTGGGCGGCAGGCCGGGTATCAGCCGTGTTAGGGTTGCGTCCAGGTCTGTCAGCCAAGGCGAAGGGTTGCCTTTGAGCGCTTCAACTCCAAGCTGCGTGTCGGGCAGCAGAAGGAAGTCTACCCCCTGGTTCTTCAGGCTGAAGATCTGGCTCAGCAGCCGCCGAATGGGCGCAGGGAGAGGTAGATCTACCGCTATCGCCTGTGGACGAACAACCTCTACCTCTAAGGCACGCAAATAAGACTCCCAGAAGGGTAAGTAGCGGTTGGCAAGCCAACTGTTCAGGACACCTACACGCACCCGAACATACTATCGCAGCTTTTGGTCTGGCACCCACAAAGACCCCACATGCTCCCGGCCTTCGCAGCCCGAAAGACCTCAAAATCCCTTTACGTTTGTAGAATTTGTAGAATCTGTTGTACAAAGCTTCTAAGGGCGTGCATCCCTAGGTGCAGCGAGCTGGGCTCTATCCACTCTTGAGGGGTGTGGGCTCCACCTCCTCGGTAAACGCTTAGAGCAATGGCGGGAATGCCGGCCTCCACCCCTGCTGAAGCATCGGTGGAGCCAGCGGTGAACTGGGCCTCGAGGCCTATCTCCATGAAGGCTCGACGGGCTGCTTCCAGCATGGCCTCGGTGGCGGTCATGCCTGCGGGACGCTCACCCAGTACGTCTATTTCCATGCGCAGGCTGAACCTGCGGGCAGCCTCCATCAAAATTTCGCGTACCTGGGCAACCATTTGGCCCAGCTCTGAGGCTTCCAGCGCCCGCAGATCGAGCTCGAGGCCCACCTCCTGTGGGATGGCGTTGATGGCTTCACCGCCCCACAGCCTTCCCACATTTAGGCTGGTATTACTGCTGCGCTCGAGGGCATACATCTGTGCAAGGGCCTGTCCGAGGGCCGGCACAGGTGATGGGTTTTCCCGGTCACCCCAGGCATGGCCACCTGGCCCTATAAAGCGGGCCCGCATACGATACGAACCTGCTGAGCGACTCACAATGCCGGGCAGATACCCATCTACCGCAACCATTTGCATGGGCCGTAGGTGCTTAACCAGATGCCGAGCCCCCCGAAGGTTGCCCAGCCCTTCCTCCCCCACGCTAAAAGCCACGGTGCAGCCCAAGGCCACTAGCTCCCTAGACAGCGCCAGCAAGACCGCTATCCCCGAGGAGTTGTCGCCTACTGCAGGTCCGTACCAGCGGCTTTTTTCCCGCCGCAGGGGGCCAGGGGGAAGCACGGTATCGAGGTGTGCTACCAGCAAGGTGGGGCCCTGGCCAGCCCAGACATTGCCCAGTACATCGGTCTGGGGGGTTAATCCTTGGGCCTGGAGTTGTCGGGCCACCCAGGCTCCCCGAGCTGCATCGCCTTCAATTTCAGCGATTTCCCCTAGCAGGGCTATAGGATCAAGGCTCGTTTCAGTGGTAATGTCGCCCATTGGCTTCAGATAATACCGCCCTGGCTCCCTCAGCAAACCCCTTACTGCTCGTCTTGTTTCTCTGCCAGACCCTCGCGCAGGGCGTAGAGGGCAGCCTGGGTGCGGTTGTTGAGGTGGAGTTTCTGGAAGATGTCCGACAGTCTGTTACGCACAGTTTTTTCCGAGATCGACAGCTCGGAAGCAATCTCGAGGTTGGTGTAGCCCCGGGCCACCAGGCGCAAAATCTGCACCTCACGCTCCGATAGCTCGGCGTGTTCTTTAGGGGTGGATTCCTGTTTGGCTTTGAAGTCCTGGATGATTTGCTCAGCTATCTCAGCATCCAGCAGGACCTCCCCCTGGTGAACCTGGCGGATGGCCTCCAAGAGTTCCTTAGCATCCACGTCCTTGAGCATGTAGCCCCGGGCCCCAGCTTTCACGGCCTCAAACACGTGGCTGTCTTGGCGGTACATGGTTAGCATGATTACTTTGGCCTCAGGCCACTCCTTGAGGATTTCCTGTGTGGCCTGCACACCATCCAGGCCGGGCATCTGGATGTCCATCAGGATGATGTCGGGGTAGGCCTCGAGGGCATGTCGCAGGGCCTCGCGCCCGTCCTTGGCCTCGCCGATGACCCTAAAGTCGGACTCCGCTTCCAAGAGGCTTTTCAGGCCCTGACGAAAGAGGGCATGGTCGTCGGCGAGTAGTATGCGAATCATCAAGACCTATTCTATACTCCCAGACCTAGCCTTTATCGAGTGGAGTACCAGGATAGCGCAGCGCCTGCCCGAACATCCCAGGCTTTTTCGATGCTGAATGTACCGTCCAGACGGTTGATAATAAACCGTCCAGACGGTATACTGCCCACGGGTGAAGAATATGCCACAAACCAAGGCGCCCACGCTGGAGGCCCGAGTGCGGATACTGCAGGCGGCCTCGGAGGTGATTCGGCAGGAGGGGGCCATGGCCCTGACGCTGGATGCAGTAGCAAAGAAGGCTGAGGTCAGCAAGGGGGGTCTGCTCTACCATTTCCCCAGCAAAGATGCGCTGCTGCGGGGGTTGCTGGAACACCATATGGACAACTTTGAGCGGAGCCTGGAGAACAGCGGCCTGCCCCTGGCCGAGGCCTATGTGAAGCTTGGTTCCTACGACGGCTCGCAAGGTCTATTGCTGGGCATGATGGCGGCCCTGGCTTTGAATCCTGGTTTGCTCGAAATGGTGCGTGAGCGCTGGCGGCGCTGGTATGCCCGGGTTCCGCAGAACCCCGATGTGGTGGTGGCTATGCTAGCTACCGACGGCATCTTCATGGCGGACATACTCAAGCTAGGGGTGCCCGAGGGTGACTTTAAGAAAAAGGTACTGCAGCGGATGCTCGAGCTCGTAGGGGGTACCTAATGGACTGGGTCTTGTTGATTATGTCAGGGCTCTTTGAGGTGGCTTTCACCACCCTAATGAAGTTATCCGACGGTTTCAAGAAGCTCCTCCCCACACTTGGTTTCTTAGTGTTTGCCTCCCTCAGCCTGGGATTTCTCTCGCACGTGCTACTAACCATCCCGGTTGGCACCGCCTACGCTGTTTGGACAGGGATTGGGGCCTTTGGAACAGCCTTGGTAGGCATTTTCTTCTTCAAAGATCCTGTGAGCAAAGGGCGTTTGTTCTTTCTGACCATCCTGATCCTCTCGGTGATGGGGCTGCGGATATTTGGGGGTGGGTGATGGCCTGGGTCTATCTGCTGGTAGCTGGAATCTTTGAGGTGGGGTTTGCCACCAGCCTCAAGCTTTCGGAAAACTTCAGTAACTGGCCCTATACGCTCAGCTTTTTTGTCTGTGCCGGAATCAGCTTTGGGTTGCTGGTGCTTGCCACCAAGCGCATTCCACTGGGTACGGCCTACGCGGTCTGGACAGGTATCGGAGCTTTCGGCACGGCTTTGGTGGGGATACTCTTTTTTGGTGACCCCATCAATGTGGGCCGAATTGTCTTCCTCGTGCTGTTGATTGGCTCGGTAATCGGCCTCAAGCTGGTCTCGCCGAACCCATAGACTGAAGGTGTTTTGTGAACGGATGGACTTTGCTGCTGCTTGCGATTGTGTTGGAAGTGATTGGCTCAACGGGCCTCAAGGCTTCGCAAGGTTTTAGCAAACTGCTGCCCTCATTGCTGGTGGTGCTGGGCTATGCTGGTGCCTTCTACTTCCTGAGCCTGGCGCTCAAGACCATCCCGCTCAACATGGCCTATGCGGTCTGGTCAGGGGCTGGGCACCGCCCTGATTGCGCTTTTGGGCTGGCTGGTGCTCAAGGAGCCGCTGAACGGCCCAATTGTCCTGGGCATTGTGCTGATCATCGTGGGGGTGGTGATTTTGAATCTGGCCTCGAGGGGGCATGGGTAGGATGAAGGCCGGGATATGGCCTAAGGCGTTTCTGGGCCTAAGATTGCTTCTTTTAGCCGGGGCTCCCACCCGAAACTGTACCGAGAGCTGCCCTGAAAGGGATGGGCTTTACCTGCCAAAGCGCCGCTCGCGCCTTTGGTAGTCTCGTACCGCTCGCAGGAAATCCACTTTGCGGAAAGCTGGCCAGAAGACATCGCAAAAGTAGTATTCGCTATACGCTGACTGCCACAGCAAGAAGCCAGAAAGCCGAATTTCACCCGAGGTTCGGATAATAAAGTCGGGGTCTGGAACACCAGCGGTGTATAGGCGCTCGGAAATGTGGTGCATATCCAGCTCGGTGGCAAGCTCTTCCGGAGACTTGCCGGTTTGAGCAGCCTCTAGCAACAGGCTCTTCACTGCATCTATGATCTCTTCCCGCCCACCATACCCCATAGCGATGTTGAGTAGCATCCCGCTGTGCTGCTGGGTGGCTTTTTCTAGTTCCTCAAGGGCCTCGAGTACCTTGGGAGGAAAGCGCTCATGCCGCCCGATCACCCGTACCCGCACCTTATTGGTATGGATACGGGGGTCTTTGGCCATACGCTTGGCCTCCCTCACGAAGAGTTGCATGAGCCCCTCTACTTCAAACTGACTACGGTTGAAATTGTCGGTGGAGAAGACCCAGATTGTTACAGTAGGAATTTTCAGCTTTAGGCACCACTCCAAAACCTCGTAAGTCTTTTGAACCCCTAGTTCATGGCCTTTTTGCTCATCCAAACCCAGCTCTCTGGCGAAGCGGCGGTTGCCGTCTAATATGAGCCCTAGATGCTTAGGTGCAACTCCCTTGCGCACTTCTGCTTCGATACGTTTTTCGTACCACCAGTATAGAGGGCTAAGAGCAGCGTCAAGTAGGCTAATCATACGTTTTCGTAAAGAGGGCTTTGGAATCCGCGCAGGGGAAGTCAGGGCCATCTGCCACCTCAACCCTTATATCTTAGCTGGAAGTTCGGCAGCGGCGATGTACAGATGGGCGGATGAGAATCCTGGGCGCATTGGTGATCTTCCGTAGGGGGCGTGTTTAGGAGAAATAGCCCTTTGCCAGCGTGCGAGGATAGCGAAGTTCCAGTGGGTTCGCTCATCTCCGGAAAAACTTCTTCTATGCAAGCTAGCGTTGGAAAACGAAGCCGCAAGGGCTAGGCTCGACCCTCAAAGGTTGGTGAGGTGCTAGCGTTTGGTAGTCGCCTAGACCATCTGGGTGATGAAGATGGCCGAGTGCCCATACTCGCGGCCCCCGGTGAGCACCTCGAAGAGCCCCTTGGGGGTTTGGCCTCGGGGGAAGAAGTGGTGGGCCTCGTCCACCACCAGCAGCGCATCCCGTAGCTGCATGATGGCCTGGCCCAGCTTATCCAGGAAGGGCCTGGGGTCGTAGCCCGTCACCTGGAAAATCACCCGGCGGTGTTTCTTCAGGGCGGGCCAGGGGTCGCCGTCTTCCCCCACGGTGTAGCGGCCCTAGGCCAGCTCGGCAAACTCGCGCTTGCGGTTGGCGATGACCAGGTGCCGGTAGCGCCCCTCCATGCGCCGGATGACCTCGCGGGCCAGGGTGCTCTTGCCCGACCCCGACTTGCCCACAATCAGCATGCGGAAGGTCTGTCTACCGGCCATAACGTGATACTTGTTTTATAAGCTGTTCCCTTTTTTAGGAGGGCAGCTACAAGAATGTTTGTGTCAAGAACGATCCGCAAGTTTTTGGAAAATCTCTTTTTCTGAGGCTTTTACACGTCCACTTACTTTTTTGAGGAAATCTGCTAAGAGCGTCTTTGACTTCTTGCGACGAATCTCTTCATTGATAAGGGTGCTTAGCCTTTTATCCTATTCTAGACCGTAGGCGGCCTTAAACTTCTCTATGTCCTTTTTTAGATCAGGCGGTAGGGTCATGTTTCTATTGTACCTTGAACAAGCTCCCACCCCGCCCAGGCCGCCAGGCCAAAGGCTACGACGGCCTGCACGGTCTCGCATTTGGGACAGCCCTGGCCCTCCCGCAGGTTTTTGAGGCGGCCTAAGCCCAGGTAGAGCCCCCCGACTAGGACAGCCCACGGCAACAGGTCACGCGACGTTGGCATAGCGCCCCTCCCAGCGCTTGGGGTATTGGATGCGCCCGGCCTGGGCCTGGCGTTGCAGGAAGGCCCAGGGGTCTACGTAGTGCTCAAGCAGCCTTCCCAGGGCGGCCTCGACGGCGGCCTGGCAGTAGGTGCGGTGAGCCGATACCACCACCTCGCCAAACTTTTTGCCAAAGCACCCACCTGGCCCCCCGGTTGTGGCGCAGGGCCTCGCGGGCCTTCTTGATTTTCTTCGCGCCAGTCGCCGGGGTAGGTGAGGGTCAGCAAGTAATCAGGCTTGAACCCTTGGGCCTCCAGCTCGCGGGTGACGGTGGTCAGGCGGTTGAGGGGGCTTTTTGATCCCGGCGTACCGGTACCTCACAATACCCTTGCGCAGTTGAAAGCGTATTGCACCTAGTACACCCCGCTGTTTGGTCCCCCCAACTTGAGGGCTG
>Ga0308403_1000399_pt1 | contig 17186 bp, 17 predicted proteins | sample HotsprSampleOSM3_FD_203470 | JGI IMG/M metagenome (GOLD analysis project Ga0308403, IMG submission 203470) | Hot spring phototrophic mat microbial communities from Octopus Spring, Yellowstone National Park, Wyoming, United States - 20060914_OS-M3 ... | reverse complement strand
TTGCTGGCGGCGCTTGCCGACTGCACAACCGCGCTCGCGCTGAGACGCGACGTGCCGCTCGATTACGCTCAGACCCTCGACAACCGTGCGGGAGTGCTGAGGGACTTGGCGGGGCTTGAGGGCGAAGACCGCCGGGCGCGCTTGCTGGCGGCGCTTGCCGACTGCACGACCGCGCTCGCGCTGAGACGCGACGTGCCGATCGATTACGCGACGACCCTCACCAACCGTGCGGTACTGCTGAGGGACTTGGCGGGGCTTGAGGGCGAAGACCGCCGGGCGCGCTTGCTGGCGGCGCTTGCCGACTACACGACTGCGCTCGCGCTGAGACGCGACGTGCCGCTCGATTACGCGACGACCCTCGCCAACCGTGCGTTACTGCTTCATGACTTGGCGGGGCTTGAGGGCGAAGACCGCCGGGCGCGCTTGCTGGCGGCGCTTGCCGACTCCACGACCGCGCTCGAGCTGGAACGCGACGCCCCGCTCGATTACGCGAAGACCCTCGCCATCCGTGCGGTACTGCTATATGACTTGGCGGGACTTGAGGGCGAAGACCGCCGGACGCGCTTGCTGACGGCGCTGCGCGACGCTTGGCGGGCTGTGCAACTGTTCGAGCAATATCAGCACGCCATCTACAAGATGAGTCAAAGGTTTCTCAGAATTATCAAGTTCGAGTGCGGCGCTGACTTCGAGAGCTACTGGCAGGCGGCGGTCGGTCAGCCGCAGCCGGCGTGGCTGCAGCGGGTTGATCCAATGGTGTGCTTGGAGAAGCTCCGTCGGATGCTGCTCCGCGCTTGGCTGGCAGTCCTTCCTGCCAGGATGATTGACGAGGACCTTGAGAGTAAGCTTAAGCAGTTGCTCCCACAAGCGTCGCCAGAATTGCGCGAGCCGCTGCGCCGCAAACTGGAGGAAGTGCGTCAGCGGCGGCGCAACAGCTGAGCTGGGCGCGGTCACTTCAAGCGCCATGCCAAGCCTGCGATCAGCAGATGGACTTCATCGGCGGCGGCAGCAAGGCGCTGGTTGGCGCTGCCAAGCGCATCGCGGTAGAGCCTGCCAAGGCGGTAAGGCGGCACAATGCCCATGCCAACTTCGTTGCTGATGACGATCCAAGTGGCGGCACAGGCGCGCTGCACCGCTAAGAGCGAGTCGATCTCAGCGAGGACGGCGGCGTTCGCCTGCGCTTGTGTGCAGTCTTCAGGCAAGGCGAGCAGCGCGTTCGCTGCCAGCAGCGTGATGCAATCCACGACGATCACGCTGGGCAGCGGCGCGATCTGCGCAAGGGCGGCGCCAATCTGGCGCGGCGCTTCCAAAGTCTGCCATGCGGCAGGTCGCTCGGCGCGGTGCTGCGCGATGCGCACTGCCATCTCATCGTCGCTGGCAGTGGCAGTCGCCACGAATAAGACGGAATTGCCGCCGCGCTCAGCTGCCATGCGCAGCGCGGTCGTACTTTTGCCGCTGCGCGCGCCGCCTAAAAGCAAGATCAGGTTGCTCATGTGCGCGCTCTCGCCACTGAGTCCAGCAAGGCGGCGCGGCTGCTGAAAAAATCTGCCGTGTCGAAGACTTCTAAGGTCAGCACGCCGCGATACGGCTGCGCGATGAGCGCCGCGACAACGGGATCGATCTGCTCAGGCGGCATCAGCGCAAGGCTTTTGTGATCGCGCTCACCAATGCCGTGCAGATGGATGACGCGCGTGCGCGGCAGCCAATGTTCTAGCACGCTGAGCGGATCGACGTGCGTCTTCCACAAGTGACCGATGTCTGTGGCGCGGCTGATCGGCAAGCGCGCGAGGATCGGATCGAGGTAATGTGGCGACCATGTCTCAAGATTCTCGACTGCCAACAAGCTCGGATCGCCGATCCAGCTGATCACAATTTCCAGAGCGCGCAAGGCGCGGTCAATCCAAGCGGGCGTTTCCACGCCTTGTCCATCAAGGTGAAAGACGTAAGCAGACGGCGCGAGCGGCTGCGTCAGGCGGATGACGCGCTCTGCCTTGACGAGCGATTGATGCTGCGCGCTGCCATTAGCGGCTAAGGTCAGGTCAAGCGGCAGATGCACGCTGTAGGTCAGGCGGTGCTGGGCTGCCAATGCGCACAGCGCGTCAATGGTGCGCAGGTCGGGCAAGTTGGTCGCGCCGTCATCCACTTCGAACAGGATCAGCTCGATATCGTCAACGTCACCGTCGGCGGCAAGGCGCTGGACGTTCGGCAAGATGTCATCGGGATATACGTAAGACGTGCTGCCGACTCGAAAGGGCGTTCCGAAGCGGCTCACAAGGCGTTCAGCATCAGCAGACATAACCATTCCGTCAATTCACAACCTGCGCCGTAGGTATCGCCGGTCAAGCCGCCGCCAAGGCGCGCTGCAGCGAAGTTTCCGAAGCCGAAGACGATCAGCGGCAGGCTCAGCGCGCTGATCACAAGGCGCGGCTCGGCAAGGGCGCTGATCGCAAGGCACAGCGCGCCGATCAGTGTCGCGACGGTCACTTGCGTCGCGCCGAGTCCAACGCGGAAGGCGGCGCCGAGTCCGCTCAGGCGCGCCGATGGATAGCGCGCCGCTAACCAGACCATCGCAAGGCGACCGAAGACAGGTGGCAAGATCAGCCACAGCGGCGGCAGCGCGCGCAGGAGCAGCCACTTGCCCAGCAACAGCAGCACCACGCCGATCACTGCCCAGGCGCCTGTGCGCGGATCCTTCATAATTTCCAAGCGGTGCTCAGGCGAAGTCGTCGCCAGCAGTCCGTCGCATGAGTCGGCGAAGCCATCGAGATGCAAGCCACCGCTCAAAATGCTCCACGCCAATAGCACCAGAAAAGCGCGCACATCGGCGCTGAAACGTGGCAAGCTCATCAGCAGCGCGCCGATGACGCCAAACAAGACGCCGATCAGCGGAAAGTAGGCGAAAGCATAGCCAAGCGGACGCGCTGTTTCATCCGCGCCGATGCCGACGGGCAACACGCTCAAGAAGCGCACAGCGCGCCTGAGATCGCTCAACATGACGGCTCTTTTTCGCTCACACCTGCTTCGTCAAAGGTCGCCATCTCCTGTAGCGTCCGCATGGCAGCTTCGACGAGCGGCAAGGCGAGCAGCGCGCCTGTGCCTTCGCCTAAGCGCATATCTAAATCCAAAAGCGGCGATAGACCGAGATGGTCGAGCGCAATTTGATGACCGCGCTCAGCGCTGCGATGTCCTGCGATCAAGGCATGGCGCACTTCAGGCGCGAATTCAGCCGCGATCAGCGCCGCTGCCGTGCTGATCAAGCCGTCCAGCAAGATTGGCACGCGCGCTGCCGCTGCTGCCAACATTGCGCCCGCCATAGCGCCGATCTCAAAGCCGCCGACCTTCGCCAAAGTATCGCGTCCGCGCGGCTGATTGACCTGCAAGGCGCACTCGATCACCTCGATCTTGTGTCGCAAGCGCGCGTCGTCAATGCCTGTGCCGCGCCCTGTGACCTCAGCAGGCGAAGCGCCCGTCAGCGCTGCGATGATCGCGCTGGCTGCGGTCGTGTTGGCGATGCCCATCTCGCCAACCGCCACGATGTCCACGCTTTCGGTGTATATCCGCTCAAAAGCGCATATGCCCAAGCGAAGCGACTCAGCGGCTTGCACTTCGCTCATCGCCGCGCCTACGCTCAGATCAGCCGTGCCATGCCCAATTTTGCCGCTCAACAACATCGGATGCTCGGGCAGCGCAGCTGCTACGCCTGCATCTACCACCAACATCCGCGCGTCCATCTGGCGCGCCAAGACGTTGACCGCTGCGCCGCCGCGCAGGAAATTCAGCACCATTTGCGCAGTGACCGCCTGTGGATACGCGCTGACGCCTTGCCGTGCCACGCCATGATCGGCAGCGCAGATGATAACTGCGCGGCGCATCGGCAGCCAAGCCAAGCGCTCAGTGAACGCAGCCAATTGACATGCTAACTGCTCAAGGCGTCCGAGCGCGCCATTCGGCTTGGTCAAGCGCGCCTGACGCGCCTCAGCCTGCTGGCGCACGCGCTCGCTCGGCAGGACAGGTCTCGGCAGGAAATTGAATAGCTCAGAGAACGTCATGAGCTGCTACTTTAGCAAAGGTTGCAGATTTTATCAACAAGCCTTAGGCAAGCTCTCTGCGCTGGGCGGCATACGGCGCGCTAACCTGAGAATTCATCGGCGAAGACTTGTGCAAAGTCATCCACCACGTCCCACAAGCATAGCACTTCAGTGCGCTCAGCAGGTCTGGGCAAGAGCAGTCCGTCGTGTGGCACGTAACGCACTTGGAAGAAAAGCCCGATCAATTCGAAAATCGGCTCATCGTGCAGGCTGTAAAAGCGCTGTTCGCCGTTGCGCACAACGGCGATCTCGCTGTTCAGGCAGCTTCCAGAGCGCGGCATCTCAAATGGATTGGCTTCGCGCCAAAACTGGATGAACTGCCTGAAATCGTCGGGCAGCAAGCGTCTTTCAAGGCGTGCCAAACATTGCTGATAGAATGGCTCGTGGCGGCGGTAGAGATTGACCGCCTTGAAGCGCGCGATCTGCCTGCGGATCAACTGATCGCGGTTGCCCAAGAGCGCTCGAAAAGGCAGCCGACTATCCAAAAGGACGTTGAGGACGTCTATTGGCTCAGGCGGACCGTCTTTGACGGGATAAGGCAGCACTAGGTTTTTCAACATGTCAAGTGGGATGCCGATCAGCTCTGCCATGGCTTGGTTAACAATCCAAAAACGTAAACGATAATCCAGCACATAAGCAGGATAAGGCGATTGCGCGAGGCACTCAGCGACGCGCGAGAGGATGTTCAGCGTCACTTCGCGTTTTGGGAAGTGCGTCTTGGGCAAATAGCCTGCCAAGCCGAGCATGTAATGAATATCTTCAGCGCTGGCACAGGTTACTTCTGCAATTCTCACCAAGTCGTCAGGCTTAGGTTTGAGGCGGTTGTTTTCCCAGCGATTGATGATGCCGCGATTATAGCCAAGTTGCTCACCTAACTCTGATTGCGTAAGTTTTTTATGTCCCATGCGTTGTACGTAATGCTTGGTTCGTAATAGACGGATGAATTCGCCCAGTGTCATCGGTAAAGTCTCAGTCATAGCACGCACTCCTTTCAAGAATCGAATAGAATTGGCTATTAAGTAGGAGAGTATAACAAAGTTTGAATGCTATGTCGAGGCTGCTTTAAGCGCCAATGTCGGACTTGTGATGGCAGATGGATTCTATCAGTGGCAGCAGCAGGAGTTGCTATCAGCACGCGTCGGGCAAACTCAGAGGCGCGCTCGCGAGCGCGCCTCTGAACCTATTAAACTCAGCGCCGAGCGGCGAGTTCAATCCACTCGCGCCATAGCGCAAGGATATGCTCGTCTTGGTCAGGCAGTCCGCCTTCAACAGGCGGCATACGGCGGCGACCTTCCACGCCGAGCAACCGCAGCATGACCTCGCTCTTATCCAGCGCGCCTGCCGTGACCAACGGCTGCGGATCGCTGACCATGCGTCCGCGCACGCTCAGCACTTCGAGCAGCTCATCGCCGGTGTAGGCGCGATTCGGATCGAGGACGAAGGCTGTGATGTTGCCTTGCGCCAATGGATTTGGATTGTGGCATGAGAGACAGTTGTTGCGTATCACAGCGACCAACTCTTGTGTCTTCGCCTCAAAGGCGTCCTGCGCTGTAGGCACGCCATTTGGATAGTCAGGCGTTAGCAAGGCATCAGTGTCAACAAGCCAGCCGCGCCGCACCAGCGCACGGTACGACTCAGGCGTCAGGTTGTTAGGATGCAAGCCGAATGCAGCAATTGGATCGCGCGTGCCGTTTGGATAAGCGCCGGCTGCGCCGTCATGACAAACAGCGCACTGAATGCGTCCTGGAAAGACGTACGGATACTCTACGCCGTCCGCTTCAAGGCGCACTGTTAAGTCAGGCTGAAAGACGCTGGTCGGCAGCCATTGATCGGCGGCGAAGACGAAGTTCATCGCGCCGTCCGCCGTCATCGGCAAGCTCACCACGCCGCTGAAGCGCGGCTGCCAAGCCGACTCAGGCAAGTGATGCGATGTGTAATACGTCCAGCCGTTCTGTGTGCGGCGCGTGATGCGGCGCTCGACCAAGAACTGCTTCTCGCCAACCTGCATGTAGAATTCTTTCCACCACATTGTGCCGCTCGGTATGTCGAGCGTCGGACGACCTTCCGAGTCGCGGATCAGGCGAATCGCTTGTCCTTCCGGCACCCACAGCCAACGCTTTTTGATCGGCACAGTCCAGCCGTTGCTGAGCTGCTCGCGCACCTCGTAGAGCTGTGCATCCAGCGGCGGCGGCGGCAAGAGTGTGTTCAGCACCAGCGCTGAGATATCGCGACCGCGCAGCGGATAGCCGCGACGCGCTTCCATCTGCTCGGCGAAGCTCGGCGCAGCAGGCTGCTCAGCGCTTGTGGCGTCAGGGCTGAACAACAGTAAGACGATATAGACTGCGATGGCTGCCAGACCAATTGCGAACATCACAATAGATTGCTGAGACCAGTTCATCCGTTTCATGAGATTCTCTCCCGTAACTGCGTGAGCCAACGATTCATGGTTTGGACGCTCGAGATGAGCGCTCGCGCTGCGAAAAATGGCGTTGTTATGGCATACGCTGTCAGGTGCTTCACAAAGCGCCACAAAGCGCTGAGCGCATTGAGAAACATTTGCAACGCGCGCTGAGCCGTGCGCGGCAAGCCTGCAGGCTGAGCAGGCAAAGCGCGCGCACGCGCAACGCTTGTGGTCAGGCGCCGCATTGCTTGTCCGCCTGCCCAGCCAACGCCCAAGACGAGCGCCATCACGAACAGGTGAACAATTGCAAAGGCGACTAGCGCGCCATCTTCAACGCGGCGGCTGAGTCCGTTGATAGCGCCGAAGATCACTAGCCCGACGACCGTGAACACGAAGCTCAGATCGCCGAGCGCCAGCGCTAACTCGGACTCTAGGCGTCCTGTGCGTGTGCGCCGCGCGCTGCGCACCTGCCAAAATGCGTAGCCCAGCGCGTAGGCAGGCACGCCTAAAAAGATCAGCAGGATCGGCTCAAAGGCAGGCTGCAGACCTTGCAACGCGCGCGACACCACGCTCAGTGCGAGCAGTAGTCCAAAGCTGGTGATCCCTGCTTGGACAGAGCGACCATTCTTTTGTGTATCCATTTGTTTTTCTCCACCGACGACAACCTCAGCCCTGCTGGTGAGACCTAGCAGACACACGCTTCATTCGAAAAGGCGTGCGCTTTGACACGCACGCTCAGCTCAGAGATCGCGTTGTTCAGCGTTATCGTGGCGGCAGTTTAGGGAGAGGGAGATGTGCAGTGTGCCAGTGCGCCTCAGGCAGTGAGAGATGTGACACAAGCTGCGATGGCGCGCTCAGCGCGATAGGCGCAGGCAGCCAACAGCCGAGTGCAGAGAGCAGAAGGATTTTGTGAGCGAGGCGATGCGGCTCACGCTCAGCCGATGGCGCTGCAGCAGGCGTTATATCTGTGCCGCACATGTCGTCAACGATAAACGGGAAGTCTTGTATCGCTTGCACAGGCTCGGCTGCGTGGAGCGCAGGCAAAAAACCATGCCGATAGCACGTGAGCGGCGAGAATGCAGCGAGCCACATCGCCAAATACAGCCACAGCACTTGGCAGCTCTGCTTGTACAGGCGCGTTTGTTGTGTCACACTGCAGGAGCGCATAAGTGAAGTATATCACAAAACTGCAGCAGCCGACAAGCGATGCTTATATGCCGTGCAGCCGCTGTGCGCACACTATGGCAACCTTGACGGACTTGGTAGAATAGCGCCTTGCAAACAAGACTTTCCGAAGGAGCTGAGAAGACGTGCTAACTTATCTTCGGCGTGCGTGGGTCGTTTTGATCGCCTGCGCAGCGCTGGTAGCCACTTTTCCTGTCAATGACTTCCCTGCAGCCTATGCGCAAGGCGCTGCCGATTCAAACGAATTGATCTTCGAAGGCTCAGCGCTGGTCGCTGCAGTGATAGAAGCCGCTAAAGCCAACTATACCGCGCGCGCGCCGCAAACACAGATCACACTGACCATCTCAGGCACTGCGACTGGCATCGATCAGCTCTGCAACGGCGCGGCGGATGTGGCGATGGCATACAGCGCTATCACTGACGCGCAAATTGCCGATTGCGCCGCCAAAGGCGTGAATTTTGTCGAGCTATTGCTCGGCTACGATGCCGTGGCATTGGTCGTCAACAATGCGTCGCCAGCGCAGTGCTTGAGCCTTGATCAGCTCGGCACGCTGCTCTCGCCTGGCGCTGTTGATGTGAAGAACTGGTCGGCAGTGGATGCATCATTTGGCGATGTGGCAATTGAAGCGCTGTACATCCTGCCCGATAATGAGCAGCGTCCGCCGCGCTTTTTGCTGGATCGGTTGCTGGCAGGCGACGGCTTGCGCGCCGATCTGCAAGCGGTCGAGACGGCTGCTGCGATGAGCGATAAGATCAACGTGGAGCGCAATGCGATTGGCATCATGCCGCTGCAAGACTTGATCGTAGAGCGCACGCCTGCCAAAGCGATCCGTCCCTTGCAGATTCGCACAGGCACAGCTTGCATTGAGCCGAACGCCGTCAATTTGGACGAAGGTCGCTATCCGCTGTCCGAGTCGCTTTTGCTGTATGTGAACGCAGCGCGCTTGGACAAGCAGCCTTTGGCGGATTTCCTGCGCTATCTGCTCAGCAGCGACGGACGACGTGCGCTGATCGCGCTCAAGTATGTGCCGCCGAGCGAAGTGCTGTATTCGCGCGGCATCAGTTACATCGAGACGCGCCGCACAGGACGCACTTACAGCCGTGCGCAGGCTGTGAATGTGCCTGCCAACACGGCTGGCGTCGTCTCGATAGACGGCTCGCCATTGCTGAACACGTTGGTGAAAGAGCTGAACGCGCCGTTCTCGCCGCGTTTTGTCAGCATCACGCTCTTGAATCAGCCGTTCGGCAATGCGTCTGCTTACCGCAAACTCTGCGAGAATCGCGCTGACTTGGTCTTCACCTCGCGATCGCTGAACGAGAGCGAAGCCGATATCTGCCAGCGCAACAACATTCAGACCTTGCAGATGCCGCTCGGCTACGATGCTGAGCTGATCGTGGTCAATCTGGAGAACACTTTTGCGCGCTGTCTCTCGTTAGCGAATGTTGAGCGGCTGTTCAGCGCGCGCTACAACGCCAAGACTTGGGCAGAGGTCGCGCAAGGCTTCCCTGAGCAGGAGCTGATCGTGATCGCGCCGCGCAGCGGCAACGTGCAAGCTGACGCGCTGCTCACGCGCGTGGCGCGCGATCAAATCGCGCCGCAATTCCGCACGGACATCGCTGAGAACGCGCAGAACAACGATCCGCTCTTCCGCGCCACAGCTGTTCAGAACGCGCTCGGCAGCGTCACTTTCATGCGCTATAGCGATTTCATGCGCAGCGGCGCGCGCGTGCAAGCCGTGCAAATTGATGCAGGCAACGGCTGTGTGTCGCCGACGCTCGCCAACATTCAGAATGGCAGCTATCCACTGGCGCGTCCGCTCTTCGCAGCGCTGAATCTGAATAGCTTGAGCCGTCCTGAAGTGCGCGCCTACGCTTGGTATCTGCTGGGCGATGACGCGCTGACGATCTTGAATCAGCAAGGCGTGATCGGCGCTGAGGCGAATACGTTCGTCGCGCTGCGCGAGGTGCTGCTGGAGCGCATCGAGGCAATCGAGCGCGCCGCCGCCACGCCACAGCCGACCGCTGAGGCGACCGCAGAACCGACTGCCGCCGCTACGCCTGATCTTCAGTAGGCAGCGTGTAGCGGCGCAAGCCGAGCTGCTGCGCCGCCGCTAAGACGATGAACGGCGGAATGGTGGTCAGGTAGCGCCGTCCTAAGCGTTTTGGCTCGCAGATCAGCCTGAAGAGCCATTCCAAGCCGCGCCGCTGCATCCAGAGCGGCGCTTGTCTTTTCGCGCCGCTGTGAAAATCGAACGCCGCGCCGACGCCGATCAGGACTTGTGGCAAGCGCGCTGTGTGCGCCGCCATCCAGCGCTCTTGCTTTGGCATTCCCAAGCCTACCCAGATGATGTGCGCGCCGCTCTGCGCAAGCTGGCGCGTTATCGCGTCATCCTCAGCAGCGCTGAGCGGACGGAAAGGCGGCGTGTGCACGCCTGCCACTTGCAGCGTCGGAAAGCGCGCCTGCAGACGCACTGCCAAGCGCTGTGCCACACCATCGCCGCCGCCGTAAAAAAAGTGCCGATAACCGCGCGATAGGCCGTACTCACATAGCGCCAATAGCAGGTCAGGTCCGTAGACGCGCTCGACATGCCGATAGCCTGCGCGCCTGCTCAGCCAGACGAGCGGCATGCCATCAGGCGTGACCATGCCTGCGCGATTGTGGATCGCGCGCAGCTCAGGGTCATCATGGCAGCTCATGATGCTATGCACGTTCGAGACGCAGACGTAACGCGCCGTCTGCGCCGCGATCCAGCTCGCGATGATCTCTAGCGCAAGCGCCATGTTCACAGCGCTCACGCCTACGCCTAGAATGTTCACCCGATCAATGCTCATCAGCTCACATCATCTAACAATTTCATCACACATCGCAACAATCTATAACAAGTTCATCACAAGCGCATGCAACATGACCTTTGTACTATACCGAAGGCATGCTATTGCCGTTATATTCATTGTAACGTTTCTTCACCACACGGATCGTTTTCTATCCGCTAGTCCTCATCTAAATCTCTGGACAAAGTGGAGTGGAGAAACAGCATGGCTCATCAGCTCAGCCTTTATGAAGGCGCACTAAGAGTTCGCATCAGTGGTGTGGGAGAAGCGCAGCCGCTCTATCACGATCTGCAAAACTTTCTGGACAGCCTATCCGAGCCTGTCACCGTCATCCTCGACTTGACGATGGCGAGCAGCTTCGGACGGACGATCCAAGCGATGCTCTATCGCGTTTTGCAGCATCGTGCCGTCGAGAACATCGGCATCTGCTTCAGCGACCAAGACTTGACGCCTGACGTTCGCAGCATGGCGACTGCGCTCGCTACAGTGCGGCGCGTGAAAGTGGCACACACTGAACACGAGCTGCTCGCTGCTTACGGTCTCGCCGATCCGCCTACGCAGCCGCGCAAACTGAGCGGAATGCTCTCGCGCTTGAAAGACCAGCCGCAAAAACCAGTCTAAACGCAAAAAGCGCGGTGATCAGCCGCGCTTTTGCGTCCATCTTGCGCTGCGGTCAGGCTGTGGCAGCGCGCTGTTTGGCGGCGCGATTCACTAACGGAATCTCGCCATTTTCCCAAGAGACCAACAACGGCACGGCGATGAAGATCGAGCTGTACGAGCCGCTGAGCAAACCGACCAGCAAAATGCCTACGAATTGCTGAATCGAGCCGCTCGTCAGCAGCAACAGCGCCACCAAGACAAAGCCGACCGCGATCTGCGTCATCAGCGACCTTTGAATCGTCTCCAGCAGGCTGCGGTTGACGATCAGCTCATACGGCTCGCCGCGATGGCGCACGTCGTTCTCGCGAATGCGGTCGAAGACCACGATGGTATCTTGCACAGAGTAGCCGACCACTGTCAGCACTGCCGTCAAGAACAGCGCGTCCGCTTCCCAGCCGGCGATCAAGCCCATGATGGACATCGCGCCGAGCATTACCAGCACGTCATGCACCATTGCCACAAGCGCCGTCACGCCATAGCGGAAAGAATGTTTCAGCTTGCGGAAGGCGAGCGCGATCCAGAACAGCACAAGCGCGCTCGCGACCAATGTGGCGACGAGCGCCGCGTTCGTCACTTCGCTGCCTACCACAGGCGAGACTTCGCTGAAGTTCTCGCGGAAGCGCTGCGCATCGAAGGTCAGGTTGAGCTGATTGCCCAACTCGGTCAGATTTTTGGCGATCGCCTCGATCTGCTCTGCGCTATCATCGCCGAAGTTAGCGCGCACTTGCCAGCGGTACGTCTCGCCGATGCCGATGCGCTGCGCCGTCACATCGGTCAGACCTGCTGCCGTGAATGCTTGTTGGATCGCTGTGCCTGTCAATGTGCCGGGCGTCTGACCTTGCACAGGCTCGAATTCCAGTTGGAAGAGCGCGCCGCCGATGAAGTCAATGCTCAGGCGCACGATCGAGCGCTCGCGGTAGGTTTGCGTGGAGATGATCATCGCCACGATGCCGCCTAGGATGACCAGCGTTGAGAACAGATAGTAGAAGCGGCGATATTTCACAAAGTTAACCATAATTGTCCATCGCTTTCCGAACTCATTGTCCGAATAGTTTGGTGCGCGCCAAGCGCTCGCCGCCGATGGCGAGGATGACGTTCAGGAAGACGCGAGTCACGACTACTGCCGTGAACAGGTTGATGATCAAGCCGATGATCAGCGTGATGGCGAAGCCGCGCACAGCGCTCGCGCCGAACTGACCGCCGAAAAAGTACAGGATGAGCGCGATCAGGATTGTGGAGATGTTCGAATCGCGAATGGTCGCCCATGCGCGCGAGAAACCGAGCTCCACAGCTTTGCTCAGCTTGCGTCCGTTGCGCAGCTCTTCCTTCACGCGCTCGAAGATCAGGATGTTGCCGTCAATGGCTGAGCCAATCGAGATCAGAAAGCCTGTGATCGCCGAGAGCGTCAGCGTGACAGGAATGTACTTATAGAGCGCGAAGTTGATCATCCCGAACAGGATCAAGGCGAGCGCCGCCGCTACGCCGCCAACGCGATAGTACACGATCAGGAAGATGAAAATGGTCAGGATGCCTAGCACGCCTGCGCGCACAGCCTGCGCGACCGACTCTGCGCCAAGCGTCGCGCCGACTTGCTCGCGCGATTCGATGCTCAACGAGACGGGCAACGCGCCTGAGCGCAGTTGCACTGCCAGTGTGACCGCTTCTTCGCGCGTGAAGTTGCCCGTGATCTCGCCGCCGTCGTCAAGGCGCGCTTGGATGATCGGCGCGCTCAGCACTTCGCCGTCCAGCACAATCGCCAGCGGCTGCCCGATGTTCGCGCCTGTGTGCGCGGCGAAGGCTTGTGCTTCAGGGCTGCCTGTGTTCAGCTCAAAGCCGACCACGTATTGCGTGCCGCCTTGTCCGCCCAGCCGCGCTTGTGCGTCGCGCAAGCCCGCGCCTGTCATGACCGTGTTGAAAGGCAAGTTTGTGCATGGATTCAGCAACGGATTCGCCTTGCTGCCGGGCGGATTCACTTCAGGTGTAGGCTCAGCTGGCGGCGTCTCAGCGATTGCTTCAGCAGTTGCCTCAGCGGCTGGTGTCGCCTCAGCCGTCGCCTCGACGGTAGCTACGATTTCAGCAGTTGCCTCAGCAGTTGGTGAGGCAGTGGCTGCGCTTTCAGCGGTCGCTTCGGCAGTTGGCGCCGCTTGAGCAGTTGCCTCAGCGGTCGGCGTGACTTCGGCAGTCGGCTCGGCAGTGGCGGCAGTTTCAGGCGTCGGCGTCACCTGAGGCGCTTGCTCGCGCAGCGCCAATTGGCGGTTGGTCAGGATGTATGAGCCGGGCGCGGGCATTGGCGCAGTGCAGCCGCCAACTGCGCTGAAATCTACAAACTCTAGCAATGCGGTCTGGCGGATCAAGTCAATGGCGGCGTCAGGATTCTGGATGCCGGGCAGCTCGACGATGATGCGATTGCTGCCAGCGGTCTGCACAATTGGCTCAGCCACGCCGATGGCGTTCACGCGCCGATCGATGACGCGGCGCACCTCGTCCATCTGCTCAGGCGTGACATCAGGCTGATCGGCGCGCATCAGCACGCGCACGCCGCCTTGAATATCCAAGCCAGGACGCACTTCAATTGGGCGACCGAACAAGCCTGCATTGGGCAGGATCATGTAAGTGCAAAGTGCGGCGATGGCGATCACAATCGCCAGCCACACAGCCGTTTCTCTCGACATAAGCGTCAGAATTCCCTTCGATTTGATTGAGATGAGCGTAAGTGAAAGCAGTGCAGAGCGCTCAGCGCGCTCGCTCAGACGGCAAAAGGTAAGTTAGGTGTGGCGAGGTGGCGCACGGCGATGCGGCTGCCTGACACAGGCGTTGTAGCCGTTGAAGCGCGGCGCGCGAGGCACAATTGTTGGCGCGCCGTGCAGTGCAGGCAACAGGCTATGCTTGGCGTTGTGGAGCGGCGTGCTGCTCACAGTCAGCGTCTGCGCGCTGCTCGTGGCGAGCCGCCACTGCGAGAGCGCTGCCAATAAACCTAGCACCAAGAGCGGCTTGGGTGCAGGCGCAAAACTAGCTGCAGGCGCGCCTGAAGGCACGGGCAGGAAGTCCGTCTGCGGCGACGAGTCGGGCAGCGACACCTGCGCTTGACCGTCAGTCAGAGCGAGACGCGGTGTGAAGACAATTGCAGCCGCCAGAACGACAAATAGTTTGCGCATTTATGCAGCACACTCAAGCTGCGCACTGAGCGCCGATATCGCTCGATAGCTCAAGGCATTTTAGCGCGTCAATTGTAGCCTAGAGTCCTATCAGCGGCAAGTGCAGCATAGGCGCGCAAACCTGAGCCGATTGTCCGATCAGGTCAGCTGAACGTTGCTTTTTCGTTTGAAAAGGCGGCGCTATCTCTGAGGAACGTCTCATGGCAATGTAGGTATTAGACGGCTATAATCGCTCTCCGGCGACGCATTCTGCAACGTAAGCTCAGGAGTGCCTGCTTTGGGTCTTAGCCCACTTGATTGGTTACTTGGTCTATTCTCATTGGACATTGGCATTGATCTTGGCACAGCCAACACGCTCGTCTATGTGCGCGGCAAGGGCATCGTGATCAACGAGCCATCTTATGCCGCGATTGAGAAAAAGACGCGCCGTCCGATCACGTACGGACAAGAGGCGAAGGAGATGGGCGGCAAAGCGCCTTCGCACATCCTTGTGGTGCGTCCGCTGCGCGACGGCGTGATCTCAGAGTTTGAGATCACAGAAGGCATGTTGCATTACTTCATCGGCAAGGCGCACGAGCAGAGCTGGGTGCCCATTCCGCGACCGCGCGTAGTAGTTGGCATTCCAAGCGGCGTGACCGAAGTAGAAAAGCGCGCGGTCTACGATGCGACCATCAGCGCAGGCGCGCGCGAGGCGTTCTTGATCGAAGAGCCGGTCGCGGCTGCCATCGGCGCAGGCTTGCCGATCCAAGAGACGCGCGGCAGCATGATCGTGGACATCGGCGGCGGCACGACGGAAGTCGCCGTCTTCTCGCTCGGCGGCATTGTGATCAGCCGCTCGATCCGCGTGGCAGGCGACGAGATGGACGAAGATATCATCCAATACATGCGTACCAAGCATAACTTGCTGATCGGCGAGCGGACTGCTGAGAAAGCGAAGATCATGGCAGGCTCTGCCTACGCCTTGCCTGAAGAGCAGACGATGGTGTTGCGCGGACGCGACCTGATGAGCGGCTTGCCGCGCGCTGTGGAAGTCAGCACAGTTGAGCTGCGCGAAGCGCTGGCAGGCTCAGTGGACATCATCGTGGATACTATCCGCGACGCGCTCGATGAAACGCCGCCTGAGCTGATCGCCGACCTGATGGAGAGCGGCATTTGCTTGGCAGGCGGCGGCAGTTTGGTGCGCGGCTTGGCAGAGCGCGTGGCAGATGAAGTCAAAGTGCGCGTCTGGGTCGCTGAGGACGCTATGACGTGCGTAGCGCGCGGCGCGGGCAGAATCTTGGAAGACTATGACAACCTGCGCAATTTGCTGGTCGGCTTGGAGCGCGGCAGCACACAACACTGAGCCTGAGAGGTCGGTTGCATGTTACGCAGTGCGCCAAATCGTCTGATTTTGTTCGGCGTGGTCAGTTTCATCATGCTCGGCATCTTTTTCGCCAGCTTGATTGGTCTGCTGAGTCCTATCGAGTCGCTGGCGAGTGTGCCGCTCAGTCTATTGCAGCAAGCGGTGAACGGCATCACGCGCCAAATCTCAGAGACGCTCAGCACGCTGGCGGATTTGCAAGACCTGCGACGCCGCAACACAGAGCTGGAGCGCGCCTTGATCAACTTTCAAGCTGAGCTAGTCGAGCTGCGCGAGCTGCGCGCCGATTATCAGCGCTTAGCGGCGCTGCAGAACTATCGCGGCGCGAATCCTGACAAGCAATTTTTGGCAGCGACTGTGATCGGACGCGATACGACAGGCTTGCTGCGCAGCATCATCGTGGATCGCGGCACGCGCGACGGCGTGCGCGTCGGTATGCCTGTGGTCACTGAGCTTGGCTTAGTCGGACGCATCTATCGCGTCGGCGCCACTAGCGCGCAAGTGCAGCTGATCACGGATACCAACAGTTTTGTGAACGCACGGCTGCAACTGACGCGCGCCGAAGGCGCTGTGCAAGGCACTGCCGCCGGCGGCTTGCGAATGCTCTACATTCCGCTTGGCGATGACGTGCGCGACGGCGACTCAGTCGTCACATCGGGCATTGGCGGCAAGTTTCCGCGCGGCATCACCATCGGTCAGGTGACCAGCTCGCGCCTCGATGAGTCTAAATTGTTCAAAGAGGCGCAAGTGCGCAGCCTGATTGACTTCAATCGCCTTGAGATCGTCTCGATCATCACCAACTTCGAGCCTGCCGACCTGACGACCTTCGGCACGCCGAGGGCGCCTTAGGCGATCTGCTTGAGCAGCGCGACCCTGCCTTGTCCTTGCGCGCTTTGCAGCGGCAGCTGCACAAAGCCTTGGCTCTTCAACACGGCTATGCCTGCTGAGAACGCCTGATAGGCGACAGTGCCAAGCCAAGCGCAGTCCCGTTCAAGCGCGCCCAGCGCAGCGCTGAGCATGTATTTGCCCAGACCGCGATTGCGCGCGCTCGGAATCATGCCCATGTTGGCGATGTAGACGCCGCGTCCTGCTGGCACAGGAATCGCTTCACGCGGCGTGAAGCGCGGCTTCCAGCGCTCGTAGAGCGCCTGTCCATCTAGGCTGAACCACCACATGCCGCCGATGACCTGCTCACGCTCGTCAAGGGCGAGCAAGCCGCCAAAGCCTTCGCGACCTTGATCGGCATCCAATTGTGAGATGATGTCGTTGAGCGAGACAGTCTCGTGCAGCGGCGGCGTGGTCAACATTTCACGAACAGCTTGTGCGACGTAAGCGAGGTAGTCGGCGCGATATGGGATGAGTTCGATAGTCTTGTTCATAGCTCTCAGCTTGGCAACAACTTGGCACAAACGCTGAACACAGCATACAACCATTCTGCTCGCGCCGCGTATCACACAAATGTCCCAGAGCTGATGAGAGAGTGATGAGCCTAGCCCGTTGGCTAGGCG
>Ga0308403_1000396_pt1 | contig 17231 bp, 11 predicted proteins | sample HotsprSampleOSM3_FD_203470 | JGI IMG/M metagenome (GOLD analysis project Ga0308403, IMG submission 203470) | Hot spring phototrophic mat microbial communities from Octopus Spring, Yellowstone National Park, Wyoming, United States - 20060914_OS-M3 ... | reverse complement strand
TATGGAACAGGCTCTAGAAGTTTATAGCCGTGTTGAGGATTGTTGAATACCTGCGGAATAGCTTCTAGCGCTTCAGTCGAGAAGCGATACGTCCCACTTTCAACGCAAACAACTTGGCGTGTCTGAAAAAAGCCGCGCATAAATGCATCAAGAGTGCCTTCTCCAGACGGACTGACGTACTTGACCAGCTCGCTCTTCCTCACCAGACCGTCACGCTCGTATAATGGTCAGCTGTAAAGCAAAATATCGCGCACATAAAAACTATCGTTATCAAATTGAGATTCGTCTAGATTGCGTAAGTGATTCAACTCTAAATTAAACTGTGATACGAAATCCTGAACGGTAGACATATAGCAGCTCTCCTGATTAGTAAAGTGGCATAGCTGACATAGCGCAACACTGCTTTTAGCATAATCCTACTTCAGCGGTCTGTCAATATAATCTATACCTTCCTTCAACCGATTCGCGCCGCTGTGAAAAACTGCCCGTGCAATCCGCGCCAGTTCATGGCATAATCCGCGCGATGTCTCAGCATGATGCGCTCAATTCATCACAGCCTGATCTCAGCCTCGTGATCGTCAATTACAAGACGCGCGACCTGCTCTTGGCGCTTCTGGAGTCGATCTACGACGGCGCGGACGATTTGCGCCTTGAGTGCATCGTGCTGGATAACGCATCCTTCGATGGTAGCGCACAGGCGGTAGCAGCGCGCTTTCCGCAGGTGCGCTTTGTGCAAAACAACACGAATCGCTACTTCTCAGCGGCGTATACGCAAGGCATTCAGATGGCGCAAGGCGCGCACGTGCTGGTGTTGAATCCTGACATGGCAGTGCGCGGCGCGACGCTCAGCCAATTGTTGAGTGCGCTGCGCGCCGATCCGAGCATCGGCGCTGCCACGACCACGCTGTATTTCCCTGATGGATGCTTGCAGCGCAACGGCTCGCGCTTCACGACGTTCGGCTATCTTGTGCTGAACTACACTTTTCTCGGCAAGCTCTATCGCTGGCTTTTGCCGCGCGCTTGGCAGGCGCTTCAGGATTGGCTGTGGTACGCCGATTGGGATCGGCGGACGGCGCGCGAGATTGACGTGCTGCCCGGCAGCGCGATCATCGCGCGACGCGATGTGTGGCGCGCGGCAGGCTACTTCGACCTGCGCCTGAAGATGTATTTCAGCGATGATTACTTCTCACGCCGTATGCAGGCGCTCGGCTTGCGCACGCTCTACCTGCCCAGCGACGGCATTTTGCACTACGAAGGCGGCAGCGCCAAGCAAGTCAGCGCGCGCGCGCTGACTTTGTACCTGCGCGATCTGGTCGTCTACACAGCGCTTGTGCATGGCAGAATCGCCGCTGCACTTCTAGCGCTCTTACTAGTACCGACGTGGCTCGTGCAGCGGCTCAAGGCGCGCTAGGTACTTGCCGAAGAGTGGCAAGGCGCTCAAGATTTGGCGAATCAGCGTCCAGTGCGTCGCATCTAATGCGCGCAAGCCGAGCAACGCTACGATATACAAGATCGCGCTCAGCGCTGCCGCCAGCCATGGCTGAGAGTCGCGCAGCGCGAAAGCGAGCGCGCTCATCAGCGCGCCTGCCAAGAGTACACGCGCGATCTTGCTCAGCCAAAGGCGCCACTCAGCGCTCGTCATGGCGCGTGCGCGCATGAACAATGCGAGCATAGCCGCGTGCGCTAGAAAAGTCGCCACGCCTGCGCCGATCGCGTTCAGCGTCGGCAGCAAGAGCAGATTCGCCGTCAAGTTCACCGCCAGACCGATCGCGCGCACGATCAGCAGCAGATGCTGCCGTCCTTCCACCAATAACATTTGCGCATAAGCGTTGCCGACCATGGCGAGCGCCGTGTGCCAGATCAAAATTTCCAAGACGCCTGCCGTGCCGCTGAAACTTGGGAAGAATAGCGTCGCCAAGCTGCGCGAGAGCGCTGCAATGCCAATAGCCACAGGCAGGCTGATCACAAGGCTCAGGAAGGCGAACTGATCCACTGCGCGCCGCATCGCGGTAGGCGATTCCTTCGCCATGCGCGACATCAGCGGAAAGAGCGCGGTGAAGACAGTCACGCTGAACAGCTCGATCACGCCGCTCACGATCACAAAAGCAGCCGTTAGATAGCCTGCAGCGCGCTCGCCTAGAAAGGTGAAGACCAGCACTTTATCGAGATGCTGATAGGCATAAGCCAGAAACGAGCCGAGCGCGATTGACCAGCCTTCGCCGAAAAGTCGTCGGACGAGCGCGCGATCTACAGGCAAGCGCGGCAGAATGCCGAGTTGCCGCAAGGCTAGGCTGTACATCGCCGCTCGAAGGACGCCTGCGCTGATGGTCGCCAAATACACGCCGACCAAGCCGCTGCCGCTGAGCAAGGCGATGAGCGCGAAGGCGATCTGCAGGCTGATATGGACGACCGAGACGACGCTGGTCATCACCATGCGCTCAGCTGCTAACAGTTGGTTGTGACCGATGTTGCCGATAGTATCTACGATCAGGCTGAGCGCCGCTAACGCCAAGAGCAGGCGAAAACTTGTCTCGTAAGGCAGCGCCAAGCTCAGCAGGATGAGCGCGATATGCGCGCCGATCGCCAGCACAGGCTGCACAGCGAGCGTCGCCGTCAGGTAGCGGCTCGCTTCGCTCGGCTGACGCGCTACATCGCGCAACACGACCAGTCCCATGCCGAACTCAGGCACGGCGGCAGCCGTCGCGAGGATAGCGCCAATCGTTCCCCAGATTCCGTATTGCTCAGCGCCGATGAGCGCCGCCAGCAGCACTGCCCAGCCGAACTGGAAGCCGCGTCCCAGCAGCGTGGCGATGGCGATAGCAGCCGCGTTGCGCGTCACACGCGCCGCGACATCGGCAGACGGTGCATTTTGCTGTGTCACGGCTGAGAAGTGTACCACAGAACAGACTTGTCATGCGCCGTGCGTTCAGCGCAAATGTTGAGCTCTCTGTTGATCTGTGTTAGACTAGCGTTTATGCGCTACGTAGCTTGATGAAAGGAATGATCCATGCAACACATCAGTGAGAGCGTTTCGATCAACGCCACGCCGTCCGCTGTCTGGACGTTGCTGACCACGCCTGACCTGATCCTGAAATGGTTCGCAGGCATTGATACGATCCAAGCCTCGCCTGATTATCCCGCCGTTGGCTCGCAAATTTCGGGCAGCTACAAGGTGATGGGCATCGAGCTGAAAGCCACGCAGACCGTGCAAGCGCTGCAGCCGAATAGCGCGATCCATTACACGCTGGAAGGTCTGGTGAACGGCACGCAGCGCTGGGAAATCGCGGAGACAGGCAGCGGCGTCACGCTCAGCATGAGCATGGATTACAGCATGAGCGGCGGCGTGTTGGGCAAATTGGCAGAGCCTGCCGTACATCAGGTGAACTTGAATAACGCCAAGCAATCGCTGGCGAACATCAAAGCGATGGCTGAAGGCTAGAGCAGCCGATAGAACCAATCGTTCAGGTATAAGACGGCGACTTGCGCGCCTTTCTCGGGCAGCTTGGCGCTGCGCAGGTCGTCGCGCACAAAATGCGCCGTGCCGCGCCGAATCCTCAGATCGGGCAGGATGAACTGATAGCGCAGCCGCACGTAGTAATGTGAGGCGCGCTCTTCGCCTGTACATTCCACAACTTCGCCGCGCACGATCACGCCGTGCCGCTCGTATTGCGTCAACAAGATATTACGTGCTAACGCCCATAGCAAAATCGGCAAGGTCAAGATAGGCGGCACGGTCACCATCAACCAGAGCAGCTCGCTCTCAACAGCCTCAAGGCGACGATTGAGCAAGGTGCTTCTCTCAGGCTGATCGGGCAAGAATTTCACCACCAGACGGCTGCCGACGAAATAGAAGTCATATTCGGCGGCGTCCACACTCACCTCGCGGCTGAACGTGCGTCCATCAGGCAGGCTGAACTGATACGTGATAAACCAACGCGGGTTCAGCGCGCGTCCGTGCGTTTCAACGCGCCGCGCAATGACCTCAGCAGGCGCACGACCGCTGCGCGCGTCCAGCGCGGCATTCTCTTCAGCTTGGTTCACTGCCAACGCGATGAAGAGCAGGCACACGGCTACCGCTCCAATCGCAACGTATAAGTGCGTGCGCTGTGCCAGATGACTGCGCGCCTTGCCTGAGACCAGCGCGTACTCTGTGTGCAACAGGAAGACTGCTTGCGGATCAGGATCGATTGGCACAGATAGATCCGCAGGCGCTGATTGCTCAGCTGATATCAGCGCAGTCTGCGCGCTCTCGGCACTTCGCTTCGCCATGGTCTCTCACAGCCTGCTCAGGACTGCCTGGATTATACACGGACAGAGCGCAGTTTTCTAAGAGCGTCACAGAATTGGCAGAGCGTGCGGGAAGCGCAGCCGCTGAGTGTTATAATCACAAATATGAAAGTTGTGAAGGAGTCCGAGAGATGCGATACAAGGCGCTTGTGCTGATCGTGTGCATCGCCTTGCTGCTGCCGTTTGCGCGGTCAACGGCGCAGGACGACGGCGAGCTGATCATCTTGATGCGCGGCGACCTATGGGCATACAGCGAGTCGAGCGGCACGCTGCGGCAACTGACGCGCTGGGGCTACAATCAGCTGCCCGTCATCTCGCCTGATGGTCAGCGCGTGGCATACGCTTCCGTCGCCGAGATCGCCGTGCCTGTCTTGCAGCGCTTCGGCGAGCTGCCGAACTTGCCGCCGACCAACATCTGGCTCTGGTCGTTGGCGAGCGGACAAGCGACTCGGATTGCGCAGCAGCCTGTCAACGCCAGTTTTGGCACAGGCTTGCCAAACGAGACCTTCATTCGGCGCGGCACGCCTGTCTGGTCGCCTGATGGTCTGCGCTTAGCTTGGATCGAGAGCGTGGTCGTGGGCGATCAGACTGCGCACGCGCTGGTGATCTACGATATGCTGGGCAATCGCGTGCGCGCCAACACGCCCTTGCGCGCCGAAGGACTGACAGAGCTATTCAGTTTTGACACGCCGCGCTGGGATGCCTTTTTGGTGGTGCGCGCCAGCGGCTTGAGCGGTCAAATTTATGCTGAGAAGTTGCTTTTCTTCGACAGTGACGGACAACCGATCAATCAAATTCGCTTGCAAGACGGCGGCGGCGCGCTCATTCAACACTACGAATGGGCAAGCCTGAACGGTCAGCCGTATGTGGCAGCGCTTCTCTCGAACAACGCTTGGACGCTGATCAATCCGTTCAATGGCTCGCGCTTGAATCCGCCAAGCGTGGTCGAGCGCTTCAGTCCGCGCGCGCCGAACGCCGTTTCGGTCTATTTTCTGATAGCGACAGACGGCACAGGCTATCGCTGGCGCGGCGTCGCCAATCGGCAAGAGGTTGTGTTGCCGTTCAGCGGATTGCCTGAGCAGCTCTCGATCGCCGCCTCAGGCTCAGCAGTGGCATGGGCAGCTGAGGACGCGATTTATATCCTGCGCAACGGACAGACGCGCAAGATCGTCGGGACGGAGCGCGCGGCAGGCGATACACGCCCGATGGCGGTCGCTTGGAGCTATAACGCATGGCGCGTGCAGCCTGCAGGCATCCTGCAGCCGCCGACGCCGCAGCCCGTGCCTGAGTGCGCGCTTGCCACGCGCCTGAGCATCGGTTTGCGCGCCCGCGTGACCAGTTTTCCGCCGCAGGCGAACGCCCTGAACAGCCAACCGTCGCGCCCAAGCCGCGATCCGCGCAGCGTCTCGCTCGGCGTCATCCCTGTCGGCGGCACAATGACGCTGCTCAACGGACCTGTCTGCAATGACGGCGTGTTGTGGTGGCAAGTGAACTACAACGGCATCATCGGCTGGACAGGCGAAGGCGCGAATGGCGTGTATTGGCTTGAGCCGTTGACAGGCGCTAACGCTTGTCCGCCGTTGCTGCCGCCGCGCTTGCGCATTGGCAGCACAGCGCGCGTCACGCCCGGCGCGCCGAACGCCTTGCGCACGCAACCTACCGTCAACAACCAGCTCAGCCGCGTGATCGGCAGCATTCCCGGCGGTCAAACTTTCACCGTGCTGAACGGTCCGATCTGCGCCGATGGCTACACATGGTGGCAGGTCAACTATCAAGGCATGGTCGGCTGGACTGCCGAAGGCGAAGGCGCGACTTACTGGCTAGAGCCTATTCAATGAAGACGATGTTATATCTCAACGTCGTCTTAAGTTATCCGCAGAAAGGCGGATCGGATGCTTATGAGCGCGCTTGCGCCTACAGGTCTTTCACAACGCTACATTTTAGGCGAAGCGCTGGGACGCGGCGGCATGGGCGCTGTGTTCCGCGCTCACGATCGGCTGACGGGCGAGTCGGTCGCGTTGAAGCGCCTCAGCGCGCCACTTGAGACGCTCGATTTCAGCTCGCGCGGTCAAGGCAGCTCAGCGCTCGCGCTCGCCAACGAGTTTCGGCTGCTCTCATCGTTGCGCCATCCGAACATCATCGCCGTGCGCGACTACGGCTTTGACGAGCGCGGACAGCCTTTCTACACTATGGAGCTGCTCAACGCGCCGCAGAACATCCTGAGCTTCGGCGCTGAGCGCTCTAACGCCCAGAAAATGGCGCTGATCGTGCAGGTGCTGGAAGCGCTCACTTATCTGCATCGCTGTCGCGTCCTGCATCGCGATCTAGCGCCGAACAACCTGCTCTTCGCCGATGGTCGCCTGTGCGTGGTGGATTTTGGACTTTCCACGCTGCGCGGTCAGCGCGTCGGCTTGGCAGGCACGCTGCCTTATCTGGCACCTGAGCTGCTCTCTGACGGTCAGCCGAGCGAGGCGAGCGACCTGTACGCGGTCGGTGTGCTTGCCTACGAGCTGCTGAGCGGCTTCAATCCGTTCAAAGCGGATACCGTGACACAATTGCTGGAGAACATCCTGCACTTGATGCCCGATCTCAGCGTGCTGGACGTTGATTTCGCCACGCGCCATCTGCTTGAGCGCCTGTTGGCGAAAAATCCTGCTGAGCGCGCTCAGGACGCCGCTGCTGTGATCGCTGACTACTACGCAATGAGCGACGCGCCGCTGCCGCAACAAACTGTCGAAATTCGAGAGAGCTTTTTGCAGTCGGCGCGCTTCATCGGACGCGAAGCGGAGCTAGGGCAGCTGATCGGCGCGCTTGAGCAGGCTGAGCGCGGTCAAGGCGCGCTGTGGCTGATCGGCGGTGAGAGCGGCGTCGGCAAGTCGCGCTTTGTGGACGAGCTGCGCACGATTGCTCTAGTGCGCGGCATGATCGTGCTGCGCGGTCAAGCGATCAGCGATGGCGGCACGCTCTATCAGGCTTGGCAAGCCATCCTGCGCGAGCTGGTGCTGCATTGCGCGCCTTCCGCGCTTGAGGCGAGCATTCTGAAGCCTTTCGTGCCTGATCTAGAGAGCTTGCTCGGTCAGCCGATCAAAAATCCGCCCGATCTAGAGCCGAAGAAAGTCCGTGAGCGCTTTTTCGATACAGTCGAGGCACTTTTCCGTCGTCTGGCGCGCCCTGCGCTCGTGATCTTGGAAGACATTCACTGGTCAGGACGCGGCTCACTGCAGTTGCTGGATCGGCTGAGCGACCTCGCTCAGCAATTGCCGCTCTTGCTCGTGGCGACCTATCGCGAAGAAGAGCGCGCCGACTTGATCGAGCTGCTGCCGCGCGCGCAGCGCATCAGCTTGGCGCGCTTGACACCTGCGCAAATGGCGAGCCTGACCGAGGCGATGATCGGCACGATCAACAACACAGCGATGCTCGCGGACTTGTTGCAAAGCGAGACCGAAGGCAACGCGCTCTTCATGATCGAAGTGCTGCGCGAGCTGGCGCAGCTCGCCGGTCACTTGGATCAGATCGGCGTGGTGACCTTGCCGCAGCGTCTGTTCAGCGGCGGCATTCAGACCGTCCTGCGCAGGCGTTTGGCACGGCTGCCTGAGGCAGCGCGCAGCTTGCTGACGCTCGCAGCTATTGTCGGCAGGCAGCTCGATCTGGCGCTGCTGCGCGAGTTAGGAGAGCAGGTCGCCTCAACGCTCGATTTTGAGACGTGGCTCGATCTGTGCGCCAATCGCGCCATTCTTGAGCGCGTTGACGATCAGTGGCGCTTCACGCACGATAAACTGCGCGAGACGCTCTTGGCAAGCCTTGCCAAAGCTGAGTTCGCAGCGCTCAGCCGTCAAGTAGCTCAAGCCATTGAGCAGCGCTATCCTGATGACTCGCATCACTGGGAAGCGCTGGCACATCACTGGGCAAACGCCAGGCATTTGGTGAAAGAAGCGCACTACAAAGCGCGGGCAGGCGCACAGGCTGTGCAGCGCTACGCTTACGCACGCGCCATACCGCTCTTGGAACGCGCCTTGGGGCTCGCCGATCAGGTCGGCTTCAGTGCCTTGCAGAGAGCGCGCCTTGAGCGCAATCTGGGCAGAGCGCAGCAAGACGTCGCACAGCGCGAAGTGCATTATCAGCGCGCGCTGCACTTGCTCGGGCAGCCGTTTCCGTCAAAAAGCGTGTCGCGCCCGCTGATCGGCGCGTTCATGCGGCAAATTTTGTTGCATCGCACGTTGCCACAGCGCTTTTATCGCAGCTCGGCGCGGCGCGCTGAATACATTGAAGAATCAGCGCTCATCTATCAAGATTTGAGCGGCGAGTATTGGAATACGCAACGGCTGACGGCAGGCGCGTATGCCGTCATGCGCGCCTTGAACTTGGCTGAGACGCTGCCTGCGCCAACCGTCGTCCTAGCGCGCGCTTACGTCGGCGCCACCATCGGCATGGGAACTGTGCTTGGCTTGCACAGCGCCGCGCGCTTTTACGGACGTAAGGCGCTGGAGAGCGCACGGCGCGTCCAAGATGAAGACACGCTCGCTTACGTGCTGAATGGCGTCGGCATTGCGGCGTACTATCGCGGCGAGCGAGAAGCACAGGCGCTCTTCCTAGACTCTGCCAAGCGCTACCGTGCGATTGGCGATACGGACACTGCCGCTGTCGCGCAGATCAACGCTGCCTTGGCGGCTTACCACTTTGGCAATTGGCGGCTCACACTGCGCTGCCTTGCGACGGTTGATAAGCGCTCGCCGCGCCTGAAATTCCTGCAGTATCGCATGTGCTACTACGAAGCGCAAGCCTTGCTGAACTTAGGTGAGCGGCAACAAGCGCTGACGCGCATGGCTGAAGTCCAGCTGCCTGACGATTCGCGTCTGTATGACGACGACGTTGAATACAGCACAGGTCTGGCACTGATGATCCTGCGCGCTTTGCAGCAATCTGATCTGGCGACGGCTGTGGAATGGCTGAGACCTGCGCTGAGCTACCTTGAGTCGGTGCGCGGCGACTCGGATGAGCTTATCTCAGCAATTTTAGAGGTCGTTGCGCACTTACCTGCCTCAGCGCGCGCGACGTACTTATCTGAGCTTGCGCCATACCTGAGCGCGCTGCGCCGCCTTGTGCGCACGCGCTGGATATCTCGCGCTGAGTACTATCGCTTGCAAGGTCTATGGTCTTGGCTGAGCGGCGATGAGCGAGCGGCGTGCGCCGCATGGCAGAAAGGCATCGCCTTCGCCAAGCAATACGGCTTGCGGACGGCGCTGTGGCTGCTCTACAAAACACATGGCGCGCAGAGCGGCGACGAGCGCCTGCTGACCGAAGCCGAGACGCTCGCTGCTGCGCTGCGCGCCGAAGCGCTGAACGACCGCTCAGACGCTCAGGATATGCACGACGGCGGTACCGCCTAAGCCGCCAAGCGTCTGCGTCATGCCGACTCGCGCCTCTGGCACTTGGTTAGCGCCTGCCTTGCCGCGCAATTGCAGCACAACTTCAACTGCTTGGTAGACGCCTGTGGCGCCAAGCGCGTTGCCGCGCGCCTTCAAGCCGCCGAAGGTGCTGATCGGCAGCTCGCCTGTCAAGCCGATCTTGTTCTCAGCCGCCAGCCGCCAACCTTCGCCGATCGCTGCGAAGCCGCTCGCTTCAAGTGCCAACGTCGTCATGATGGTCGCCGAGTCGTGCAGTTCCAGCACGTCAATCTCGCTCTGCGAAAGCTCAGCGGCGCGCAAGGCTTTGCTCACAGCTTGCTGGACTGCGCTCAAAAAGAGCGGATTAGCGCGATCATGCACGGCGAGCGCGTCTGTGGCGGCAGCGCTCGCGCGCAGACGGATCGGCTGTGGCACCAGATCAGTGGCGCGCTCAGTCGTGGTCAAAATGACGGCGGCGGCGCCATCTGCCTCAGGCGCGACGTCGAACAAGTTGATCGGCTCTGCCACCAGCGGCGCGGCGGCAAAGCGCTCTGCCTTGATCAAGTTGCGGTACATCGCGTTCGGATTCTTGCTGCCGTTGGCGTGCGCATTCACGCTGAAATTGGCGAAATCTGCCACGCTCACGTTGTACTGCGCCATGTAGCGCCGCATCAGCATCGCCATGATCGCCACAGGCGTCGCGCCGTGCGCCGCTTCATACTCGCTATCGAGGAACGTTGAGAGCGCTGCCGTGCGCGCGCTGCCGACCACATCGGTCACTTTTTCTGCGCCTAGCACCAGCACGGTCTGCGCCGCGCCGCTGGCGACCATCAGCGCGCCTTGCCGCAGCGCCAAAGCGCCGCTGGCATCTGCGCCTTCCACGCGAAATGCCTCAACGCCGCGCAGTCCTGCAAAATCGGCGATCAGCGCGCCGAGATGATGTTGGTCGCTGATGGCGCCGCCGAGCGCATTGCCGATCACGAGCGCGTCGAGCGTCTCAGGCGCAATGCCCGCATCCTGCAGCGCCGCTTCAATCGCTTGCAAGCTCAAATGACGCAGCGATGTGTCCCAGTGTTCGCCGACAGGCGTCTGTCCAACGCCGATGATAGATACGTTTTGCATGATGCTCACTCCTGCGTCACTCGATGTGCAGCTTGTTGCGATAGCGCGTGTAGACGGCGTAGTCAATGACCGTGCGGCGCGCGATGTACGTGCGCGTGAGCGGCGCAAGCCGTTGCCGCTCTAGAATCTTCTCAGTCACCGTCAGGTCGAAGGCGTCTGAGCCTGCGCCGCTGCCATAGCTGACGCACAAAATGCGGTCGCCCGGCTTCGCTTCATCCAAAATAGCGCTCAGACCGAGCAGGCATGAGCCTGCATAGACGTTGCCAACTTCATTGGCGAGCAGACCGAGCTTGATCTGTGCATCGGTGAAGCCGAGCGTCTTAGCGGCGCGCTCAGGGAATTTGACGTTCGGCTGATGGAAGACGGCATGCGCGTAATCGCTCGGCTTCGTATCCATCAAGCGCATGAGCGCCTCAGCCGCGCCATGTGTGTGCGCGAAATAAGCAGGCTCGCCTGTGAAGCGGTCGCCGTGCGAAGGATACTTGACCTCAGCGCGTCGCCAGAAATCAGGCGTATCGGTCACGTAGCTGTACGAGCCGTTGAAGATAGCGAGCGCGTTCTCTGCCGCGCCGACGATGTACGCCGCGCCGCCGCTGGCAGCCGTGTACTCCAGCGCGTCGCCCGGGCGACCTTGCGCCGTATCCATGCCGATGCTCATGGCGTAAGCCGCCATGCCGCTGCCTACAAAGCCGATGGACGCCTGCAGCGCCTCTGAGCCTGCCTTGCACGCGAATTCCCAGTCAGCGGCTTGCACGGCAGGCGCCGCGCCAATTGCCTCAGCCACCACTGTGCTGGTCGGCTTGACCGCATAAGGATGGCTCTCCGAGCCGACCCAGACTGCGCGCAAGGCAGTCGGCGCGATCTGTGCGCGCGCCAATGCGTTGCGCGCCGCCTCAATCGCCATCGTGATCACATCTTCATCCAAGCCGGCGACCGCTTTCTCTTTCACAGGCGAGCCGCCTAAGCTGTTCGTCCACACGCGCGCAACTTCGCTGCCCGGCAGCCGATAGCGCGGCACGTACGCGCCATAGCCGATGATGCCGACAGGCTGCGAAGGCTTCAAAATGCCACGCGGATCGAAAGTCTTCGGAAGTTCGTTTGTCATCGCTCACTCCATCTGAAAATGCTCAGTCCTGCGCTCAGCGGCGTGGACTGTGAAGCTCAACTGTTCTCATTGAGCGCCGCCACAAGCTGTTTGGCGCGCTCCAGACGCACATTGCCTTCTGCCAGCAGCTGCGCCACCACTTGCGAGACTTGGTCGCCTGTGGCGCCGGCGGCAAGCGCCATTTGGCGCGCGTGAAGGCTCATGTGACCGCGCTGAATGCCTTCTGTCGCCAAGGCGCGCACGGCTGCCAAGTTCTGCGCTAAGCCGACGCACACAATGACTTCTGCCAACTCGCGCGCGCTCTGCACGCCCAGCAACTTGAGCGCAGCGCCTGCCGCAGGATGCACGCGCGTGGCGCCGCCGACAATGCCGACTGCCAACGGCACGCGCAATTCGCCGCACAGATCGCCATTTTCCGCTTGCCACCAGCGCGTCAGGCTTGTGTAGCGCCCATCGCGCGCGGCGTAAGCGTGAGCGCCTGCTTCAAGCGCACGCCAATCGTTGCCTGTAGCGATGCAGACTGCGTCCATGCCGTTCATGATGCCTTTGTTGTGCGTAGCGGCGCGGTATGGATCGAGTTCGGCGAACACGCTCGCCTCGACGACGGCGCGCGCCACTTGGACGCCGTCGAGCGTCTGCGTGGCAAGCTCAGCGGCAGGGATGCGGCACGTTGCCCACGCCTTGCGCTGATCGGTCAGGTTGCTCAAAATGCGCAGGTGAACGCGTCCGCCACTGATGTCTGCTAGGAGCGGCGCGATCTGCTCGCAGGCTGTGTTGATAGCATTGGCGCCCATCGCGTCGCGCACATCGTAGAGCAGATGCACGATCACCATCTCGCCGAGCGGCGTGCCTGAGAATGGACGTGCAATCACATCGCGCGCGCCGCCGCCGCGCCGCACAATCGAAGAGGTCGGATCGTCAGCGGCAGCCAACAGACACTCGCGCTGTGCCAGAATTTGCGCCGCCGCCGCCTGCGCATCGGGAATATCCAGCACCTGCAGCTGCCCGATCATGATCGGCGCGTCGCTGCCCGCTTGGAAGCCGCCGCCTGCGCGGATCAGCTTGGCGGCGTAGCTGCAGGCAGCCACGACGCTCGGCTCTTCTATCGCCATCGGCACCAGATAATCGCGTCCGTTGATCAAAAAGTTGGTGGCAATGCCGAGCGGCAGTGCGAAGACGCCTATCGCGTTCTCGATCATGTGATCGGCGTGCGCTGCGTCCAGCCCTGCTGTGCCTTCCAGCGCAGCGCGCTCAGCGTCGTTCAAGGCTGCCCATTCGGCGATCAGCTGCAAGCGCTCGGCAAGGCTGCGCTGATAGAATGCGGGCAGTCGGCTTGATTTTTGGCTGCGTATTTCGCTCATGGTCTCAATTCTGAACGTTCGGCGGCAAAGTGCCTAGCGATCGGCGAGGCATGATAGTGGTCAGAAGCTCTCAAAAACTATCAGGTTTGTGAAAAATGTCTCAAAAGAGGCAAAAAACAGGACGGCTCTGCGCCGTCCTGTCAGACTGTATTGTCAAGGCTCAGTTCGACTCAGGCGAGAAGACATCCACGGCGCCTTCGACCAGCGTGCTGGACGGATAGTCGGTTAGCGTGCTGTGTTCAACGCCGTTCGGACTCTCGATAGTGGTCATCACCAGCTCGCCATCGGCGGCGTCAATCAAGACAGTGCTGCCGACCTTGAAAGTGCCTGCCAAGATGCCGTCCGAGAGCCGATCTTCGACCATGTTGGTGATGACGCGGCGCAGCGGACGCGCGCCGTACTCAGGATCGTAACCTTTCTCGCCCAAGAGCGCTTTGGCAGCGTCGGTCACTTCAAGCGTCAGATTGTGTTCAGCCAAGCGCTCGCGCACCTTGTTGATCTCCAAGTCCACGATCTGCATCAGTTCTTCGCGCGTCAGCGAGCGGAAGACGATGGTGGCGCTCACGCGGTTGAGAAACTCAGGACGGAAGGCGCGGCGCAGCTGCTCCATCACCTTCTTGCGCATCTCTTCGTAGTCGCGCGCCTGCTCAACGGTCTCGTCGCGCGGCATATCGAAGCCAAGCACGTTGCCGCGTTTGATAACCTCAGCGCCGACGTTGCTGGTCATCACGATGATCGCGTTGCGGAAGTCCACTTTGCGTCCGCGCGCATCAGAGAGCCGTCCTTCTTCCATGATCTGCAGCAGCATGTTGAACGCCTCAGGATGCGCCTTCTCGATCTCATCGAAGACGACGATGGAGTATGGACGACGGCGCAAGGCTTCCGTGAGCTGACCAGCATCTTCATAGCCGACATAGCCGGGCGGCGCGCCGACCAAGCGCGCAACTGTGTGGCGTTCCATGAACTCGCTCATGTCCAGCTGGATCAGCGCGTCTTCGCTGCCGAACATGAACTCAGCCAGCGCTTTGGTCAGTTCGGTCTTGCCGACGCCTGTTGGGCCTAAGAAGATGAACGAGCCAATCGGACGGCGTGGGTCTTTCAAGCCGGCGCGCGCGCGGCGCACCGCTTTGGCGATCGCCTCAATCGCCTCATGCTGACCGACAATGCGCTTGTGCAGGAAGTCTTCCATATGCAGCAAGCGCTCAGACTCGTCGCCGCTGATGCTGGTGACCGGGATACCTGTCCACATCGAGACGACTTCCGCCACATCCTCAGCGGTCAAGCGCGGCTTGTTGGTCTCAGGATTCCAGCTGGCTTTCAGGGCGCTCAGCTGCGCCGAGAGTTCGGCAGCGCGCGCGCGCAGCTCAGCGCGCTGATTTTCATCGAGGAAGGTGTCTTCTTCCAGCTCCTCGTTGATCTGCGCAAGCTCGGCTTCGGCGCGGCGCACGCGGATCGCCTCTGGCGACTTGTACATGCGGACGCGGCTGGCGCCTTCGTCAATCAGGTCAATCGCCTTATCGGGCAGGAAGCGATCTGGCACATAGCGCGCCGAGAGATGCGCGGCTGCTTCAATCGCCTCTTGCGTGATCTCAAGGTTGTGATGCGCTTCGTAGGCTTCCTTGATACCTTGCAGAATCTCGATGGTCTCTTCGATGGTTGGCTCGTCCACGAAGATCGGTTGGAAGCGGCGCGCGAGCGCAGCGTCGCTCTCAATGTGCTTGCGATACTCGTCAAATGTGGTGGCGCCGATGCATTGTAGCTCGCCGCGCGCCAGAGCAGGCTTCAGGATATTGGCGGCGTCTACGCTGCTGCCTGCCGAGCCTGCGCCGACCAGCATATGCACTTCATCAATGAACAGGATGCTATCCGAAGACTTGAGTTCTTCGATCACGCGTTTCAAGCGCTCTTCAAATTGACCGCGATACATTGTGCCTGCCACAAGGCTGCCAACGTCCAGCTGCAGCACGCGCTTATCCAGCAGCGTAGCAGGCGTCTCGCGATTGACAATGCGCTGCGCCAAGCCTTCCACAATAGCCGTCTTGCCAACGCCTGGCTCGCCGATCAGAGCAGGATTGTTCTTGGTACGGCGGCTGAGAATTTGAATGACGCGCTCAATCTCGACCTCGCGCCCGATGACAGGATCGAGTTTGCCTTCTTCGGCGAGCGCAGTCAAGTCGGTCGCCAGCTGATCGACCAAAGGCGTCTTCACGCTTTGACGGCGCGGCGCAGGCGGCGGCGTTGTGCTGCTCTGCGGCTGCGGCGGCGTTGGCTTGTTGGGCTGAGCAGGGCTCTCTTGCAGCACGCGGCGCGTCTGTCTGCGCACGTCGTCGGGCTTGATGCCGAGCTTCTTCAGCACCTCGATGGCAACACCTTCTTCTTGGCGCACCAGACCGAGCAACAGGTGTTCCGTGCCAATGTAATGATGTCCCATGCGGCGCGCCTCTTCAAGCGCCAATTCCAGCACACGGCGCGTGCCGGGCGAGAGATCGAGCCGCGTGTTCGGCTGACGCTGTCCGGGATGCGTCAGTTGCTCCACCAGCTGTTCCACTTTGCGCACCTCGACGCCGAGATCGCGCAAAACACGCCCTGCCACACCGCCATCTTCGCGCATCAAGCCCAGCAGAAGATGCTCTGTGCCAACATAGCTGTGTTGCATCCGTTCAGCTTCCTCTTGCGCCAGGATGAATACTCTCCGCGCGCGTTGAGTGAAGCGTTCCATTTTATCTGCCACGTCGAACTACCTCCATCGCCCTTGCTTTCCCACGACAATGTTGTTATCTCGCGAAAGGCTTTTCTTTCCACACCTGTGGGCGATTGCGCCAAACTCAATCTGGGACGCGGCGCAAGTTGGGAAATAAGCCGTTTCGAGCGCTATCCTCGATCTAGCGAAGCGCAATGGCAGCGCTTAGCGCTAGGTTACACATAATTATACGCACAACCACGCGCTCTGACGAGTCCCGTCTCTCTATGTGTTTTATAAGAGAATGTGAAAACGCTTGGTCTGACAGCTACCAAAGCGCTTGTGCGCTCTGTTGAACGGCGCGATAGCGTGCATAGAGCGCCGTGTAATGTGCATGTGCCTCTCGATCAGGCGTGTATATACGTGCTGGACGAAAAGCGCTACGGCTTGCCGTCTGAATGTCGCTGAACATGCCGACGCCAACTCCTGCCAAAAGCGCCGCACCTTTTGCGCCGAACTCATGTCCTTGCGGCACAACGACAGTTGCACCCAGACAATCCGCCATGAGTTGTGACCAAAATGCACTGCGTGCGCCGCCGCCTGCGAAAATGACTTGCGCAGGCAACTCGCCAAGCGCGCTGTAGCAATCGCGTGCTGCCAAAGCAACGCCTTCATAGACCGCGCGCAGCAGATCAGCGCGTGTATGTCCATCATGCAGACCGACGAATTGCGCGCGCGCTGCAGGTGCCACAAATGGCGCAATCAGACCTGCACGGCTGAGATACGGCAAATATATCACGCCGTCGGCGCCAATTGATCGGCGGCTCGCTTCTGCTTCGATGCGTTTAAAACGCTCGGCTGCTTTTGCGGCACCAAGTTCGGCGTAAAACTGCCTGATCGCCCAATCTAGGTTCGTTGTGCCTGCCACGTTCATCAAGGCGCGAAACCAGCGCTTGTGCGGCTGATAGAAAAGCAAGCCGACCAGTGGCGGCTCAAACATCGGCTGCTCGAAGACGCGACATACTTGCAAGTTTGTGCCAAGCACCATGAACGCTGTGTCTGCTTCGGTTGCGCCCAGACCGAGTGCGTTGCATGGCACGTCACCTGCGCCTGCCACAAGCGGCGTGCCTGCTTTCAATCCGATCAGCGCCGCCGCTTGCGGCTGCAGCCGCCCGATCACGCGATCAGATGGCTGCACAGGCGGCAACAATCTACGCTGCGCCTGAATGCCAAACCACTCCCACAGCATCTCAGGCGATTGTTGTGTGCGCGTATCGCCCGGTAGCACGGCA
>Ga0308403_1000395_pt1 | contig 17233 bp, 10 predicted proteins | sample HotsprSampleOSM3_FD_203470 | JGI IMG/M metagenome (GOLD analysis project Ga0308403, IMG submission 203470) | Hot spring phototrophic mat microbial communities from Octopus Spring, Yellowstone National Park, Wyoming, United States - 20060914_OS-M3 ... | reverse complement strand
CGGCGACGACCACGCCGCCCGCCTTCAGCACACCGAAAAAGCTGATCACGAACTGCGCGCAATTCGGCAAGACCAATCCAACGCGGTCGCCTTTGTTCAGACCCATGTCCACCAGCGCGGCAGCTAGCGCGTCCACTTGCTCGTTCAGCGCGCGATAGTTCAGCACAGCCTTTTGGCGTCCAACTGCAGGCAAGTGCGCTGAAGTGACAATGGCAGGATTGTTCGGCAGCTCAGCGGCGGCATCCACAAGGAACTGATAGATCGGATGTCTTGGATACGGCTCAAGGCTGTGCGGCACGCCTGAATCGTAGCGCTTCAGCCAAGGTTTTTCGGCATAAGTGACAGTAGACATTGCTCGTAACGACCTCTGTAAGCTACAAAAGGATAGTTTGAGAGAAAAGTGTAGCGGATTTCGCGCTTGAGTCAATGTGAAGCCGCGCCAAGTGCGTCAATATGTGATAGGATTCATGGCGCAGCGGCAAGCACAAGTGAGGTTTTTGCAATGGCATCGAGTGGAACGACTGCGCTGAGCGCGCCAAGATTGCGCGCCGCGCCGAGCGTCAATGCGCCGATCATCGCTACATTGGCTGAGAATACTCCTGTGAGCATCCTCGCCCAAGCAGGCGATTGGCTGCACGTGCGCGTCGAAGGACGCGAAGGCTATCTGTTCGCCGATTGCGTGCAAGTTCAGCCGACTGCGCAGCGCTTTGGCAAGGTCAACACGCGCGACGGCTTGAACTTGCGGCGCGCGCCTGCCACCACACAGCCGATCTTGCGCGTCCTGAGCTTCGATACGGAGCTAGAAGTGCTGGGCGAGCCGACCGATGGCTGGTTGCGCGTCCGCTTTGGCGAGATCGAAGGTTTTGTGGCGGCGCAATACGTCACTATCATCGAGTCGCGCCCTGAAGAATCGCCGATTCGCATTCCGCCGCTGGAAGAACAGACTATCGGCGCGCCGCCCAACTTGATTCCACCTTTGGTTCGCGGCGTTCACGCCTCAGCTGGCGGCTGGCTGCCCAGCGATAAAGAATTGATACTGATCCGAGCCAATAACATCGGCGCTGTGATGATCGTCGCCTATGAAGCAGGTCAGGCGCGGCACGCTATCACGCTCTTTCGCGGCGTCGGCGTGCAGCACTTCGTGATTCGCGCCGCTACGCATACGCCGCTCAGCGCCGATCCAAATATCTTCATCAACGCCACGCTGCCCATCCTGCGCGAGTATCAGGAAGCGCTCGGCGGCGCGCCGTTCATCATTCAAATTCACAATGAGCCGAACTTGCGCCAAGAAGGCTGGCAAAGCGCTTGGGCAGACGGTCAAGGCTTCACAACATGGTTCATGAGCGTGCTGAGTGCCTACAGGCAGGCTTTTCCGACCGCCAAGCTCGGCTTTCCCGCTCTCTCGCCCGGCATTGATGTGTTCGGCGTGCGCCTTGCCGAGACGACGTTCATGGCGCAGAGCCTTGAGGCAGTGAGCGCTGCTGATTGGTTCGCCGTTCACGCCTATTGGCAGCAGCCCGATGGCAGCGATCTGATCACGCCCGTGGCGCAATGGCGCGCTTGGGCGCAAGGCAAGCCGATCATCGCCACTGAGGTCGGTCCGTCGGATCGCACGCCTGTGACTGCCTCGGCAGTGCGGCGCGCCTATGCGCGCTTCGCCAGCATCGGCATTCCGATGCTGGCATGGCTTTTACAAGGCGCAGGCGCTTGGCACAACGCCGATTGGACGTTGCACGATATCCGCATCTGAGGTCGCCTGCCATGCGCCGTCTGCTGATCGCTGTGTTCAGCGCGCTCAGCTTGCTCGCCTGCACGTTGACCGCTTCCAATATGCCGACGCTGCTGAACGTCCAACTGCCAACTGCCACGCCGACGCCGCTGCGCACGCTGAGCGCGCCAAACCTGCGCTATGACCTTCCGAGCGATCCGAGCGTGCAGGCGCTGCGCGCCGAAGTGCAGAATGACCGTCTGATGCACACGCTCAGCCGTTTGGTCAGCTTTGGCACGCGGCACGTCCTCTCGCCTGTGGATCGTCCTGATCGCGGCATCGGCGCCGCTCGCGATTGGCTCTTTCAAGCCTTTGAGCGCGTCCGCATGGCACATTCGCGTAAATCTATTCAGGTCTGGACTCAGCCGTTTGTCTTCACATGGCAGGGCAGGCAAATTCGCGCTGAGAATGTGGTGGCAGTTCTGCAGGGCAGCATGGCAGGCGCAGGCGTGTATGTGATCGGCGCGCACTACGATAGCATCGGCACGCCGCCGAGCGACGGCGACGCTTATGCGCCGGGCGCTAACGATAACGGCTCAGGCGTGGCGGCGCTTCTGGAGATCATGCACATCATGGCAGGGCAACCGCATCGCGCCACGCTGATCTTCGTCGCCTTCGCCGCCGAGGAAACGGGTCGGCAGGGCAGCCTCGCTTTTGTGGAGCATTACCTGCAATGGCATGTGCCGCCGAGCGCGCTGCGCGGAATGCTCAACCTAGATATGTTGGGCAGCGTGCGCGATGCCAACGGTCGCGCCGATTGGCGGACGCTGCGCTTGTTCTCAGCTGAGCCGAACGACTCGCCTTCGCGCCAATTGGCGCGCCAAGTGGCGCTCGCCATCAGCGCGTATACGGACGAAGTGCTGCCTGTTTTGCAATCTTCTGAAGATCGCGTCGGACGCTGGGGCGATCAAATGAGCTTCAGCGCAGCAGGCTACGCGGCAGTGCGCTTGATCCAAAGCCTTGAAGATCATACGCGGCAGCACAACGCGCGCGACACGCTCGACGGCATTGACCTCGATTACCTGATGCGCACTACGCGCGCCGCCTTGACCGCCGTCGCCGTGCTGAGCGGCGGCTTGCCGCCACCTGATCCGATCGGCATCGCGCTCAGTCGCCTGCCGAGCGGCTATCAATTGACGTGGACTGCCGTGCCTGAGGCGAGCGCCTATCTCATCGCGCTGCGCCGCGCTGCATCGCTCGGCTACGATACCGTGCTGCACGTGAGCGCTGCGCCGCTCGTCTGGGATCAATTCGCGCGCTACGAGACGCTCGCCATCGCCGCAGTGGACGCCGACGGTCGTTTTGGCGGCTTCTCGCCTGAGCTGCGCATACGCGATCTGCTGCGCTAGACGCTTGTGCGCTGTGACTCAGGCTGCGCGCTGCTGACCGCTTTCACAGCGCGCCACGGCGCTTCCCAATCGCGGCGAATGCCTGCCATCAGCAAGCCGAGCTGCTCGCGAGTCGCCTCTTTGGCAGGCAAAGTCTCGATGATCTGCCCTTTGTACATCACGGCGATCCGATCTGAGAGCGCCATGATCTCGTCCAGCTCAGCCGAGACCAACAAGACCGCCGCGCCTGAGTCGCGTTGCTGCACAATGCGCTGATGGATGAACTCAATCGAGCCGACGTCAATGCCGCGCGTCGGCTGGCTGGCGATCAGCAAACGCGGCGGACGGCTGAACTCGCGCGCCACCACCATCTTCTGTTGATTGCCGCCGCTCAAGCTGCCGGCGCTGGTCTCAGGCGATGGCGTGCGGATGTCGAATTCGGCGATCAGGCGCTCGGCATTTTGACGCACGGCGCGATCGTCGCGCTGCAGACCGCCTCGCGCTGCGCGCTGTGCCAATAAGCGACGTAACAGGCGCGTGCCGAGCGTGCCGACCAAATGCGCCGCGCCTAAGCTGAGCAACGCCGAGCCAAAGCTCGCGGTCAGCGCCAAGATGAACGGCGCAGGCTCGCGGCGCGGATCAAGCTCGGCAAGGCGCAGGCTCTCAGCAAGGCTTGGATAGAGCGCGTTCCATGCGCTGCTCAGCACAAAAGCGACCGCGCCGAAGAGCGCTACATACAACGCGAAAGCGAACGGCAATTGCCGCAAGGTAGGAAAGACTGCCACAGGCGGCAGGTAGTAGCGATTTAGAATCAGGTTATCGGCGACCGAGAACGGCTTGACCATGCCATAGCGCTGCCGATCTTCAGGAATATGCGCGACGTCTGAGTCGGTCACGCGGCGCGGATCGCCCATGCGGATCGGCTGTCCGTCAATCAGCATCTCGCCGCTGGCAGCGCGCCGCAAGCCTGTCAGCACTTCCACCAGCTCCGTCTGACCGTTGCCTTGCACGCCTGCGATGCCCAGCACTTCGCCTGCGCGCACTTCAAAACTGACTCCGTCCACAGCCAATGCGCCGCGATCGTCGTAAGCGCGCAAATTGCGCGCTTGCAAGACGGTCTCGCGCGGCATAGCTTCGCCTTTTGTCACGCGCAGCAGCACTTCGCGCCCGACCATCAACGCGGCGAGGAAATGTTCCGCTTCAACATCATCTGTTGGCAGCGCAGCGCGCGCCGCGCCGCCGACCACGCGTCCGCCGCGCATGACCACGATGTTATCCGCGACCGCCAGCACTTCCTTCAGTTTGTGCGTGATGAAGATGATCGAGACGCCTTGCGCAGTCAGATTTTTCATGATGCTGAACAGTTCGCGGCTCTCTTGCGGCGTCAAGACGGCGGTCGGCTCGTCAAGGATCAAAATATCCGCCTTGCGATAGAGCGCCTTGACGATCTCGACGCGCTGTTGCAAGCCAACAGGCAGCTTCTCGACCAGCGCGTCAGGATCGACTTCTAGGTTGAAGCGCTTCGAGAGATCGCGCACGCGCCTAGCTGCGCGCGCGCGGTTGAGACGGCGTCCTACCGTGCTGAACAGATCGAGCAAGGCGTCTAGCGCGGCATCCGTCATCGCCATGCGCGAGTCGTCGCGATGCGCGGCGCCGCCGCGCCAAGTCTGCCTGCCATGCCGATATAATGAGACCATGCTCACGCCGCCGATCAGGGCGCCGATCAAGAGTGGCAGCCATAGCAAGAGCGTTGTGGCGAGCTGATTTTCAGGATAGAAGCGGCTCAGCACGGTCGTGGCGCGCTCGATCAGCGGCAGGCGCTGAAAGGCTTGCCGTCCGAACTCAGGCGCGTCCACTAAATACGTCGCGATGGTTAGCACCAGTTGCCAGACGATCTGACCGACCAGCACGCCGAGCAAGATCGCCACCAGCGGCAGCGCAGCGCGCCACAGAATGCCCCAGAAAATCCGCAAGCCGCGCACGGCAGGCGCGCCGTCGAACATGGCGCGCCGCGCCTGCATCACCTGCGTTAAGGTCGCTTCGGCATCCGCCTCGCCTTGCTGAGCCGTCTGCTCTTCGCCTAGCACCACGTTCTCTGCCACGCTCAGCACAGGGATCAGCTGGAAATGCTGATGCACCATGCCGATGCCGCTGTGAATCGCCTCGCGCGGACTGGCGAAGCGCACCTCGCGACCGTTCAGGCGGATCGTGCCTTGGTCAGGATGATATAAGCCATAGATGATGTTCATCAGCGTGCTTTTGCCGGCGCCATTCTCGCCTAAGAGCGCCAAAATCTCGCCGCGATGCAGCCGTAAACTCACATTATCGTTAGCAAGCACGCCCGGAAAACGCTTGGTGATCCCTTGCACTTCGAGGACGACGTCGTCAGTTGTCATGGCGCTCACTCCGTCTCATAAGCCTTGCCGATGTGCGCCGGCGGACGCGCTCTGCCCATGAAGCCTGCCAGCACGATCAGCGTCAAGACATACGGCAACATGGCGACGAATTGATGTGGAATTTGCACGCCTGCGAATTGCAGCTGGCTCTGCAGCGCAGTGGCATAGCCGAACAGCAACGCGCCGAACAAGACTCGCGAAGGACGCCATGCGCCGAAGATCATCACGGCGAGCGCGATGAAGCCACGTCCGTTGCTCATGCCGCGCTCAAACGAGACGCCTTCCAGCACCAACACTGCGCCCGATAAGCCCGCCAAAATGCCGCTGATCGCCAAGTTGGTGAATTGCAGGCGATGCACGTTCACGCCCAGCGTATCCGCCGCGCGCGGATTCTCGCCAACTGACCGCGTGCGCAGTCCCCACGTTGTGCGGAAGAGCAGGAAGCCCAGAATTGGCACGAGCGCGAACGCCGTGTAAGTCAAAATGCCTTTATCGAAGATGATCGCGCCTAGATCGGCGATGAAGCCCTGCTCCGTAGCGAACGGATTGCGGATGACAGGCGGCAGCCTGTCAATCACGTTCTGTCCGCCTTCATACAGATAGCCTGTCATGCCGAGCGCGAAGATGTTGATGACCGTGCCGCTGATGATCTGATCCACTTTGAAGCGGATGGATAGCACAGCATGCAACATCGCCAACGCAATGCCGATCGCAGCCGCTGCTAGAATGGACAGTCCAAGACGGATCGGCTGCTCTTGCAAGAAAGGCGCGACATTCGGACGGCTGAGCGCCACATTGGCGTAAAAAGCGCCATACGCGCCGAAGAGCATCATGCCTTCAATGGCGATATTCACAATGCCCGAGCGCTCGCTCACAATGCCGCTCATCGCGCCGAGGATGATCGGCACTGCGCCGCGAATCGCCGCGTTGATCGCCGCCACGCTCAAAAATGTGCCTAAAGTGATCTCTGGTGTCACGCGCCTAACCTATTCGCACTAAAGGGTGATATCGAGAATTTTTTCGCCCACAGCGCGCAGCTCACTGAGCGGCAGTTGGCTCAGCCGCAACGCGATCTCAAGGTATGGCAGGCTGTTTGGCTGCGAGACGAAAGCGCGGATTTCTTCGGGCAGCTCGCAGAAGCGATCGTAGGCTTCTTGCAAGGCGAGCCACGCGCCAAGCTGACCGATATCCTCCAAAAAATAGTTTGGCGCTTTGCGCAGCGCCATCGCCAGCGAAGCCAGCTGTGGAAATGGCACAGGTATCTGACCAAATTCGTAGGCGCTCAGCGTCTCAGCGTCTGTGCCGCTCAGCTTCGCTAGCTCTTCAAGGCTCAGACGCGCTTCGCGACGCGCTAAGGTCAGGCGGATGCCGATCACGCGCTGCCGCAAGAGCGTGTATTCCTGCGGCGATACGCTGAGATCAGGCAGCCGCTTGCGCTCCAGCATCTGTGTGCCGAAGAAATGGCTGATCGGCAGGTTCAGGCGGTAGGCGATCAGCTCAAGTTGCGGCAGGCTAGGCGCTTCCGTGCCGAGTTCCCACGCCTGTACGGTCGCTTCCGATTCGCCTAGCGCGGCGGCTAACTCAGCGGCGCTCAAGTTGTTCGCCTGACGCGCATCGCGCAGCAAGACGCCTAGCACGCGCGCGCGCAAGGCGTGAATTTCGGCAAAATTGCGCTCGGCAGGCGCAGGCGGCGCATTTTCCTCGCGCTTTTTGCGGAAGCGAGCGCTGATCTCAGAGAAATCCATAGCTAAAATGCAACCCTTTGCTGCTGACTGCTAAACAGCCTTGCCGACCATGCGCCGCATTATAAGGCAAAATGGCGTCGCCTGCAAGCAGCCCGGAAAATGATTAACCTTCGACACAGATCGCTTGACGCGCCTTAAGGCTCGCGCTATACTGTCCTTAACGCACTGGCTTCATAATCGGTTGATGAAAGTGCAATTTCAGCTTTTACAGTGCAGCAGCGCAAGACTCTAGCTGAATAGTCTAAAAATCGGGTCAGATCACTTGGAGTAACTTGAGGCAGCTTGAAAACACATGAGTGACGTGAATGCAGTGGCATGGTCGCCTGATGGTCGTCTTCTCATCTCTGGTGCATCTGATGGCGTCGTTCGTGTGTGGGAAGTTGACACAGGACAGCTTCTGCGAGCGCTCGCAAGCCACACAGATGGCGTGAATTCAGTGGCGTGGTCGCCTGATGGCAGCGCGTTCGCCTCTGGCTCGTGGGACGGCACAGTCCGCATTTGGTATACGGAGACAGGGCAGCTCATGCGGACGCTGACAGGCTTTTTAGTGGCGTGGTCGCTCGATGAGCGTTACATCGCCTCAAGTGCCGCGAGCGGCAGCATTCACATCTGGTCGGTTGTCACAGGCGAACTTGTGCAAATGCTCCGCGTGCAAGGCTTTGTGCGCGGCGTGAACACAGCGGTGTGGTCGCCCGATGGTCGCTTGCTTGCCCTAGGTTTGGATGATCACACTGTGCGCGTGTGGGATGTATCTGTAGGCGAGCAGCTGCGGATGCTCAAAGGTCACAATGGCTCTGTCTTGTCGCTGGCATGGTCGCCTGATGGACGTTCGCTCGCCTCAGCTAGCGCAACTGATCACGATGTACACATCTGGGATATTGCTACAAGGCGCACAGTGCGGAAATTGACGGGTCATACAGAGCCAGCAGTATCAGTGGCGTGGTCGCCCGACGGTCGCCTGCTCGCCACAGGCTCGGCTGACCGTACAATTCGCCTGTGGGATGCGACGACAGGGCGTTGCCTGCAGACTTTAACGGAACACACAGGCGCAGTGCTATCTGTGAAATGGTCGCCTGATGGTCAGCAGCTTGCTTCTGGTGGCTCGGATGGCACAGTACGTACTTGGTCAGTGGCAACAGGGCAATTGCTCCAGACGCTCGTAGAGTACACGGACGCGAGTCCAGCGACAGGCGCGCTCGATCAGTATCTGCTCGTCTCAAGCTCAGCCGACTGCACAGTGCGTGTATGGAACATCGCTACAAAACAGACTGCGTTGATGTTGGGCGGACACACAGGCTGGGTACTGTCCGCGGCAAGCGCCCCTGACGGGCAATTGATCGCCTCTGCCAGCACAGATGGCACAGTGCGTGTGTGGGATGTCATCACAGGTCGACTTGTCCAAACGTTCACAGGACACAGAGAAGCTGTAACCTCAGTGACGTGGTCGCCTGATGGTCGTCAGATCGCCTCAGGCGCGCGTGATAACACAGTGCGCGTGTGGGAAATAGAGACAGGGCAGCTGTTGCGGACACTCACAGGGTATGCAGGCAGTGTGAACTCAATGGCATGGTCGCCCGACGGACACTATCTCGCCTCAGGCTCACAAGATGGAACAGGGCAGGTTTGGAAAGCGAGCACAGGGCAGCTCTTTCAAAAACTGATAGGGCATCAAGATAAAGTTCTATCAGCGGCGTGGTCGCCTGATGGACGCTATCTGGTCACAGGCTCGGCTGATCACACTGTGTGCATCTGGGATGTAGCGATAGGGCAATTTTTGCGAGCGCTCACAGGGCATACAGGCGTGGTCAGGTCAGTGGCGTGGTCGCCTGATGGACGTCACATCGCCTCAGGTTCAGGCTCGTACAGAGACGGCGATTTCACAGTGCGCATATGGGAAGCGTCCACAGGGAAGCTCTTGCGCACACTCACAAAGCACACGAGCGCCGTGGACTCAGTGGCGTGGTCGCCTGATGGACTTTATCTGGCTTCAGGCTCATGGGATAAGACAGTGCGCGTGTGGCAAGCATCCACAGGCGAGCTGTTAGAGACTCTAAAAGGTCACACTGATGATGTGCGATCAGTGGCATGGTTGTCCAATAGGCACGTACTGGTGTCAAGCCTGACTGATCAAGCGCCTGATCTCACTGCAAAGGCTAAGCCTAGAGCTAAGTCCAAGCGAGCGCCTGCGCCTGTCTCATCTGCGAATCCTCACCGCATGATCAAGTTGAAAAGCATGGAAGGACATACAGGCGCGGTAGAGTCGGTGGCTTGGTCGCCTGACGGACGCTATCTGGTCTCTGGCTCAGATGACCGCACAGTGCAAGTGTGGGAAGTGGCGACAGAGCAGCCCTTGCAGACGCTCAAAGAGCATACAGACTGGGTGAATGCAGTGGCGTGGTCGCCCGATAGGAGCTACCTTGTCTCAGGCTCGGAAGACGGTACAGCGTGCATATGGAAGGTCGCTACATGGCAGCGCGTGCGGACGTTCAAAAAACATTCAAGCGCAGTGAGTTCAGTGGCGTGGTCGCCTGATGGACGCACCCTCGCGACAGGCTCAGCCGATTGCACTGTGCGGATGTGGAAAGCCTCTTCCGGAGGATTGTTGCAAACGCTCACGGCGCATACAGACAAGGTATTCGCAGTGGCGTGGTCGCCTGACGGACGCGCTCTTGCCTCAGGCGCTGCCGATCGTGCTGTGTATGTGTGGGAAGTTGCTACAGGGCAATTGCTGCAACAATTCTTGAGTCACACAGACAAAGTACTTTCAGTGGCATGGTCACCTGATGGATTACATATTGCTTCGGGCTCACGCGATAGCACTGTGCAGGTCTGGGAAGCATCCACAGGAAAAGTCTTGCGAACGTTGACAGAGCATACAGGAGCTGTCAATTCAGTGGCGTGGTCGCCTGATGGACGCTACATCGTTTCCGCAGGCTCAGATGGAACAGTGCAAGTGTGGGAAGCAGCGACAGGCAGGCTGCTGCGCACGCTCACAGGACATACAAGCAGTGTGTGTTCAGTAGCGTGGTCGCCTGACGGACGCTATATCGCTTCGGGCGCTTGGGACTACACAGTCCGCATCTGGGGCGTCCCTGAAAACTGAGCGCGCTACTTTGAACAGCGCTGCACAAGGCTTGGAGCGCCGCGCTGAATCTGCTACACTGATATCAACAGCACAGGAGAGCGCGGCATATGGCGTCCGAAAAGCAGTTGATCAGCGGTCGGTTTCAAATTCTGGAGACGCTTGGCTCAGGCGGCATGGCGGTCGTCTACAAAGCGCACGACCTGCGCTTGCGGCGTGACGTGGCGCTCAAAACGCTGCGCTCCAGCCTGACCGCCGATCCTGCTTTTCAAGATAGCTTCCGCGAAGAAGCGCGGCGCGTCGCCAATTTGCTGCATCCGAACATCGTGACCGTCTTCGACGCCGATAACGACGGCGCGCTGTTCTACATCGTGATGGAATACGTGGACGCGCAAGACCTGAAGAAGCACATCCGCGCCAGCGCGCCGTTCTCAGTCGAGCGCACGCTGCACATTGGCATTCAGGTCTGCGCAGGCATCGGCTATGCGCATCGCGCAGGGCTAGTCCACGCCGATGTCAAGCCGCAGAACATTCTGCTCTACAGCAACGACACAGTCAAAGTGACCGACTTCGGCATTGCGCAGGTCATCAGCCACACGCAAGCCGTGACGCGCCAAGAAGTCGTCTGGGGCAGTCCGCAATACTTCTCGCCTGAGCAGGCGCAAGGCAGCCAACCGACGCCTGCCTCGGATGTCTACATGATCGGCGTGGTGCTGTACGAAATGCTGACGGGCAAGCTGCCGTTCTCAGGCAACGATCAAAAAGAATTGGCGCTAGCGCACATCAACGATCCTGTGCCGCACGTGCTGGAATCCAATCCAAACGTGCCGACTACGCTCGATTGGATCATCCACAAGTGCATGGCGAAAGAGCCGAATGCGCGTTTCTCACAAGCCGACCAGCTCGGTCGCGTGCTGATAGACGTGCAGAAAGCCTTGCGCGGCACAACGGCTGTGCCTGTCAGCAAGCCAACAGGACTCTCGCCCAGCCGCGGCGTGCCTGCCATTGGCAACAGCCAAGCGGCGCCGCCTGTGCAAGCCTCACAAGCGCAAATTCCGTCGCCGCCGCGCGACGCGACCTCAGGTCCAGTCAATCCGTATCAGGTCAGCGCGCCGCAGAATCCTGTCTCAGTCACGCCGCCGCCCTACAGCGGCGCACCGCGCAGCGGCGTGGTACAGCCGCCCATCAAGCCTGTGGAGCCGCCGCGCTATTATAATCCTGCGCTCACGCGACCATCTGCTACGCAATCTGCTCAGCCGAGCAGCGCAAATGCGCAAATGCCTGTGCAACCTGCCTATCCAACCGATAATCGCTTCAGTGCGCCAAACTATGACTATGGCATTCCGCCTGCCGCTGAGCCGCTGCAGCCGCTCACGCTGATCATAGGCGGCTTGGCGTTGCTCGCCGTGCTAGGCGTGATCGTGCTATGGCTGATGGTCTGGAGCGCTTACAGCTGAGCCGACGCGCTGAGTCGGCAGGCTGCACAATTTTGCCGATGCCTTAGCACTTTGCACGATTCACAAGCCTGAAATCTTGGGCAGATCGCTGAGCGAGCCGCAGCGCTGCCTGTGCTACACTTCGCCAAAATTTTTCCCTCTGCCCAGAAAATTAACTTTCTTGGATCGCCGCATGGCTACAGCGTTTACGGACTGTGCTATGGCGTTTAGCGCGCCCTGCCTGCCAAAACGTACGTTCTGAATTTTGGACAGCGAGGAAAGGTTGAGGCAATGACAAGCTCTCTGATTCCACCACGTGAGGAAAACGACCGACCGTATCTGTTGGAGCACGATGCGTGCGCGTTGATCGCCAACATTCGCAAAGGCGCGCGTCCCACGCACGGCAATCTCAAGCGCACGCTCGCCGCGCTGGCGCGCATGGGTCATCGCACAGGCGAAGTGCAAGGCGAAGGCGATGGCTGCGGCGTGCTGACCGACCTGCCGCGCATCATCTGGACGCAAATCATGCAACGCATTGGGCAGCCGAGCGAGCTGGCTTACGATCCGCACTTCTTCGTGGCGCATTTATTCCTGCCACAGACCAACACAGAGGCGATTGTGCGCCGCATCAGCGAGATTGCACAATTGCGCGTCTTGCAAATTCTCTACAGCGCACACGGTCAGACGCGCTCTGAGATGCTCGGACCGCTGGCGCGCGCGCAAGAGCCTGTCTTCTGGCAATTGGCAGGCTACGCGCCTGCGCGCACTGTGCAGGACGCCAATGCGCGGCTGTTCGAATTTCAGCTTGAGATCGAGCGCGAGTTGCCTGTGCATGTGGTCAGCTGTAGCACGCACAGCGTGATCTACAAAGTGCGCGGACATGTGGATACGCTCTACAAGTACTATCCTGACCTGCGCAATCCTGAGTTCGAGTCGGCGATCACCATCGGTCACTCGCGCTATTCGACCAACACAGAGACCGCTTTTGAGCGCGTGCAGCCATTCTCGCTGCTAGGGCACAACGGCGAGATCAACACTATTGCGCGTTTGCGCCAAGAAGCGCGGATGCTCGGCGCGCAGCTCGTCCAGAGCGGCTCAGATTCGCAAGACTTGAATCGGTTGCTGGAAGTGCTGATCCATCGCTACGGTTTCACGTTAGCAGAAGCGATGGAGATCGTCTTTCCGCCTGTGCCGCACGAAGCGCAAGCCTTGCCGCCTGAAGTCGCTACACTCTATCGGCGCTACCGCATGGGCTGGGGACCGTTCGCGCAAGGGCCGGCGGCGCTCGTCACGCGCTATGGCGATGAGTGCGTTTTCAGCGTGGATGCGCTCGGTCTGCGTCCGTTGTGGTTCGGCGAGACCGAGAAGGACTACTACTTCTCGTCAGAGCAAGGCGTTTTGCCGCTTGAGCAGAACGTGCGCGATCCGCGTCCGCTGGCGCCGGGCGAGAAAGTGGTGCTGAGCATCCATCGCGGCTCGACCGTGCGCGTGATGAGCGATTCTGAGCTGCGCCTTGAAGTTTTGCGGCGCGGACGCGCGCTGAACGCAGTGCAGAGTCCTGCCGTGCCGCACGGCGCGCCTGAGTGGGACGCGCCGCTGCCGCCCGGCGATAGTCCAAACCTTGAGGCATGGCGCGCTGCGACAGGCTGGTATCGCTCTGATCGCGACATCGCCGTCGAGATGGCGGATAAAGGCGCTGATCCGATCGGCTCGCTCGGCTACGACGGTCCGCTGGCGGCGCTCTCGGGCGACGGAGTGCGCAACATCGCCGAATATTTCAAAGAAGCGGTCGCCGTAGTGACCAATCCTGCCATCGATCGCGAGCGCGAGACCGAACACTTCAGCACTGAGGCGATTGTCGGTCCGCGCCCTGCCTTGCACGAGAACGATCCTGCCGATGAAGTGACGCCGATCGCGCTGCGCCTGCCTGTCCTGGCAGGCGGACAGTATGCAGGCGACGCTTTGTTGGACTTCGGCGACTACGCTGAGGCAGCGCAACGCGGCGGCACGCTGATGTACGAGGATGTGCTGGCTGCCTTTGGCGCGCGCGCTTTGACCTTAGAAATGTGCATTCAGCCGAATGAGACGGTCGAACGTGCGCTGGAGCGCTTGTCTGAGCAAGCAGTGCAAGCGGCGCGGCGCGGCGCGCGCCTGATCGCGCTTGACGATCGGCGCGCCTTCCGCGACGGTTGCCTATGGCTCGATCATCACTTGGCGTTAGCGGCAGTGGATCGCGCATTGCGCCTGAATAACGACGCGCGCGGTCAGAATTTGCGGCGCAAATGCGGCATTGTGTTACGGGCGGCAGGCATCCGCAACTTGCACGACCTGATCCTAGCAGTGGCGCTTGGCGCCGATGCTGTCAATCCGTATCTGCTCTTCGAGACAGCGGTCGGGCGCAGCGGTCGCCCTGAAGAGCGCGCTGAGCGCGTGGTCAAGCTGCTGAGCGCGCTTGAAAAAGGCTTGCAAAAGGTCACCAGCACAATGGGCGTGCATGAGCTGCGCGGCTACGGCAAAACATTCGGCAGCATCGGTCTCTCTGAGCCTGTGGCAGAAGTGATGGGCTGCGTGAATTACTGCGGCAGCGCCGAGCGCGGTCTGACTTGGCAGATGATCTACGAAGAAGCGCACGTTCGCCAGAGCTACATAGATAGCAAAGGCGCGCGCTTGCCCAAAGAGACGCGCATCTATCCGCACATTTACAAAATGGCGCAACAGGTGGCGCAAGGTGAGGCAGACTACATCGGATTGATGGAGCGCCTGAGTGAGATCGAGCGCACCACGCCTGTGGCGTTGCGCCACACGCTCGATTTCAAGTTCGATCCGAGCAGCCGAGTCAGCCCTGAGGACGTGGACTTGAGCGTGGGACGGCATTCGCTGCCGTTCGTGATCGCTTCGATGTCTTTCGGCTCGCAGAGCGAGATCGCTTTCCGCGCTTACGCTGAGGCGGCTTTCCGCTTGGATATGTACAGCCTGAACGGCGAAGGCGGCGAGATCAAGGACATGCTCGGCAAGTATCCGTATCATCGCGGTCAGCAAATCGCCAGCGGACGCTTCGGCGTGAACGCTGAGCTGATCAACTCATCCTACCTGCTCGAGATCAAGATCGGGCAGGGCGCCAAGCCGGGCGAAGGCGGTCACTTGCCGGGCAAGAAGGTGAGCGCCAAAGTGGCGGCGGCGCGCAACGCCAACATTGGCGTAGACCTGATCTCGCCGTCCAACAATCACGATATCTACTCAATTGAAGACCTAGCGCAGTTCATCGAAGAACTCAAGACGAGCAATCCGCGCGCTAAAGTGGCGGTCAAGTTGCCTGTGGTGCCGGGCATCGGTGTGATTGCAGTCGGCGTGGCAAAAGCGAACGCCGATATCATCAACATCACAGGTTACGACGGCGGCACAGGCGCGGCGCGCCAACATTCGCTCAAATATGTCGGTTTGCCTGCTGAGATCGGCGTGGTGGAAGCGCACGCGGCGCTCTTGAAGGCAGGGCTGCGCGACCGAGTCGAGATTTGGTGCGATGGCGGCATGAAGAGCGGCACGGACGTGGTCAAGATGATCTTGTTGGGCGCGAATCGCGTCGGCTTCGGCACGATGGCGATGGTCGCCATCGGCTGCACCATCTGCCGCAAATGCCAGACCGACACTTGTCACGTCGGCATTGCCACACAGGTCGAGACGCGCGAGCAGGCAATTGCGCACGGCTTGAAAGCCTTCGAGCCGCAAGTCTTCGAAGACGCTGTTGAGCAGCTGGTGCAGCTCTTCACAGCCATCGGGCAGGAAGCGCAGGAGATCACGGCGCGGCTCGGCTACACGCGCCTGCAAGATTTGGTCGGGCGCGCCGATCTATTGCAACAAGTGCGCTTGTGCGAGCGTTTGGATATGACGCCGCTCTTGCAAGTGGCGCCGCGCGCTGAGCGCCCGAGCAGCCAGCGCACAGTGGGACGCGCCTTGCGTCGTCCGCGCAACCATCTGACTGAAGTCATCAGCGAGATGGTGTTGGAAGCGCTTGAGCAAGGCGAGGACGTGATCACGTATGAAGACACAGAGGCGATGAGCATTGATCGGGCTGTTGGCACGCATTTGGTGGGCGCGTTAGTGCGGCGCTACGGCTTTGAGAACGGGCGCAGCATCGGCGGACGTGAAGTGCTGCGGCACAACGGCGCGCGTCCGAAGGCGATCAAACTGAACTTCAACGGCTCAACAGTGCCGGGCAACGGTCTGGCTGCTTTTCACGGCGCTGACGTGGAAGTGGTGGTGGAAGGCGGCACACAAGACGGCTTGGGCAAGTGCGCTATCGGCGGGCGCGTGGCAATTTTGAAAGGGATGAACACGAAAGGCGTGCGCATCGGCGGCAGCGTTGGCAAGAGCTTCGCCTATGGCGCGCAACGCGGTCAATTCTTTGTGCAAGGCAACGCGGATAGCCGCGCCGGCGTGCGTCTCTCAGGCGCTGATCTGGTGATCGGCGGCGAGCTGACCGAAAAACTGCGCGATGAGCAAGGTTTCCTCGCCAGCCGCGCCAATATCAAAGGTTTCGCCTTTGAATACATGACGGCAGGGCGCGCCGTGGTGCTAGGCGATCCAGGGCCGTGGATGTGCAGCGGCATGACAGGCGGCGTGGTCTACGTGCGGCTGCGCCCTGAGCTAGGTTTGGATGAAGCGGCGCTCAAGCGGCGCTTGGCGCAAGGCGCAAACGTGAAGATTATGCCTGTGGATGCGGGCGACGCTGCAAATCTGCACGATCTGCTGTGCGGCTATCGCGAAGTGCTGAGCGATAGCAATCAGCACGCTGAGGCGCGCCGCATTGACGAGATTCTGAAGCGCTGGGATAAAGAATTCGTCAAGATCGTGCCTGCCAATCAGCAAGTGGATCAGAGCATCGCGACAGAATAAGCACAAAAAAGCAGCGCCCGTGATTCACGGGCGCTGTTGTTTGCGTTTAGCGCGCAGGACGATCAGACGAAGCGAGTCGAGCCGCTGTAGTCACCGTCGCGCAGCGCCTTGATAGCACCTTGCAGGTCGCCGTCCATCTCAACGCAGGTCGCCGAGAGCGTCTTGCACTTGGTGGCGATGTTGTCGAGGTAGTACGCCAACGCCAGATTGCCGACCATGCCGAACATCGCGCTTGCCTTCAAAATCTTGGCGGCGACTTCCAGCACGTTACCGACCGTCTTCAGCACTTCGCCTGAGGTGCCGAAAATCTTCGCCATGCGTGCGACGACTTCATAATCCATTGCAACGTCTGCCACGAGCTTCTCTCCTTCTAGCTATTGCTCACCGATTGACGCGGAATTAGAAAATCTTCTCGAAAATGCCCGCCACCTGACCGACGATGCCTTGCACCATCCTGTCGGCGTTGCGCATGATGTTGAGCGCGTTGCCCAGCTTGCCGCCGAAGCCGGTGATAGCGGCGATCAGCTCCATCATCTGCGGGATGACGCGACGGACGAGTTCAGCCTTGAACGCCTCAGCGCCTTT
>Ga0308403_1000389_pt1 | contig 17497 bp, 13 predicted proteins | sample HotsprSampleOSM3_FD_203470 | JGI IMG/M metagenome (GOLD analysis project Ga0308403, IMG submission 203470) | Hot spring phototrophic mat microbial communities from Octopus Spring, Yellowstone National Park, Wyoming, United States - 20060914_OS-M3 ... | reverse complement strand
CAGGACTTGTTTGAGCCGATCAGGATCGCCTTTGACGCGCGCAGCCTCAGGCGGCGTCAGACGCACTCGCACATTTTGACTCAGCACTTTGGTCTGATGGTAGACTTCTACAATCAGCGTATCAAGGTCTACCACGCGCTCTTCAAGCGGCAAGCGACCGCTATCGGCTTGTGCCAGCAGCAGCAGATCGCCCACAAGGCGCGTCATGCGCTTCAGCTCGCTCTCCATCGCCTCAAGCGAGATGGCGTCCACGCCGTAGCGCTTGATCAGATCGAGATTGCCTTGCAACGTGGTGAGCGGCGTGCGCAGCTCGTGCGAGACATCGGCGACGAAACGGCGCTGAGTCATGAACAGGCGCTCTAAGCGATCGAGCGTAGTGTTGAAAGTGAGCGTGAGCTGTCCCAGCTCATCGGGCGGACCTTTGTAAGGAATGCGCTTGCTCAGATCGTCCGCCGCTGTGATCTGCTTGGCAGTCTGGTTGATCGTCTCAATCGGCTGCAAAACCTGCCCTGCCATCACCAAGCCGACCATGAACGCCAGTAACAGCACCACAAGACCGATCACCAGCATCACGCGCAGCAGACGCTCTGAAGCAGCGTCCAGCGTGGTGAGCGGCGAGAGAATCTGCACTGCGCCGAGATAAGCGCCGTCGTCATCGTAGATAGGCGCTGTGTAGACCAGCGCGTGAAAGTCCTCAGCGGATAGGCGAACATCGCGCACGACCTCATCGCGGCTGTTCAGGTTTTGCGCGTCGAACGGCTCGCTGTATTCGACGTTATCTGTGGTGAACAGCAGCGTGCCATCTTGCCGCCAGACCTGCACAGCGAACGCCAAATAAGGCATTCGCGCCAGCTGCTTGCGAATGGCAGATCGCGATTCGGCGTCGCTCGTCTCGTCGATCAGGAACAGCTCGGTCACTTGCTGCGCCACTGAACGCATACTCTCTCTGAGCTGCTCATGCCAAGCCCAATCGAACAGCCTAAACAGTGAGAAGCCGAAGATGAAGCTCGTCACTGCCAACATGATCGAGTAGATGAGCGTCAGGCGCGTACGAATGGTCATGAAGAAACTTGAACGCAAGGCTCGTGAGCTTTCCTCCTGATCCTAGTGTCCATTGCAGCGCCCTGCCATGAGAGCTGGCTGAGCGTATGCGCTACTCTTCGCGCAGCACATAGCCAACGCCGCGCACAGTGTGCAGCAAGCGCGGCTCGCCTTCCGCCTCAGTTTTCTGGCGCAAATAGCGCACGTAGACTTCGATGATGTTGCTCTCGCCGCCGAAGTCGTAGTTCCAAACTCGGTCGAAGATCATCTCGCGAGTCAGCACTTGGCGCGGATGGCGCATGAATAGCTCCAGCAGCTCGTATTCTTTCGCCGTCAGGTCAATTGGACGATTGTTGCGCATGGCGCGATGCGTACCAGTGTCCAGCTCAAGATCGGCGAAGCGCAGCACCTCAGGCTTGGAAGTGACCGTCGAGCGCCTGAAGAGCGCCCGAACGCGCGCCAGCAGCTCCTCGAACGAAAATGGCTTGATCAAGTAATCGTCGGCGCCGGCGTCCAAGCCTGCCACGCGGTCTTGCACCTCGTCTTTCGCCGTCAACATCAGAATTGGCACGTTTGAGGCGTTGCGCAAGCGCTTGCAGACTTCAATGCCGTCCATGCCGGGCAGCATCCAATCCAAAATGACCAAGTCCGGTGGATTTTCGCGTGCAATTGCCAAGCCGCTGCGACCATCATGAGCGACGTCCACGCGGAAGCCTTCGTAAAGCAAGCCGCGCTCGATCACTTGTGCGATCCGTTGCTCATCTTCAATAACTAGAATTCGCTCTGCCATTTCAGCTCACCTTATCCATCGAAATTGATCAGCGACGCGCACGTTCTGCAAGGCGACAGCGCGTCCGTTGGTTGTATCTAACACAACCAGTTGATCTATTTTATCACTTCTGCCGCGCACTTGCCCGATGGCGAAGCGCGCCGTCGGCGAGAACTGCACGTTCGGCAGCGCGTACGGCGGACTTTCCACACGCACCTGATCAGGATCGCCCGTCGTGCTGACGCGCTGCACAGCCGCCGCGACCTGCCAACCGACCTGCCGCCAGAAGACGACCTGCTGCTCAGCGGCGCGCGCCGCCGCGCCCATCGGCTGAATCGCCACAATCGGATAGCGCGAGCGCGCCAAGAGCGCTTCCTCGCGTCCATCGTAAGCGCTCAGCAACCATTGATCGCCTTCGCGCTTGACGATGAACAGCGCGTTCGCGTTCCAAGTCGCCAGCTCAGCGCGGAAATTCAGCAAGCGCCAGCTATCGGCTGCCAACGGCGCGACCGCGAATTCGTAGCTGCCGTCGCTCAGGACGGCGCGCAAGAGCAAGGCGCGTCCGTCCGCGCTGAAGCGCACCTGATCGTACGTCCGCTCGACCGTGCTTGCGGCGACGGTCAGCGGCTGCGGCAAATTGACGCCGTCGTTCTGCGCCTCGACGACGAACGCGCCGTCTGTATCCACGAAAGCAATCAGGCGTCCGTCGCCGCTCCAATCCACGCTGGCGAGCGTCGCGCTGCGCAGACGCGCCACCAAACGCGCCTCTGGCGCCTCAGGCAGGCTGAGCGGCACAGGAGTCGGCGTGCCGCGCCTACCGAGCGGCGTTGGTGTGGCGAGCGCGGCGCGTTCAGCCGCGTTCAGCGCAGGCAGAATCGTCAAGTTTTGTCCGCTGATGACCGCCATTTGCTGCCGATCAGGGCTGAGCGCAAAAGCGCGGGCGCCTTCGGGCAGGCTTGAGAGCTGCTCAGCGGCGCGCTGACCATCGCCCAGCAGCCGCCAGACCTGCGGCACGCCGTCTTCTTGGACGCGATAGGATTGCGTGTTGGTCACGCCGTCAAAGGCGAGGAAGTACAGGTCGGCGTCAAGGGCGAGATTTGAGACGCGCTGAAAGATCGGCATTGCCCATGCGATAGCCGTCGTGCGCTGCAATGGCAAGGCATCTTCAACGCCCGACTCAGGGATGACCACAATCGGCGTGCCGCTGGTGATGTAAACTAACCGACTGCCCTTGCCGAGCCAATGCATCAACGTATCCACTTGCCGCTCGCCGAGCGGCGACGCGACGCCATTGCCGTCCAGCGCGACCAAAATGCCGCTTGGCGCGTTGCCAAGCCGTTGCATAGCGCGCACAGTGCCGTCATAGGCGCTGGTCAGGCGCGTGAAGCTGCCTTCGGCTGTGCGCCATGCTTCGCTCAGCAGCGTCCGCTCAGCCGTCTCGATGACGTTCAAGCGCAGCAAGCCGCCGCGCGACGGCGCGAGAATCAAGCTGTTGTCGTCCAGCCAAGCGGCATCGGCAGCGGCATCAAAGCTGCCGACGCGCAACAAGCCGCGCCGTATGCCTTGTTCGCTCGTCACTGTGAAAACTGTCCAGCCGCCTAGATGATCTTGCGCGGCGAGCCTGCCGCCCGATGGTGAGAAGCGCAAGTTCACATATTGGCGCGCCGTGTCATCTGCGCGAAATGGCGCGCCATCAGGCGTCGGAAAAGCGACTTGCAAGCCGTCCGCCGTCAGGTAAGCGATTGTCACGCCGTCAGGCGACCAGGCGAGCGTCGTCGCGTCGTGCGGCAGCAGCGCCGGCAAGGCGACGTCGCTCGCGATTAGGCTCGGCATTGGCTTGGCAAGGGCGGCGATCAGGACGCGTCCATCTTCGGTGCGGTAGACGAGCGCTTCGGCAGCAGGCGAGAGATCGAAGGCGATGACGCGATCGTCGCTTGGCGTGATGAAGCGCGGCGTCGCATCGCGCACATCGTAGCAGGCGACGCGCGCCGCGCTCAAAGCGCAGATCGGCGCAGGCAGCGCGTAGCGCTCAGGCGATTGCGCACTGACGCCATTGCCGAGCGCTGCGCTGCACAACGCCAGCAAACCGACGATCAGACGGCGCATCACTCAGCAGGCGACGTGCCAGGCACGAGCGGCTGTAATTTTCTGATCAACTCCTCCAAATCTTCCTCGATTTCATCTGCTTTTCGCGCATCTTGATGGTGACCCAAGTGCGCCACAGTGTTGCGCAGCTGTGTGAGCGAGTCCCAGATGCCTTGCAGTTCCGATGTAGTGTTCAAAGTGAGAACTGCTGGCAACCCTATCAGTTCTTTCAAGCCGTCAGGCAACGCCTCAAGTTCTTTCGAAAGCTCAGTTGCCAATTGAACGACTCTGCCGAGCTCTTTGCGTTTATTAGTGGCCTCATCTAAGCGCCGGCTGGTTTCATCGCGAATCGATCTTTCTTCGAAGATGCTCCTGATACCTTTCGCTCTATAGCTAGGCACTTTGCTGGCTGCGTAAGAAATCACCCATTCGTGCAATAGCAACACAGCCTGCATGTAGTGGCGCTTATCCTTATACCACTTCACAAGTCTAAACTGTGCAGCGAGCCACTTATCTACGTCAGACTCGTCGAATGATACATCGAAGCGCCTCAGCTCGTCTAGGACAGAGTCAAGCTGATCGACGAAAGGCGTCACTCTTGGTTTAGCTTGCGCTCTTAGAGCCTTAGCCTTGTGTCTTATCTCTCTTATCGGTTGAGCGATGTTCCGAAGTCGCCCTAGCTCAAGGGCATCCGTCAGCTTTCTCATTTGATGGCTCAACTTGCCTTCTACGTCACTCTGCGAGACGGGATTATTTCCTTTCAGCAGCTCCGCCATCTGGCGCAAACTGCCGCTGCGCTTGAAGGCGTCCACAGCGCTTGCCCACCGAAGGAGCGTGAGCATCGGCGTCAGATCAACTGCCTGCGGAAGCTTTTCTTCTGCAGGCTGCTCTGTTGCAGGCTGCTCTGCTACAGGTTGTACAGGCTTCTCTTCTGTAGGCTGCTCTGCTGTAGGTTGTGCAGGTTTAGAGCGTGTAGAACTATCTACGAATGCGCCGTAGTAAACGCTTTTTAACTCGAAGTTGCCTGAAGTGTTATAATAGGCGCACGCAAGCAGCATCACCAGCTGCAGCGAGCGGAAGCCGTGCGTGACATCGAGCGTGACTACAGCGCCTTCTGGAACGTTCTCGCCAACTGCCTCGAAAATTTCCCAAAACTGTTCTTCGTTGTTGCCGTTCGGAATATCTGCCTCGATAGGCTCGATGCCGCGCTCTTCAAGGTGTTGCTTCAAGCCTTTCACTTGCGCGTTCTCATCGCCGCGCCAGTTCTCATGTTCTTTTGCTTCTCTGGTCAGCAAGACGACGGCTTTTTGGACAGGCGAGCCGCTTTCCTTCAGATAGTCGCAGAGCAAGGCGGAGAAAAATTTGCCTTCGCGCGTCTTCTCGTCTGCAAACTTATACGTCGCTTCCGCGTAAGAATTGATGCCAATCGTGGTCAGCAGGACGTGCAGCTCAGGTTGTTCACTCATTGCGCGACGCTCCTTCATGCGCAGCGGACGATTCGGCGCGACATTATACCACGCACGGCTATGCTTGCGGTACACTCTCGCTTATGAGCGAGTTAACCAATCCTTATGCGCCCGATCAGCCTTGTCGCGATCCGCGCCGCTTCTTCGGGCGCGCTGAGACCTTCGCCTTTGTGCGGCAAGCGCTCCACAGCGAGCAGGCGCCGATTCTAATTGGCGGACGCGGCACGGGCAAGACGTCGCTGCTGTGGCAGTTGCCTTTTCAGCTTGAAGCGCGCTACCTGACCGTCTATCTCGACCTTGCCGAGCCGTCCGTGACCAGCGACCTGACGGCGTTCGTCAGCGCGCTGATCGAGACGGCGCGCCAGGCTTTGCGCCTTGCCGAGCCGTCGCTCTACCTGCCCGATCTGCCGCCTGAGTCCGACGCGGCTGCGCGATGGGCATGGTTCGCGCAGACACATCTGACGCCGATCTTCGATGTGATGCGCCGCTTTCAGCGCCTGATCTATTGCTTCGATAACGCGCAAGCGCTGATCAGCGCTGTGCAAGGCGGCAAATTGCCCGCCGATCTGATCGATTCGCTCAGCGCGTTGCGCCGCGAAGAACCGCGCATTGGCATGGTCTTCGCTTTTGACGCGGCGAGCGAGCCGCAGCTCGCCAATTACGCGCTGTTCAGCGAGCCGCTCAATCAGCAGCGCTTGTTGCCTTTGAGCGACGCCGAAGCCACACAGCTGATCGTGCAGCCGAGCGCGCCTTTCTACACGCTCTCGGCTGAGGTCGTAGAAGCGTTGCTGGCGCAAAGCGGCGGACATCCCTACCTGCTGGAATGGCTGTGCGCTCTGCTGTGGGAAAACGCCGCGGCGCGCAACTTTGCGCAGCCGCCCGATCTCGCCGATCTGGACGCGATCTTGCCATTGGCGCTGCAAGCCTGTGGCGCACGCTTTGAAGAACTTTGGCAGGCTGCCGCGCCGAGCGAACAAGCGGCGCTCACGGCGCTCGCCGCGCTGACCGCTGCGCGACGCGGTTTGCCTGTGACGCTGGATGAATTGCACGCTTGGCTGATCCGCGAGAGCGAGCGCGCGCCGCACAGCATGACGCTCGCCGCCGCGCTGCGCAGCTTGGAATATCGCGGCATGGTGCGCGCTGTGCCATCTGCCGCATATACCTTCAGCAGCGGCTTGCTCTACCTGTGGCTGCAGCCGCAAGCCGAGCTGCCGCGCGCGCCTGCCACTGCTGAGCGCACATCCGTGCGCCGCGCCGCGCTGCCAGTCGCGCTTGCCGCGCTCGCCGCGATTGGCGCCGCTGCGCTGATCGCTGCGCTTGCCAACGCCGCGCCGCGCGTCGCTACTACTGCGCAGCCAACTCAGACGCTCGCCTTGAATTTGGAAGGCACACAGCGCGCCTTGGCGCTCACGCAGACTTTTGAGGCGTTGCCGACCGCGACCGCGACTTGGACTGCCACTGCCACGCCAAGCGCGACGGCGACCGCCACGCGCACGTTCACGGCGACCGCGACGTCGAGCGCGACGGCGACTGCCACAGCAACCTTCACTGCTACGGCAACTGCCACGCGCACGGTCACTGCTACGGCGACTTCCACAGCGACAGCGACGTCCACGCCGACGGCGAGCGCTACGCACACGCGCACAGCGACCGTCATGCCGAGCCTGACGGCGACTTTGACTGCCTCAGCGACACATACAGCGACGGCAAGCGCGACGGCGACTCTGCCGATCTTGCTATCAAGCGCCACGCCATTGCCGTAGCGCGCCGTTTGGCGCGTTTCGCCTAAGACGGCTATAATCGGCGCTTGTTTTGGCACGCTGTGGCACGGCACGCTGTGTGAGATGCAAGTGACTATGCAAAATCTAAATCCTGTGCGAGAAGTGCAGCGGCGCGGGCGCGATCTGGCGATCATCGGCGCGCTCGTGATCTTGCTCGGACTCGTCATTGGCGGCGTCGGTCTGCTGACCGTTTTGCTGTTCTCCAGCCCGACTTTTGGACTGGGCGCGATGGGCGTCGGCTTGTTGATGGCGCTGGGCGGCGGTGCAGTGTTTGTGCGCGGTCTCTCGCTGCGCACAGAGAACGAGCCTGCGAAGGTCGTGGCGCAAGTGCTGGGCAGCGCGCTCGGCTCGGAGTACACTTTCATCCGCAACGTCAGTCGGCGCGGCTTAGGCTACATTGACGCCGTCTTGGTCGGACCGCCCGGCGCGCTGGTCTTTCGCATTCACGATCAGCCCGGCATTTTTGTGAACGAAGGCGCGGATTGGCTGCAAAAAGGCAACGACGGCGTCCTACGCTTGACGCGCTTGAATCTGACTCGCGAGTGCGTGGCAGATGTCTTCGCGCTGCGCGCTTACCTTGCCAAGCGGCGCTTGGCGCACGTGCCTGTCTATGCGATTGTGGTCTTTGTGCATCCTGCCGCCAGCATCACAGCGCGGCAGCCTAACGTGCCAATTGCCGACCTGCGCTCGCTGATTGACGTGATGCGCGGCGATTACATGCGCCAAACGCGCATCGATCCAACGACCGTCCAAGCCACTGTGAAGGCTATCTACGAGTAGGAGTATACGCTGAGCATGATCAAGCCAATTGTCACCGTCTCTGTGGTGCCGAACCTGCCGAGCAGTTTAGAGCGCTTGCTAGAGCTTGCCTATAACCTGCGCTGGTCATGGAATCTGGAGACGTTAGCGCTCTTTCGGCGCTTAGATCGCGACCTGTGGGAAAAATGCGGACACAATCCTGTGCTGATGCTCGGGCAGATCGATCAGCGGCAGCTGAACGCGGCTGCCAGCGATGAAGCCTTCATGGCGCATTACGATCGCGTCTGTCAGGACTACGACCGCTACATGAGCCAGACAGGCTCCACATGGTACGCCAAACGTTATCCCGATGCGCCGCGCCAGCCGATGGTCGCCTATTTTTCGATGGAGTTCGGCTTGACCGAATGCCTGCGCAATTACAGCGGCGGCTTAGGCGTCCTCTCAGGCGATCATCTCAAGAGCGCCTCTGATCTCGGCTTGCCGCTGATCGGCGTCGGCTTGCTCTATCAGGAAGGTTACTTCGCACAGTATCTGAATAACGACGGTTATCAGCAAGAGGCGTATCCGATCAACGATTACGCCAATCAGCCTGTGCGCCGCGTGCTAGACGCCAACAATCGTCCTGTGATTGTGAAAGTGCCGCTGCCAGGACGCTTGCTCTACGCGCAGGCGTGGATTGTGAAGGTCGGGCGCGTCTCGCTCTATCTGTTGGATACCAACATTCCTGAGAATACCTTGCCCGAAGATCGCGATCTGACCGATCGGCTCTACGGCGGCGATCGGCGGCAGCGCATTCGCCAAGAGATTCTGATGGGCATTGGCGGCATTCAGCTCTTGCGCTTGCTCAACATCACGCCGACCGTCTATCACATGAACGAAGGTCATAGCGCCTTCATGGGCTTGGAGCGCATCCGCCTGCTGATGGAAGCGCATCCTGAGCTGAATTTTGAGCAGGCGCGCGAGATTTGCGCCGCCAGCACGGTCTTCACCACACATACGCCTGTGCCAGCAGGCTTGGAGCGCTTCGGCTTCGATCTGATTGACGAGCATTTCGGCTACTTGTGGACTCAGCTCAAGCTGAGCCGCGAGCAATTCCACGAGCTAGGGCGCGAGAACATGGGCAACTATGACTTGTTCAGTATGCCTGTGCTCGCCGTCAAGCTCTCCAACTACGTGAATGGCGTCGCCAGACTGCACGGCGTGGTCAGCCGCAGGCTCTTCAGCTGGATGTATCCGAACGTGCCGCAGAACGACGTGCCTGTCGGTCACGTCACGAACGGCATTCACGTCGAGACGTGGGTCAGCCCAGAGATGGCGGCGCTCTACGACCGCTACCTCGATCCGCTGTGGCGCGAGGATCCAACTGATCCCAACATTTGGTGGGACGTGGATAAGATTCCTGATGCTGAGCTATGGCGCACGCACGAGCGCCGCCGCGAGCAATTGGTCGCCTTTTGCCGCGAGCGCCTGCGCCAACAGTACATCGCGCTCGGCTTGCCTTCGGCTGAGATTCAACTGGCGGAAGAAGTGTTGAGTCCTGACGCGCTGACCATCGGCTTTGCGCGTCGCTTCGCCACATACAAGCGCGCGACGTTGATTCTGCGCGATAAAGAGCGCCTTGCGCGCATTTTGAACAATCCTGATCGTCCGGTGCAGCTGATCTTCGCAGGCAAAGCGCATCCGCACGACGCGCCCGGCAAAGAGCTGATCCGCGAGATCGTGAATACCTCGCGAATGCCTGAGTTCCGCCATAGCATCGTCTTCCTTGAGAACTACGATATGGCGATCACGCGCATGATGTTGCAAGGCTGCGACGTCTGGCTGAACAATCCGCGCCGTCCTGAAGAGGCGAGCGGCACAAGCGGCATGAAAGCGATCTACAACGGCTGTCTGAACTTCAGCACGCTGGACGGCTGGTGGGACGAAGCCTACGATCCGCACGTTGGCTGGGAAATCGGGCGCGGCGAGGAATATCCGCCTGAGCAATGGGCGCACCAAGACTATCTGGAAGCGCAGGCGCTCTATGGCATCCTAGAGAACGACATCGTGCCGACTTTCTACACACGCGCGCGCGACGGCTTGCCGCGCGAGTGGATCGCACGGATGAAGAACAGCATCCGCAAGCTGGCGCCATTCTTCAACACCCATCGCATGGTCGCCGAATACACTGAGCGCTACTACATGCCTGCTTATGAGAGTTATCAGCGCCTGACCAAGCCTGACCTTTCGCGCGGCGTTGCGCTCGCGCAATGGAAGCAAAAGGTCTACAGCCAGTGGAGCAACGTGCAAGTGCTGAAGGTGACTACGTCAGCGGATGAACTCAAGGTCGGCAGCGAGCAAGAGATCACGGCTGTGGTGCAGCTGGGCAGCCTGACGCCTGATGACGTGATCGTGCAAGTCTATTACGGCGATCTGGACACGCATGGCAACATCATAGTTGGCAACGCGGTCAACATGCAGCCTGCCGAATCGCAAGGCGGCGGCGTTTACGTCTTCAAGGCGCGGCTCGCCTATCACACGACGGGCAATCAAGGGCTATCGGTGCGCGTCTTGCCGAATCATGAAGATTTGCCGACGCCATTTCTACGCGGCTTGATCCGCTGGGCGTAATGCGTTAAACGTAAAGCTGAGCGGTCACGAGCGGGCGCGTCCCGCTCGTGCTGCTAAAAGCACTTCAGTGAGGATATGCTGATGATAATTTCAAAGCACGGACGAATTTTGCTGTTAATCGGCGTTATCGCAGTTCTGGCAGTCGCGTCGCCGCAAGGCGCGCCATACGCTGATGGCGTCGTGTTGGTTGGCGCAGGCGATATCGCGTCGTGCGGCTCGGAAGGCGACGATCTGACCGCGAACTTGCTGGACAACATCGAAGGCATTGTCTTCACAGCCGGCGATACTGTGCAGGAAGATGGCGTGGCTGAGACATGGGAGAAATGCTACGATCCAACGTGGGGAAGGCACAAAGCGCGCACGCGACCTGCACTGGGCAACCATGAGTATCAGCGTGCGCCAAACGCCGATCCATACTTTGATTATTTTGGCGAGGAAGCAGCCGGTCCGCGTGGTCTGGGCTACTATAGTTATTATGCAGGTTCGTGGCTGGTGCTGGTGCTGAACAGCATCTTGCCTGCGCACGCAGGCACGCCGCAGTATGAGTGGGCAAAAGCGACTCTCGCCGCCAATCCGACGGCTTGCGCGCTGGCGATCTGGCATCATCCTGTCTATAGCTCAGGGCTGTACGGCGTGACGCGCCGCATGAACGCAGTCTGGCGGATGATGACAACCTTCGGCGTGGATGTGGTCATCAGCGGCGACGCGCATCACTATGAACGCTTCGCGCCAATGGACGGCAACGGGCGCATCGATCGCGAGCATGGCATTCGGCAATTCGTGGTCGGCACAGGCGGCGGCTACCTGACGCCGCTGCGCGATCAGCCGTTTCCTGCCACTGAGTATCGCCAAGGTCAATTCTGGGGCGTCTTGAAGATGATCTTGGGCAGCGGCGGCTACAGCTGGGAATTCATCAACATACGCGGCGAAGTGATGGATTCGGGCAGCGCGCCGTGCGTCAGTCCGCGTCCGTAATTTGGCGGATATCTGCGTACGTCTTTTGTCCTTTGGCGGCTGAGCGGTAGCGTGCCATAATTGCGCGTATGAGCAAAAAAACGCTGCGCACGCTACCGCTGGCTGAGCGGCTCTTCTTCGTCCTTGCAACGCTCGCCTTCCTGCTCTTGCCGCTGCTCGCCCTTGCGATTCTCAGCGGTCAGGATGCGTCGCGCATCACGCTGACAGTCTACGCTGCCGAGCCGCTGCGCGACGCGCTGAGCGCGCTCGCGCGCGACTATGAAGCAGAGCAGCCGAGCATCCGTCTTGATCTGCGCTTCATGAGCGAGTCTGAGGCGCGGCGCCAAGCCGAGCGCGGCGTGCCGATTGACGCGCTCATCTTGCTCGAGGCATACAGCGTCCCTGAGCGCGCACGCCATCCTGAGGCGGCTGCGCAGTTTGTAGCGTTTGTCAAAGCGCGTCTGCCTTGATCGGCTGAGACGCGCAACCTTTTCGCTTTGAAAGTCAGCATAGTCATGCCTATTCATGTCGCGCAGGATGAGCGCGTGCCTTCGGCAGCGCTCTCCAAGACCAGCACCTTCGCTGCGCTGCATCACGCCGCCTTCCGATGGTTCTTCTTCGGGCAGCTTGTTTCGGTCAGCGGCACATGGATGCAGAGCGTCGCGCTTCAAATCGTGGTCTACGCCATGACAGGCTCAAAGACGGCGCTCGGCTTAGCGGCGCTGGCGCAAGGCATTCCTGCGCTAGTGCTGACGCCGTTCGCAGGCGTGATCGTCGAGCGCGTGCCGCGCCGCAACCTGCTGATCCTGACGCAATCCAGCATGATGTTCCTCGCCTTCCTGTTGGCAGGGCTGTACATCGCAAACGTGCTTGAGGTCTGGCACATCCTCGCCATCTCGCTCGGCGTCGGCATTGCCACTGCGCTCGATGCGCCGTCGCGCCTCTCATTTTTGGTCGAGATGGTCGGCAAAGACGACCTGCCCAGCGGCATCATGCTCAACTCGATCATGTTCAACACAGCGCGCATCGTCGGACCTGCGATCGGCGGCTTGGCGCTGCACAGTCTGGGCGCGGCGTGGTGCTTTCTGCTCAACGCCCTCAGCTTCTTGGCAGTCTTGTTCGGTCTGTTCGTGATGCGCGTATCGCCAGTGCCGCGCCGCGCCGTCAGCCGCGCCATTTGGAAGCCATTGCTGGAAGGCTTGCAATTCGCCCGCCAGCATCCTGTGATCGCGCCGCTGCTGCTCTTGAGCGCGCTCAGCAGCACCTTCGGGCTGACCTTCACTGTGCTGTTGCCGCCTTTTGCCGATACTGTGCTTGGCAACACTGAGCTAGGCACATCCGCGTTGCTGACCGTGCAAGGCATCGGCGCGCTGTGCGCCTCGATCTTCGTGGCGCGCAGCAACGCGCACGGCTATCGCGGCATCACGCTGGTGCGCGGCGCGATCATCGCTCCGATGGCGCTCGTCTGCCTCAGCTTCACCAATACGCTGGTCTCAGCAGCCATTGCCGTCTTGATCGCAGGCTTCGGCTTCGTCTGCCAATTCGTGCTGACCAACACGCTGATTCAGGCAGTGGTGCCAGATGGTTTTCGCGGGCGTGTGCTGAGCCTGTACACGCTGACCTTCTTCGGCTTATCGCCAGTTGGCAGCTTGATCATGGGCATCACAGCTGATCAGATCGGCACACTAGCTGCCATTTTGATCTTCGGCGGCGCGTGCTTGCTGGGCGCTGTGCTGATCACGCGGCGCGCCGATCAATTGCGCCAATTGCCTTGAAGCGCGCAACCTGCGCGATATCTTTGCGTATGAGAGCAGTAGAATATGCACAGGCGCGAGAAAAATTGCAGGTGCGTATGAGGAAGGTGGAAGATGACTGACGAGAATAAACCGAAGCGCGATATGCCCAGAACCTTCGCTGAAGAGCTGAGCGTAGCGGGCAATCAACTGGTGGAACGCTTGCAGGAGTTGGTGCGGCAAGGCAACATCCGCCGCCTGATCTTGCGCGATCAGCACGGACGCACGCTCTTGGAAGTGCCACTGACGCTCGGCGTGGTCGGCGGCGCAGGCGTGGCGCTCTTCGCGCCGTTTTTGGCAGCGGTCGGCGCGATTGCCGCGCTCGTCTCGCGCGTTCACATCGTGATCGAGCGCTACGAAGACCCTGCCGACGCTGCGCACGAGTCCGACCGTCCGACTGTGGTCGAGCTAGACGCCTCTGATCGCCTGAAAGAGTAACAATTCGCAGTTTTCCTCAGCGGCGTCCTTTCCAGAGTCTGGGAAGGGCGCTTGCCTTTTCAAGCGCGCCTTCTCAGCCTTTGGAAAAAGGTCAATTTACGCTTGAATCGCACCTTGACGTGCGTTTTATGCGGCACTATAATGCAGCAGTTGCTGACACTAGGCGGAACCCAACCTTGCGCGACAAGGCAATGGCTTCCGAATTGAGTTTTGGTCACCATTGGTGGAGCCATCCCGCCTGCCCTGCAGCCTTGCGTGATGGCTCGCCGTTTTGGTCAGCGTAGACGGGCGTGAAAGCAGCCCGTTTGCGCGCCTGAAAGCAGAATGAGCTACGGAGTGCTTCATGCCGACAATCAATCAGCTTGTGCGGAAAGGACGCCGCCCGAAGAAGGGCAAGAGCAAGTCGCCCGCGCTACAGTACACTTTCAACTCGTATAATCAGACGCGCACGCGCCAGCCGAAAGGCGCGCCGCAAAAGCGCGGCGTCTGCACGGTGGTGCGCACCATGACGCCCAAGAAACCGAATTCCGCCTTGCGCAAGATCGCCCGTGTGCGGCTCACCAATCAAATTGAGGTGACCGCTTACATTCCCGGCGAAGGGCATGGCTTGCAAGAACACAGCGTGGTGATGATTCGCGGCGGGCGCGTGAAAGACCTGCCCGGCGTGCGCTATCACATTGTGCGCGGCAAGCTGGATTGCGACGGCGTGAAGAATCGCCAGCAAGGGCGCAGCAAGTACGGCGCGAAGCGTCCCAAGAAGGGCGCAGCTGCCGCAGCAGCGGCGAAGGCGCCTATTAAGAAGAAGTGATGAGGAGCGCTGAATGCCCAGAAGATACCGACCGAAGCGACGACCTGTCGCGCCTGATATCCGCTACAACAGCGTGATGATCAGCCTGTTCATCAATCGCATGATGCAGCGCGGCAAGAAGAGCCTAGCGCGGCGCATCATGTACACGGCAATGGACTTGATCGGCGAACGCGCCAAGCGCGACCCAATGGAAGTGCTGGAGACCGCGCTGCGCAACACCACACCGACCGTTGAAGTGAAGCCGAAGCGCGTTGGCGGCTCAACTTACCAAGTGCCGATGGATGTAGATAAAGAGCGCGGCGAATCGCTTGCCATGCGCTGGATTTTGAGCGCGGCGCGCGCGCGCAGCGGACGCAGCATGGCGGAAAAGTTGGCAGCTGAGGTTCTAGACGCTTTCAACAACACAGGCGCCGCCGTCAAGAAGAAAGACGAGACGCATCGCATGGCAGAGGCGAACCGCGCTTTTGCCCATTACCGTTGGTAACGCGCTCGCGCATCGCAGGCAGGGATTAACAGGAGAAGGCCTTCAAAGCTATGGCGAAGAACGAGAGATACGGCGCATACGACCTGAGCAAGGTTCGCAACATCGGCATTATCGCTCACATTGACGCCGGTAAAACCACGACGACTGAGCGTATTCTTTACTACACCGGCATGGTGCATCGCATCGGCGAGGTGCATGATGGCGCCGCCACAACGGACTACATGGATCAAGAGCGCGAGCGCGGCATCACCATCACAGCGGCAGCGGTCACCTCAAGTTGGCTCGGGCATCAGATCAATCTGATCGATACGCCCGGTCACATTGACTTCACGGCGGAAGTGCAGCGCTCGCTGCGCGTGCTGGACGGCGGCGTGGTCGTCTTCGATGGCGTGGCAGGCGTCGAGCCACAATCCGAGACCGTCTGGCGCCAAGCCGATAGGTACGGCGTGCCGCGCATCTGCTTTGTGAACAAGATGGATCGCACGGGCGCCAATTTCCAGCGCTGCGTGGACATGATCGTGGATCGGCTGCACGGCAAGCCCGTCATTCTCTACTTTCCTTACGGCGAAGGCGAGCGCTTCGCAGGCTTGGTGGACGTGCTGAACATGAAGTTGATCACCTACGGCAACGATCTTGGCACAGACATCCAAGTGCATGAGCTGCCCAACGATGTCCGTGAGCAGGCTGAGACAGTCCGCGCCGAGACGCTTGAGGCGATCGTCGAGACGGACGAGACGCTCATGGAGCGCTATTTGATGGAAGAGCCAATCGCCGTCGAAGACCTTGTGCCTGCCTTGCGCCGCGCCACAATTGCCGGCAAGTGTCATCCGATCTTGTGCGGCTCAGCGCTCAAGAACAAAGGCGTGCAGCTGCTTCTGGACGCCGTCGTCACGTACTTGCCTTCGCCATTGGATATTCCGCCTGTGCGCGGCACTAATCCTAACACAGGCGAGGAGATCGTGCGCCAAGCCAGCGATAACGAGCCATTGGCAGCGCTCGTCTTCAAGATCATCACCGATCCGTATGTCGGTCGTCTGGCATTCTTCCGCGTCTACTCAGGCGTGGTGCGCTCAGGCACAACTGTGCTGAACAGCACCAAAGGCAAGCGCGAGCGCATCGGACGCATGGTGCGCATGTTCGCCGATAAGCGCGAGGACATTGACGAGGTGCGCGCTGGCGATATCGCCGCCATTCTTGGCTTGAAGGATACCTTCACAGGCGAGACGCTGACCGATCCTGACAATCCGATTGTATTGGAGAAGATCAGCTTCCCAGAGCCTGTCATCAACGTCGCCATTGAGCCGAAGACGAAGGCTGACCAAGACAAGATGGGCGAGGCGCTGCGCAAATTGGCAGAAGAAGACCCAACTTTCCACGTCCGCTCCGACGAAGCGCTCGGTCAGACGCTCATCTATGGCATGGGCGAGCTGCACTTGGAAGTTCTGGTGGAGCGGATGCGCCGTGAACACGGCGTGGATGCCGTCGTCGGTCGTCCGCGCGTCGCCTATCGCGAGACGATCACGCGCCCTGTGCGCGTGGACGAGACCTTCAAGCGCCAATCGGGCGGCAAGGGTCAGTACGCGCGCGTGGTGATCGAGGTCGAGCCGCTGCCTGAAGATAGCACTGAGACCTTCCAATTTGTGGATGAGATTCGGGCGGGCGCCATTCCGCGCGAGTTCATCAAGCCGACCGAAGAAGGCATTCGTGAGGCGATGCAAGGCGGCGTGATCGCCGGCTATCCAGTGGTCGGCTTGAAGGTGCGCCTTGTGGACGGCGCCTTCCACGAAGTGGACTCGTCCGAGATGGCGTTCCACATCGCCGGCTCAATGGCGCTCAAAGAAGCGGTGCAGCGTGGCGGTCCGGTCATCCTTGAGCCGATGATGCGCGTCGAGGTCGTTGTGCCTGATGACTACACAGGCGCTGTGGTCGGCAACTTGTCATCGCGCCGCGCCTTGATCGAAGGCATGGAGCCGCGCGCGGGCGGTTCGTCGTCCATTCGCGCCATTGTGCCGCTCGGCGAGATGTTCGGCTACGCCACTGACCTGCGCAACATGTCGCAAGGGCGTGGCTCGTTCACGATGGAATTCTACAAGTACAATCCTGCGCCAACCAGCATCGCTGAAGAAGTGATCAAAGGGCGCGTCACCAAGTGATTCCTGACTACGGAGATAAGAGCTATGGCAAAGAGCAAGTTTGAGCGCACCAAGCCGCACTGCAACATCGGCACCATCGGTCACGTCGACCACGGCAAGACGTCGCTGACGGCTGCCATCACCAAAGTGCTGGCGTTGCAGAAGCTGGCGGATTACCGCGCCTACGATCAGATCGATAACGCGCCTGAAGAGAAGGCGCGCGGCATCACCATCAACATCACGCACGTTGAGTACGAGACGCGCAAGCGCCACTATGCGCACGTGGACTGTCCAGGTCACCGCGACTACATCAAGAACATGATCACGGGCGCGGCGCAGATGGACGGCGCGATCTTGGTGGTGAGCGCGCCTGACGG
>Ga0308403_1000387_pt1 | contig 17563 bp, 24 predicted proteins | sample HotsprSampleOSM3_FD_203470 | JGI IMG/M metagenome (GOLD analysis project Ga0308403, IMG submission 203470) | Hot spring phototrophic mat microbial communities from Octopus Spring, Yellowstone National Park, Wyoming, United States - 20060914_OS-M3 ... | reverse complement strand
GGCGGATGCGATTGCCCGCGATCTGGGGGTGAGCTTCCAGCAGGTGTACCGCTACGAACAGAAAGCCCGCGTGGGCGGACTGGATGCGCTGGTGCGCATGGGGAGCCGGGCCGACCGGGGCACGGCTCGGGTGGTGGTGTCGAAAGAGTTCGAGGCCTGGGCCACCGGGCTGGTGGCGGCGTGGCCTGCTGGCGGGTTCGATGTGGCGCGGCTGGCCGACATGCTGCGCGCGAAGGTGCGCGGGGCGTGGACGGGCGGGGCCAACGGCGAGCGGCAGTGCTGGTGGAAGGCGACGGCGTGGCTGGCCAAAGACCTGCGCGAGGCGGGCTGCCCGGATGGTTGGCTGGCGCGGCTGCTCAACCTGCCGGTGGCGCGGCGCTTCGTGGGGGCCGAGGGGCAACATTATAGAGTGGCGGGCAAGAGCCTGCGCGACGGCAAGGCGATCTACGACGACAACCTGACCCCGGTGCGGCGCACGGCGCATGCCTACCTGCCGGGCGATCTGGTGTGCGGCGACATCTCGCCGTTGGACATCCCGTGCCTGCGGCCCGACGGCTCGACCATGTATGCCAGGATGATTTCGTGGCACGACGTGGCCACGAACTGGCTGTGGATCGACCTCTTCCCCGCTGAAAAAGGCCAAGGCGTGCGGCGGGAGCATGTGGCGGCGAGCTTCGCGCGCATGTGCGAGCAGGCCCCGTTCGGGGCGCCGAAGCGCCTCTATCTGGACAACGGCAGCGAATACAAGTGGGACGACATGCTGGATGCGTGGCACCAGCTGGCGACCCTCACCGGCCAGCAGATGGCCTATGAGATTTCCGCCCTGTTGCCAGAGGCCGGGCGGCTGACGCGCTCCATCCCCTTCCACCCCCGAGGCAAACGCATCGAGGGGCAGTTCGGCAACCTGCGCCACTGGCTGGCGTGGTGGATGGGCTATGTGGGCGGCAACCGGATGACGAAGAAGATCGTGACGCTTGGCAAAGGCGTCACGCCCAGCCGCTTCGAGGAGGTGGCGGAGTGGCTGAAGCGCGAGATCGCCGACTACCACGTCACGCCGCAGCCGCGAGCCGCGCACATGGCGGGGCTGTCGCCGCAGCAAAAGCTCGAGCAGGCGCTGGCCGGAGGCTGGAGGCCCACGCGCATCGACCGGGGCCTGCTGATGCTGGCGTTCTCCGAAAGGCAGTGGCGCACGGTCACGCGCGGGAGCGTGTCATGGGGCGGGCGCTGGTACCGGTGCGATGCGCTCATGGGTATCGAGGGCAAGGTGCTGTGCGCCAAGCCGCGCGTCTATGAGACCTGGGCGGACATGCTGTTCGTGTTCGACAGGCAGGGCCGCCGCATCGGCGAGGCGGTGCCGGAGTATCTCTTCGGCCTGCTTGACCCCACCGGGGCGAAGGAAGCCGGGCGCAGGCGGCAGGCGCTGCGGCTCTTGAATGCGGACAAGCTGGAGCAGGCCCCACCGCTGGATGTGCGCGAGGTGTCCGGCCTGCGGGCTGAAGTGCTCGGATTGGAGGCGACGTTGCAGCGCGCCGCGGACGCCGCCGTCGAGGTGGAGCCCACCGAGGAAGCGCGGCTGATGCTCAACCGCATGCGGCTGGTGAGCGAGCAGGCGCAGGCCGCGATGCGGCGGGCGGAGGCGGCCAAGCAGGCCGAGCAGCTGATCCGGCTGGCGGAAGACGACCCGGAGGCGGCGGCGCTGCGGGCGATGGGGTTCTGAATGGCGCGAGAGATCCGAAAGACCAAGGTGGTGGCGGACGCCCTGCGGCTGGCCGAGGTGGTGATGGAGAGCGACAACCCGATCGGCGAGATCGTGGGGCCTGCGGGCACGGGCAAGAGCATGGCCGGGCGCGCGGTGGCGCAGCAGATGGGCGCGGTGCGCATCGTGCCCTGGGACGGCATGACTCGCCATCAACTGCTGCGCGCGGTGGCCAATGCGGTGGGCATCGAGGGCGCGGGCGCGGTGGATCGACTGCTGGCGATCCGGCCCGACGAGGGCGAAGCGCGGCGGCTGCTGGTGGTGGATGAGGCCAACAAGCTCACCTGGCAGCCCTTGGAGGCGCTGCGCTATCTGGCGGATGAGTGCGGCTTTGCGGTGCTGTTGATCGGCACCGAGCTCTACGAGCGGCAGTTCACCAGCGGGCGCACGCGCGAGCTGCTCTTGCAGCTTGGCAGCCGCATCGGGGCCAAGCGAGCTGCAACCCGGCACCTGGATCGGGCAGAGACGGTGGCGCATGTGCTGCGCCCGATGTTCGGCGATGGGGTGGACAAGGAGCTCGCCACCGCCTTCTGGCAGGGCTGCCGCCGCGGCAACTTCCGCGAGGCCGTGGAGCTGGCCGAGGAATGCCGCAGGATCATGACGGCCAACGGCATGCAGACGCTCACGCCCGCGGTGCTCGAGCTAGCGCTGAAGTGGAGCGCGAACCGGCGGGTGGCCGGGAGTGATGCGTGATTCGTCTTTAGAGGGTTTTTGCACACCCTGGCCGGGGTGTTGACGGTTGAAAGGAGTGTTGAGATGGCGAAGGCAGCAAAAAAAGAGGCAGTGGCCAAGGACGAGGCGCAGGGCCAAGGCGAGCCGGTGGCGGCGTGGATCGAGGCGCACGGCAGCGACGAGCGTGCCGAGGCGCTGCCCGCCCTGGTGCAGCTGGCGGTGCGTGCCTGGGGGCTGGTGCAGCGCATCGATGAGCTAGAGCAGGAGCTGGGAGATGTCAAGGGCGAGCTGGCCAGCGCCATCGGCGTAGGACGCTCGTTGGTGGTGCCCAAGGTGTGCCGGGTGAGCGTGGCGAGCACGCGCAGCGTGGGGGTGACGGATGCCGAGAAGCTGCGCGAGCTGCTGGGCGAGCGCTTCCGCGATCTGGTGACCGAGAGTGTGAGCTACAAGCCCAGCGAGAAGCTGATCGAGATGAGCTGCGATGGGGACGATCCGATGGCACCGGCGTATCGCGCGCTGCTGCGCGTGCGCACGAGCACGGCAGTACGCATCACCGCAGAGAAGTGAGGCTTGAGCCATGGACTGGGCCGACGAGGATAATCTGCGAGAGGCGGACGACTGTGCGCCGCTGGTGTTCACCATCGACGCGCACTTGCCGGACCGTATTGCGCGCGGGCTAGCCGGTGTGTGGGAGGCGCGGCAGGTGCAAGGGCTGCTGCTGCGTCTGCAGCGCTATGAGCGGGTGCTGGTGCACATCGCGACGCATGGCGATGCTGACAGCGCGACGCTGGCCAGCCGCACCTTGGTGGGCGACGGCTAGATGGCAAGACAGACCGATGGCGCGCGTCGGCGCGTGTTGATCGCGCAGGCGCACCTGGCGGCCAAGCAGGCGGGGTGTTCGAGCGAGGAAGATCGCCGCGCCATCCAGCGGAGGGTGACCGGCAAGGCGAGCTGCGCCGAGATGACCGAGCGCGAGCTGGTGCGGCTGATCGACCACTGGCGGCGCATGGGGGCGGACGTGCGCGCCGCCGCCCCACGGGTGGCGGACGCGCCGGGAATGGCCACGCGCTGGCAACTGGCCACCATCGAGCGCCTGGCCTGGGCCATGGGCTGGAGCGAGGGCCTGGAGGATGCGCGGCTGGTTGGCTTTATCCGGCGCACCGCGCGCGTGGACGGCGTGCGCTGGCTCGACCGCGCCGCGGCAAGCCGCGTCATCAGCGGGCTGATGCACTGGAAGCGCCAGCGGCAGGCCAAGGAGATGCAGGCATGAGGCTGGGCCCGGTGTGCCATGCGCATCTGCGGCCGGACGCCCTGGTGCAGGCCACGGCGATGGATGACAGCAAGAGGGCGGAAGTCAAGGCGATGGAAGCCGAGCTCGCCGCCAAGATGAGGATGCCCAAATGATGCACGCAGCCAGGCTCGAGAAGAGCCCGCGTTTGCAGCGGGTGTTGGATTTGCTGATGACCGGCAGGGAGTTGACAACGCTCGACATCGTCGTGGAGGCGCGGGTGTGCGCAGTCAATTCCTGTATAGCCGAACTGCGCGCCAACGGCTACGACATCCGCTGCTGGCGCGTGGGCGATGTGTGGCTGTACCGGCTAGGGGGTAAGCATGGCCACAGCTGATACCCGGCTGCTGGAGAGCCTGATCGGCCGCGAGGCGCTGCAGGCGCTGATCGAGACCTGCGGCGGGCTGTCGGTGCGGATTCCGAAGCGCCTTCCCCTCAGGGGCCCGCTGTGCGACCTGCCGCAGCCCGCGCAAGAGGCGCTGGTGCGCTATGCGGGCGGGACGGCGCTCTACATCCCCAAGTCTCATCCCGCGTGGCCCGAGGTGCTGTACGAGGCCATCCGCGCCGAGTACGACGCGGGCGCGCGGGTGAAAGATCTGGCGCGCAAATACCGATACACGGAGCGCTGGGTCCGCGCAATCCTGGGCCGCCCGAGCCGCAAGGCGATGCAGGCCGAGCCGTTCTGACGCGGGCTGAACGTTTTCGCGCTTTGTCGAGACCAAGCCGCCCGCCACGATAACGGGCATGAAGCGCCTGCCCGCCACCCTGATGGTCGTCTCCGCCCTGGCTGTGGCGGGGCTGGCTGTGCACGAGGGCTATCGCCGCCATGCGTATGACGACGGCGCGGGCATGCAGACCGTGGGCTTTGGCAGCACGCGCCATCCCGATGGGACGCCGGTCAAGGCGGGCGACCAAGTGAGCCCCGAGCGTGCGGTGGTGATGTTGGCGCGCGACGCCGACCGCATCTGGCGCGAGGCGGCACGCTGCATCGGCGAGGTGCCGCTGTATCAGCACGAAGTCGATGCATATGCAAGCCTGGCCTACAACATCGGCGCGGGTGCGTTTTGCCGGTCGACGCTGGTCAAGAAGCTCAAGCAAACACCACCTGACTACGAGGGAGCGTGCCGCGAAATCCTGCGTTGGAACCGCGCTGGTGGGCAGGTGCTGCCCGGGCTGACCAGGAGGCGCGAAGCCGAGTACCGCCTGTGCATGGGGCAAGAGGGGAGCCAGTGATGCCTGCGCGGTGGTGGCTGGTGCTGTGGATCATGTGGAGTACGCTATGGTGCTGGTCACTCGCTGGCTTGTTGTCTGCGCCATGTGCGCGGCCGTCGGCTTCGCCGCTGGGTATACGTGGGAAAACCGCGCACGTAAATCCGAGGTCGCCCAGATTCGCGCCGACATCGCCCGCCGCGAGGCCGTCGCCGCCGAGGAATCCCGCCGCCAGATCGAGGCTGCCACCCGCGCCATGGATGCGGCGCTGGCCGAAAAAGACCGCCGGCTGCTCGACCTAGATGCGACAAACCGGAGACTGCGCCATGAACTTCGAGTGGCCGCGACTGGCCGCCCTTGCCTTAGCTCTGCTGCTCGCGGCCTGCTCCAGCAATCCCCCGCTTTCGGCCTCAAGCTGCCCAAGACCCCCGGCGGCGCTCTTGCAGCCCCTCCCACCGCTGCCGCCGATCCCGGCGACAGCACGGACGCAGACATCGCGACATGGATCCTCGACGCCGCCGCGCTCTATCAACAGTGCCGCGACCGCCTCGACGCCATGCGGCGCTGGGACGAACTGACGCACGGGGATGGACATCGACGGTGACATCTTCGGGAGTCTGATGCGCTGGCAGGTGTCGGTGTGGATCATCGGCGCGCTGGCTGGAGCGCTGTTTTTGGTGCTGCGCGCTGCGCTGGGGCGCTTTGCGCAGCAGATGGACGAGCGCCTGGGGCGTATCGAGCGCGTCACGGACGAGATCGCGCGCATCGAAGGCGATCTGGCGCGCCTGCGCGCCGAGCTGCCGGAACACTACATCCGGCGCGACGACCACATCCGCGACATCACGACCCTATCGGTGAAGCTCGACCGGATTTACGAGCTGGTATTGGTAAGGGAGGCACGTCATGACTGAGCGCCGCATCGACGCCGCGCTGGACCTGGGGCGCGCGCGCCGCGAGACGCTGCGCTGGGTGCTGCTGACCGCTCTGTGGCACAGCCGCCCCTATGGCGCGCGCGAGGACTTGCTGTCCCTGTGCGCGGCCGACACGGGGGTGAGCGCCACCCTGGACGAGGTGCGGCGGGAGCTGGGCTGGCTGGAGAGTCACGGGCTGGCGACCGTCGAGCGCAAGGGGCCAGTGTGGTCAGCCGTACTCAGCGCCCACGGCGAAGATGTGTATGACTACCGGGCCGAGGCCCCGGCGGGACTGGCGCGCCCACCGCCCTGGTGAGGTGCGCCATGCCGCGCCGCCCCAAGATCACGCAGCTTCCGCCCGAGCTGCGCGCTCAGCTTGAAAAGCTGCTGGCCGACCAGACCCACGGCGGCTATGAGGCGCTCTCGGCCTGGCTCGCCGAGCAGGGGTACCAGATCGGTAAATCCAGCTTGCACCGATACGACCAGCGCCTGCAGCGCAGCATGGCCGCCATCCGCGCCAGCACAGAGGCGGCCAAGATCATCGCCCAGACGAGCCCGGACGAAGCGGACGAACACTCCGCCGCCGTCATCCGCCTGGTCCAGTCGGCCCTGTTCGACGCCATGCTCGCCGTGCGCGAGGCCGAAGACGCCGACCCGGCGGAGCAGGTCAAGCTCCTGACCCACGCCGCGCGCGCCGTGGCCGAAGCCAGCCGCGCCAGCATCGGGCAAAAGAAGTGGGCCGAAGAGGTGCGCGCCAAGCTGGACGCGGTGGAGCGCGCTGCTGCGCGCGAGGGCAAGACGCTGGACGCGGCGACACTGGAGGCGATCAAGAGGGGGTTGTATGGCGGGTAGCCCAGTCCTCTACCCCTACCAGCGCCGGTATCTCGCCGACCCGGCCCGCTTCAAGGCAGGCATGTGGTCGCGCCAGACCGGCAAGACCTTCACGACAACGCTTGAGGCGGTGCTGGACGTGCTCGAAGCGGAGGCCGAAGGGCGGGTGAGCCGCTGGACGATCCTGTCAGTCTCCCGCGACCGGGCGCTGGATGCGATGGATAACGGCGTGAAGCTGCACCTGCGCGCGATCGGCGCGGCGTTCGAGGCGCTGGATGTGCCCTTCGAGGCGGATGAACTGGCCCACCTGGTGAGGATTGGCAAGAACGGCAGCTACATCCGCGCCGTGGCATCGAAGCCCAGCACCGCGCGCGGGATGAGCGATAACCTGATCCTGGACGAATTCGCCCACCATCAGGATTCCCGCGCCATCTGGACGGCGCTGCTACCGGTGGTGTCGCGGCCTGACTTGAAGCTCAGGGTGATTTCCACGCCCAACGGCAAGGGAAACAAGTTCTACGAAATCATGACGCAGCCCGACGGGCTGTTTTCGCGCCATGTGGTGACGATTTATGACGCGGTGGCCGACGGCCTGCCGCGCAACATCGAGGAGCTGCGCCGGGCGATGGCAGACCCGATCGCCTGGGCGCAGGAGTTCGAATGCCAGTTTGTTGACGAGGCGACGGCCTGGCTGCCGTATGAGCTGATAGACGGCTGCGAGGACCCGGCCTGCCCCGGCGAATACCAAGGCGGCCCCTGCTATGTGGGCATGGACTTCGCCGCCCGTGGCGACCTGACCGTGATCGCCGTGCTGGAGGAGGTGGGCGATGTGCTGTGGCTGCGCGAGTTGATCGAAGTGCGTGCGACGAGCTTCGCCGCGCAGCTCGCGGAACTCGACCGGGTGATGCGCGACTACCGGGTGATTCGCGCGGCGCTCGACCAGACGGGTCTGGGCGAGATGCCGGTGCAGGAAGCGCAGCGGCGGCATGGGCAATACCGGGTGGAGGGGGTGCTGTTCAGTCCGGCGAGGAAGCTCGACATGGCCACCGCCTTGAAGGAGCGCATGGAGGATCGGCGGTTGCGGCTGCCGCAGGGCCATGCCGCCCTGCGCGCCGACCTGCACAGCGTGCAGCGGGTGGCGGGGCCGAACGGCAACCCGCGCCTGGTGGCCGAGCGGGAAAACGGCTCCCACGCCGACCGCTTCTGGGCGCTGGCGCTCGCCTGTTCAGCCGCCGCGCAGCCCAAGTTTGCCTACGGCTACGAGCCGGTCGGGACGCGCAAGTGGTCGGGCCGGTATGACCCGGCGCTGGAGGACGCGCCGATGGACAAGTTTAGCGCCTACTGATGGACACCAAATTCCTCAAAACCGAACTCGCCGCCCCGGCGCTGACCGGCTTTCGCCAAGCCTGGGTGTGGCGGCCCCTGGCCAGCCTCACGCCCGCGCAGGTGGCGGAGATCCTGCGCCGCGCCAGCATGGGCGATGCGCACGACTTCCTGATCGCCGCCGCCGACATAGAGGAAAAAGACCTGCACTACCGGGCCGTGCTGCAAACCCGCAAGCTCGCGGTGACGGGCCTGCCGTGGGATGTTCAGCCCGCGGATGAGAGCCGCGCCGCGAAGAAGGCAGCCGACCTGGCGCGCCGGGTGCTCGAGGCCATCGACCTGCCGGCGCTCATGGTGCATCTGCTTGATGCGCTCTCCAAGGGCTACGCGGTCGCCGAGATCATCTGGGCCACGGACGGGCCCACTTGGGTACCGGGTGCCATCCTGCCGCGCGAGGCGCACTGGTTCCGCTTCGACCGCGAGACAGGGCGGGAATTGCGCCTGTTCGACGGCACGCCGGACGGGGCGGATCTGCCGCTGCACAAGTTCGTCTGTCACACGCCGAAGGTCATAGCGGGCATTCCGCTCATGGGCGGGCTGGCCCGCTCGGCGCTGTGGGCCTGGGTGTTCAAGAGCTACGCCCTGCGCGACTGGGCGGCATTTGTCGAGCTCTACGGCCAGCCGATCCGCATCGGCAAGTACGAGGCTGGGGCCACGCGCGAGGACATCGCGGTCTTGAAGCGCGCGGTGTTCGAGCTCGGATCCGACGCCGGGGCGGTGATCCCGGCGGGCATGGCGCTGGAGATCGTCGAGAGCACGGCCAAGAGCGCCTCGGCAGACCTGTACCAGCGCCTGATCGAATACCTGGACCGCCAGGTGAGCAAGGCCGTTCTCGGCCAGACCCTCACCACCGACCAGGGAGCATCTGGCAGCCTGGCGCAAGCCAAGGTGCACGACGAGGTGCGCGCCGACCTGATGCGCGCTGATGCCCGCGCGCTCGCTGCCACGCTCACCCGCGACCTGATCGCGCCGCTGATTGCGCTCAATCTGCCCGATGCGCCGCTGCCGCACCTCACGCTGATGGTGGAGGAGCCGGAGGACATGGCCGCGCTGGCCGATCAGCTCGCCAAGCTGGTGCCGCTGGGCGTGCCGATCCCGCAGCGCTGGGTACGCGAGAAATGGGGAATCCCGGAGGCCGCGCCGGATGAGCCGGTGCTGGGCGCGCCTGCCCTGCCACCCGGGCCGGACACCACGGGACAGGCCGGGCAGGCCGCGCATCGTCGCATGCAATCCGCGCACGCCACCGCTGACGAGGCCGACCCGACCCCCATCGACCCGCAGACCGACCGCATGGAGCAAGAGGCCGCGCCCGCCTGGGGCCAGATCATGGACACGATCAAGCGCATCGTGGATGAGGCGCAGAGCCTGGAGCAGCTACGCGATGCGCTGCTGGCAGCATACGGCGATCTACCTACCGATCGGCTGGCTGAGATCATGGCGATGGGCTTTGCCGCTGCCGACCTCGCTGGGCGTTTCGACGTGCGGCAGGAGTCCGCACCATGAGCGACGACTGGGAGTGCGCCCATGCCGCAGCCAGCCGCCGCTGACCCGTCCATCGCCTTCATCTTGCGCCGCCCGTTTGCCGAGCAGGTGGCGTTTTTCCGCGGCAAGCTCGGCAACCTCGTCCCGACCGCGCGCTGGGACGATATCTGGAAGTCCGCCCACGACCGCGCCTTCATGGTCGCCGGTGCGGCCAAGGCCGACCTGCTGGCCGACCTGGCCGCTGCCGTGGACAAGGCGATTGCCGAGGGCGAGACGCTGGACGCCTTTCGCAAGCGCTTTGCCGCCATCGTCCAAAAGCACGGCTGGCACGGCTGGACGGGCGAAGAGACGGAGGCGGGCCGCGCCTGGCGCACGCGCATCATCTACCAAACCAATCTTGCCACCAGCTACGCCGCCGGGCGCCTAGCGCAGCTCAAGGACGCTGGCTTCCGCTACTGGGTGTATCGGCACAGCGGCTCTGAACACCCGCGCCTACAACACCTGGCCTGGGATGGGCTGACGCTGCCCGCCGACCATCCTTTCTGGCAGACGCACTATCCGCCATCGGGCTGGAACTGCTTTCCTGGCGACACGATGGTGCGCTGCGATGCCCGTCTAGGACACCGGATGTTCTATCGGGGCGAAGTCGTGGAGTTTCAGACGCGTGGCGGGAATCGGCTGACCCTGACCGTCAATCATCCAGTACTGACCCGGCGCGGATGGGTTGCTGCGGGCCAGATTCAGGCAGGCGACGAGGTGCTCACAGCAGCGCTCGATGGCGATGCCGCGCTGCATGGGGTCGTAGACGATCCACAACCGCCAGCCCGCGCCGAAGATTTGTTCGAGGCGCTCGCGGCGCAGGGATTTCGCATCATTCCAGTGGCGGCGCACGATTTCCACGGCGACGCGCTCGGCAGTGAAGGCGAAGTCCACATTGCGGGTTCCGATCGCATGCTGATGGATGTAGTCGAGGCCGAGCTTGGTAAGCGCGCTGGCGAACTCCGGTTCGACGAAGCACTGGCTGGCGGTGTTGAATCCGCCGATGATGCCATGCGCGCGGCGCAGCAAAAGCCTGTCGCTGCTGATCCCGTTTTTGCGCAGGATGCCTCCAACCGTCGGTTTGGCGAGACCCAAGCGCCGGGCGATGGCCGCCTGGCTCGTCAGCCCTTCACGATACAGCGAAAGAACCTTGCGCTCGATGTCAAGATTGCGGTCGTCGGCGACCTGCCAGGCGCGCTGCATCAGTCGCTCGCGCCAATCTGCCGTCTGCCGCTCGCCGATCCATCGCGTCTTCATTCCGTCGGAGCGGTTTCGGGGCGTGATGCCTCTGGAGATGAGCAGTCGGCGCAGTGGGGCGCGGCTGACGCCGCGCTCTTTGGCGAGCTGCTTGAGGCTCACGCCGGAAAGGTAGCGCGCGACGAGATCGTCCGCGTCCGGAAATTCCAGTGGTCTGACCATGTGTATGACTTCACGACAGCGACAGGTCTTATTGTAGCGGGAGGGGTCATTGTTAGCAATTGCCGGTGCCGGGTGGTCGGGGCAAACGGCCCCGAGACAGCGAAGCTCGCTGGCGGCAAGCCCGGCTACACTGAGCCGCCCTCCGGGTGGGACGCGATCGACCCCAAGACCGGCGAGCCGCCTGGGATCGACAAGGGGTGGGGGTACATGCCGGGCGCGACATCCGATCTGGTGCGGGAAATCGAGCGCAAGGCGGCCACGCTGCCGCCGCCGCTAGCCGATGCCCTGAAAGAGGATGTCGCCTCACGCTTCCGGTCAAAGCTGGCGAAGGCGTTCGATGACGTTGTATCGAGAGCAACGGCGGATGGGCCGAAGATAGAGTACGCAGCCCTGCTGGACGAGTCAGGGAATCGACTCTGGATCAAGCGCGGGGGCGGCAGCTATGTGGAGTTCACCTCGGAAGAATTACAGCAAATGAGGGGGGCGATACTTGTGCACAATCACCCCGACGGCAGGTCGTTGTCGCTTGCAGACATGAGGCTGGCCGGTGCTCAAGGCATGCGGCGCATCTACGCCGTCAGTAACGACCGCAGCCATATCTATGCCGCGACAGTCAGGTGGCGCAGCCTCGATAGACTGATCGATAGATACCCAGAGTATGAAACCGAGGTATATAACGCCTTCATGAAGAAAATTTATAGGGGGGAAATTACGACGTCAGAGGTTGACAAGTGGTATCACCACGTGATGAATGCGATCGCCTCCATAGATGGCCTTGTCAGCTACCGCGTCATTGGTAACGTTCCGCAGTGGGTCAAGGAGGTCATCCGTGAGTTACGTCCTGATTGATCATGGTCTGACGCCGTTTTCTCCCATCGAGGAGATCGATGCGTGGATAGAGCGCGTCAAGCGAATGATCGAGGGGCGCCCGAACAACGACGAGTTGCGAGGGGCATTGCAGGAACTCGAGCGCTTGCGCGGCGTGGCGAAGGGACAGGAACCCGACTGATGATCCGCATCGACATCGACGACCGCGAAGTGCGCCAGGCACTCGAAAACCTGCGCCGCCGCGCCTCGGACATGAAGCCAGCCATGCACACCATCGGCCAGGCGCTGATGGAAGGCAGCCGAGAGCGCATCCTCTCCGGCCGCGACTGGACGGGACAACCCTTCGCGCCCAACAGCCCGACCACGCTTGCCCGCAAGAAGGGCAAAAAGCCGCTGATTGACACCAAGTCTTTTGTCTCGGGCCGCCTGCACTACGAAGCCAGCGCCGACAGCGTGACGGTCGGCTCGTCAGCCGTGCAAGCCGCCGTGCTCCAGTTCGGGGCCAAGAAGGGAGCCTTTGGCGCGACCCGGCGCGGGGCCAAGATTCCCTGGGGCGACATCCCAGCCCGCCGCTACCTGCCGATCCGGGAGGACGGCCAACTGGACGACGCCGCCCGCTCGCTGATCCTGGAGTCCATCCGCGCGTATCTGGCCGACGGCTGACCTGCCGAACCCCCCAACCCCGACCCGCCAGAATCGACCCTGGCGCGTTTTTTGCCCGCGCCGCTACCCCACCTCATCCAAACGCTTCTAGGGGCCTAGGCAACGGCGGGCAACGGCCCGGCGGGACGGTTTTGGCCGGACGAACGGCCAATCCCGGCCGAGCCACCCCGGCTGAACGCTTTCCGACTGAAGATTTGGCAGCCCCTGGCCGATGATGGCGGCCATGCGCACCCAGCCCATGAGCCGAGTCTCTGTCCACGGCACCACCCAGGCGCTGGGGCTTGCGCGCCACGCCATCTCCTTGCCGTTACCTCCTGCCGACGCCGACGAGGCGTCCTTCACCCCGCCGGAGTGGGTGCATCTCATCCCGGCGGGGACTTTCTCCGGGCGGGACGGGCGCGGGCCGTACACGCTGGACGCTCAGGCCGTGCTGGCCGCCTATGCCGCCAACGGCGCGGACCTGCCCATCGACTACGACCACCAGAGCCTGACCGCAGACGAGAAGGCCGGGCCGGTGCCCGCTGCCGGATGGATCAAGGAGCTACAGGCGCGCGAGGACGGCATCTGGGCGCGGGTGGAGTGGACGCCGCGCGCCGCCGAGCTGCTCGCGCACAAGGAGTACCGCTACCTCTCGCCGGTGTTTCGCTATCGCACCGGGGACGGCCGCGTGGTGGCGCTGTCCGGCGCGGGGCTGACCCACAACCCGAATCTCTATTTGCGGGCCGCCGCCTCACGAAAGGAGAGCCACGCCATGACCATCCCAGAAAAGCTTGCCGCCCTGCTGGGCGTACCAGCCGACTGCACCGAGGACGAAGCCGTCGCCGCCTGCCAGCGCCTGATCGACAGGATCGAGGCGGCCGAGGCGGCCCATGCCCGCCAGCCCGACCCGGCGCAGTATGTGCCCATCGCCCTGCACAAGCAGGTGGCCGACCAGCTCGCCGCCTTGCAGGCCGACCTGGCCCGCCGCGAGGCCGAGGCGGCAGTGGAAGCCGCCATGAGCGCGCGCAAGGTCAGCCCCGGCATGAAGGAGTGGGCGCTGGCCTACGCCAGCCGCGACCTCGAGGGCTTCCGTGCCTTCGTCGCCGCCGCGCCGGAGATCGTGGCCGAAGGCGCGCATCGTCGCACCGTATCCGCGCACGGTGCGGCGCTCACCGACGAAGACCGCCTCGCCGCGAAGCTGCTCGGCATGACCGAAGAGGCGTTTGCCCAAGCCAAGCAATCCATCAAGGAGTAACCCATGGCCATCATCACCCCCGCCCTCATCACCAGCCTGCGCACGGGCTTTTCGAAGGCGTTCCAGGATGCGCTGACCGCCACGCCCACCGACTGGGCCAAGGTCGCCACCCGCGTGCCGTCGTCGTCGGCATCCAACACCTACGGCTGGTTGGGCCAGTTCCCCACTCTGCGCGAATGGATGGGCGACCGCGTGCTCAAGAATATGGCCGCGCAGGCCTACCAGGTGCAAAACAAACTGTTCGAGGGTACGGTTGCGGTCAAGCGCACCGACATCGAAGACGACAACGTGGGCATCTACACCCCGCTGTTTGCCGAGATGGGCCGCGCGGCTGCGACCCATCCGGACCAGCTCGTCTTCGGCCTGCTCAAGACCGCGCACACGGTCAACTGCTACGACGGGCAGTTCTTCTTCGACACCGACCACCCGGTCTATCCCAACGTGGACGGCACCGGTACGGCGACCCAGGTGTCCAACGTGCAGGCAGGCACCGGCGCGGCCTGGTATCTGCTGGACACCAGCCGCGCGCTCAAGCCGCTGATCTTCCAAGAGCGGACGCAGCCGGAGCTGGAGGCGCTGACCTCCACCCAGGATGAGGCGGTGTTCATGCGCGACGAATACCGCTACGGCATCCGCTACCGCTGCAACGCGGGCCTGGGATTCTGGCAGATGGCGTTCAAGTCTCAGGCCGACCTGACGGCGGCCAACTTCAACGCGGCGATGGCGGCGATGATGAGCCTCAAGGCCGACGGCGGACGCCCGCTCGGCATCAAGCCCACGGTGCTGGTGGTGCCGCCCAGCTTGCGCGCCGCCGCGATCGAGATCGTCAAGAACGAGCGGCTCGCCAACGGCGCGTCCAACCCGAACTTCGGTGTGGTCGATCTGATCGTCTCGCCGTGGCTGGCGTGACGGGGGCTTAGGCGATGGCCACCAGCAAAAAGCCCGTCGCTGCCACGGCCGAGGCACCGCCGCCACGCACGCGCGTGTCGGTGTGCGTCAGCCCAGCGCACGCGTCCGCCCCGGGCGCCACGCCGCGCCGGTACCGAGCGGGGCTCGGGCCTTTCGGTCGGGAGCCCGTGATCGTCGAGGCCGAGCGCTGGCAGGTCGAGCTGCTCAAGTCCGACCCGGCGCTGGTGGTGACCACGGTGGAGTGACGGCATGCCCTACGCCACGCCTGCTGATCTTGCGCTGCGCCACGGGGCGGACCGGCTCATCGAGCTGACCGACCGCGACCGCGACGGCATCGGTGACGATCCACAGATCGCGCAGGCGCTCTTGGACGCAAGCCACGAGATCGACGGCTATCTGGCGGCGCGCTACAAGCTGCCGCTGCCGACCGTGCCAGCCCTGCTTGCACGGATTGCATGCGACATCGCGCTCTATCGGCTGCTGTCGCTGCGCCGCATGGGCGACATCGAGGATGCGCGCCGCCGCTACGAGGATGCGCGGCGACTGCTGGAAAACCTCGCCAAAGGCGTGGTGGCGCTGGGGCTGCCTGCCAATCTGCCCGACCCGCAGCAGCCGCAGCCGAGTCTCGCCGCAGCCAGCGTGGGCAGCCCGCGCGTCATGGGCCGCAATGCGACGGGGGGCTACTGATGCTGCTCGCCATCGAAAACGCCATCGTCGCGCGGCTCAAGACGGCGCTAGCGCCCTTGCCGGTCGAGGCGCTGCCCAGCCGAGGCTACCTCTTTGCCCACGCCAAAGGGGCAGCGGTGGTGACGCTCACCGAGCTGTCGGCTGGTGGCGTGGAGGATGTGGGCGCATCGGTGCAGGGCGCGGCAGTGACCATCGAGGTGGCGCTGTTTGCCCGCTCCCTGCGCGACGGTACGGGGGTGTGGGATCTGTTCGACGTCGCGCGCCGTGCGCTGCACTCGGTCAAGCCCGCGCCGGGCTGCACGCCGCTGAAGCTCTTGTCGGCCCGGCTGGCCGACGGCGAGGCCGACACCTGGGTGCTGATGACGCGCTGGCAGACGCTGGCGCCCATCGCGCCCGATTTGAACGACGACGGCGGGCCGCTGTTGACCCGCGTGACCTTCGAAGGAGATGACTGATGGCGATGTACACCTACCAAGGCCCGCTGACGAGCATGACGCTCGCCGACGGCCGCGACGTGATCCTGACCCCCGGCGGTCAGATTGACCTGCCCAACTGCGACGTGGTGGAGACGCTCCAGGCGCTCGGGCGCTTGATCCCGGTCGAGCCCGCGCCTGCGCCCGCACCCGCCGCACCCAAGCCCAAGAAATGAGAGTGATCCATGCCCGCCAACTTTTTGCACGGCGTCGAGACGATCGAGATCGACAAAGGCCCGCGCCCCATTCGCCAGGTCAAGACCGCCGTCGTGGGCCTGATCGGCACCGCGCCGACCGGCCCCATCAACACCCCGACCATCGTGCTGTCGGAAAAGGACGCCGCATGGTTCGGCTCCATCACCGCCGCCAACAGCGCCGGGCACACCATCCCCCAGGCGTTGGACGCCATCTTCGACCACGGCGCGGGCACGGTGATCGTGGTCAACGTGTTCGACCCCGCCATCCACACCGTGACCGGCGAGTCGGGCAAGACGCCGATCGCCGCCAGCCACATCATCGGCACGGTGACGGCGGGCGGCCAGCGCACGGGCCTGAAGGCGCTCGACGACACCTACTCGCTGTTCGGCTTCAACGCGAAAATCCTGATCGCGCCAGGCTATGCCACGCTCAAGGACGTGACCACCGAGCTCATCGCCATGGCCGACAAGCTGCGCGCCGTGGCTCTGATCGACGCACCGGCGGGCCTGACCGTGCAGCAAGCGATCGCCGGACGCGGCGCCTCGGGCACGATCAACTTCAACACCAGCAGCGCCCGCGCGGTGCTGTGCTACCCGCACCTCAAGGTCTATGACCCGCGCACCAACAGCGAGCGGCTGGAGCCTTTCTCCGCGCGGCTGGCGGGCGTGATGTGCAAGACCGACATGGAGCAGGGCTACTGGTGGAGCCCGTCGAACCACGAGTTTGCGGGCATCGTGGGCGTGGAGCGGCCGATCACCGCGCGCGTTAACGACCCCAACAGCGAGGCCAACGCGCTCAACGAGGCGGGCATCGTGACGGTGTTCAACAGCTTCGGCACCGGCTACCGCGTGTGGGGCAACCGGTCGGCGGCGTGGCCCAGCGTGAGCCACCCGAAGAACTTCATCAACGTGCGGCGCACCGCCGATGTGCTGCACGAGTCGGTCGAATACGCCATGCTGCAATTCATCGACCGGCCCATCAACGATGCGCTGATCGATGACATCCGCGGCAGCGTCAACGGCTTCATCCGCACGCTGGTCGGGCGCGGGGCGCTGATCGATGGAAGCTGCACCTACGACCCGGCGAAGAACCCGCCCACCGAGATCGCCGCCGGGCATCTCACCTTTGATTTGACCTTCATGCCGCCGACCCCGGCGGAGCGGATCAGCTTCGAATCCTTCATCGACATCAACCTGCTGCGCGGCCTGGGCGGCCAGCAATAAGGAGTGAGCCATGGCGAAAATCGAAATCCATCGCATCACCAACGCCAACATCTACCTTGACGGGCAATCGCTCCTGGGCCGCGCCGAAGAGGTGCAATTGCCGCAGGTCAAGGCCAAGATGGTCGAGCACAAGGCGCTTGGCATGGTCGGCACCATCGAAGCCTTCGCGGGATTCGAAAAGCTGGAAGGCAAGATCAAGTGGGCGAGTTTCTACGCCGACGTGCTGAAAAAAGTCGCCAACCCGTTCAAGGCCGTGCAACTGCAAGTGCGCGGCTCGATGCCGATCATCGTCGGCGGCTCGGTCAACCGCGAAGCGCCTATCGTCGCGATCCTCTCGGTGGTGTTCAAAAGCCTGCCG
>Ga0308403_1000384_pt1 | contig 17655 bp, 22 predicted proteins | sample HotsprSampleOSM3_FD_203470 | JGI IMG/M metagenome (GOLD analysis project Ga0308403, IMG submission 203470) | Hot spring phototrophic mat microbial communities from Octopus Spring, Yellowstone National Park, Wyoming, United States - 20060914_OS-M3 ... | reverse complement strand
GTCTATGACCTAGACAAGTGGCGTGGGGCAGGAATGCCTAACCGCGAGGTTGGGAAGCCCGCGCTGTACCCGTAGGGTCAGCGTCGGGAGGATGTCACCTCTATGAGAGGAACCCTTTATGTCGGTGGATGGCGAGGCCAGGCTTCGGAGGATTTTGGAGCTGGGTTTACAGCTGGCCAAACAGGATGTCGATAAGCTGCTTATCTTCGACCGGGCGACTTGCCGACAGTGGCTGGGGCGTGTTGCCCTGCCGTTGCGCGTGAGCTTGCAGGAGCTGAGCTCTTTTTATGAGAGTTTGTTTTTGTTTGAGCTGGTTTATGAAGAAGTACTGCCGGAGCGGGCGCAGGCGTTGCGGCAGGTACGGGTTTGTTTGGGGCCGCAGTTGACGTTGACGTTGGCGGGGGCGCGGGAGGCGGTGCGCTTGCGCAGCGAGCTGTGGTTGCTGCAGTGGGATCAAAAGCTGGACGCCCACAAGCAACTGCTTGCGCTACAAACGTACTATATCGAACAAGTACGGACAAAGCTTTGGCACGTCCTCGCAGGCGAGTAGGGGAAGGTGAGGTTTGGGAGGCGGTGGGGCCCTGCCCTAGTCTGCTGACCTACTTGAGTTTGGACCAGGCGTTGTTGCAGACCGGTTGGTGTGTGGCCAGCGGCAGTCTCTGGTGCGGCGGCACGTTGCGCACAGACTCTCGCTGGCCACTGCCGCGCCGACTCGCCTTCCTGCGAGACGAAGTTGTGCAGTTGGTGCGACGGTACAACGTGCAACACGTTGTCTACGAAAGCGTTTACGTGGCGCGACGTCAGGTCGGCTGGGAAACCCTGCTGCAAGTGGAAGCCGTCCTCTCCCTGCTTTTCTACGACCTGCAGTTGCCCGTCTTAACCCTCTCGGCTCACCCTACGCACCGCCTGAGCTGGCGCCATATCCTCAACCTGGGCAAAACCACCAAAGCCGACGTCCTGCACTGGGCCCAGGCCTACTGCCCCGTCCAAAACGAACACGAAGCCGACGCCTTCTGCCTCCTCTGGGCAGCTCTTGAACTGTCCCGCCGCAAAGAGGATAGACAGAGCGTAGAAACACTTGGCAAGAAAGGGTAACAGAAAAACATAAAAAAGCATGTTTTGTGATAGTAGCAACGAAGCTTAAGGTTTTAAGTTTTTGCCTGTGCAAGTTGAGATTCCGGCTTTCGGGGCTGGTTTTCGAGCGGCGTGGTTGTTATACAAGAGTTGGAAAAACTCGTTAAAGTAAGATGAAGACAGGGACGGCATAAGAAAAGCCGCTTGCCTAAACCAAGCGGCGATTCTGAACTGTTACGAGGAGGTAGCTCTATGGTAAGGGTATACCGCCTGAGGTGGCAAGGCTGCTGGGGAGGCGGGAGGTTTTGTGCTTGAGGTATTGGAGGGAGCGGGGGAGGGGCGGCTTTCCTTTAGTCGGCTGCTGACGTATTTGACTTGTCCGCGCAAGTATTACTACCGGTATGTGCAGCGGATAGGGGAGGCGGATGTGACGCCGTCGTTGTTATTGGGGACGGCGACGCATAGTTTTCTGGAGGTGATGTTACGGGAGAGGGTAGATGCGCAGGAAGCGGCGGCGCGGGTAGTGAGGGAGTATGTGGAGGAAGTTTGTCAGCTACCGGTGCAGCTGGCGGAGTTGTTGTATGAGGTGAGTTGGGGGTATAGCGAGCTATTGGCGCGGGCGTTGCCGGGGTATGTGGGGCCCGATGCGATACGCAACGGGGACGGTACTGTGCCGACGGACGTATTGAGTTATCCCAGCAGTTCGTGGCGAGCGGAGGTACGGCGGCATGGGGAGCTGATGCGCCGGCGGGGGGAGCTGGATCGGTTGGCGGGGGAGGCGAATCCGTTATTTCGGGTTCATTCTTGCACGGATTTGTTTGCGCAGGCGTGGGCTTTTGCGCGTGTTTTTCAGGTGCCGGAGTGGGTAGCGAGGACGGAGGGGGTGGAGTTAGAGCTTGCGGAGGTGCCGTTGCGGCCGGGTTTAGAGGCGGCCAAGTGGGTAGGGGTTATCGACTGGGTTGTGCGCACCAAGGACGGTCGGACTTGTTTGGTGGACCACAAGACGGGGCGCTCTTTACCTGCGTCGGTGGACGTACAGTATCATCCGCAGCTGGCGGTGTACGCGTACATGTGGGCTCATCACCATGACGGGTTATTGCCGGAGCTAGTGGCTATACATCATGTGCGCAGCGGGCGGTTTTGTGTGGTTTCTGTGGAGCGCGACTGGGTAGAGGAGACGGTGGAGTATTTTGCCCACCTTTACGAGGCCAGCTTGGTGGGGTTACCGCACCGGCATTTGCCGACGGAGTACAACTCGCCTTGTGTGCGGCGGCATTACAAGACGCAGGCGTTAGCGCAAGTTTGTCCGTACTTGGAGCGTTGTTGGCCTGCTTATTATCGGCGGTTGTTGGAGGAGGAGACGTTTGTACCAGGGTACAGTTTGGAGGTGAACCATGGAGCGTAAAGTTTACGACCTATCTCGGCCTGACTTGCCGCAGGTGAGCGGGGGCCGGTTTAGCAAGAGCGACTTAGCAGCGGTTTTAGCGCATGTGGAGGGGATGTCGATGTCGCAGGCCAACCGTTGTGTTGGCTATCTCATTGACGGTATTGTGTTTGCCCTTTTACAGGGCTGTGAGGTCTACTTGCCGAAGCTGGGCAAGCTGAGTGTGCGTTTGGCGGCGGGGCGAATGGGGCGGCACCCCATCAGCGGGGAAGCTTTGCATATTCCGCCTACGTTGCGGGGGCATTTTCAGATTGCTGGCCCGACGCGGGAGCTATTGGAGAAGCACCTGCTGCATTTGAAGCCTCAAGAAGCGGGCGGCGGGGAAGAAGAGGAAGAAGAAGAAGAAGGAGAAGAAGCGGAGGGTTTATCGTGAGTGCGGTTACGTCTTCTGTGCCGGCGAAGCGGGCGCGGTATAGTCGCGAGTCGTTACCTCATCCGGTGCGGCAGAGCCTGCTGGAGTATTTTCGCCATCGGTTTAGCCTACGTCAGGACTGGAAGCATCCTTTTACGAACGAGGTATACGAGCACCGTCGCATTCGCGAGGTGTTGGAGCGCTACAAGCATTTAAATCCTGAGAACTACCGAGCTCTTTGGATGTTGTGGACGACGCAGGCGCCGCGGTCTTATATTGCGGAGGCTTTTTACGTTAGCGGCAGCACGTTGCGGCGGCGGTGGGACGACGCTATCGACGTCTTGCTGTTTATGCTTTTGTTTCCGGAGTTACAGCCCGATGTGGTTGTGAAGCTGTATGAAGCCGTCTGAGGCGCGAGTTTTGTTGCCGCCGGAGCTGGTTGCTGTTGAGCATGTGTTGGAGGTGGCCAAGCAGCTACAGGAGCTGGCGCAGCTGAGTGGGGAGTTGAAGCCGGAGCTGCAGCGAGCGCAGCAGCAGTTGGAGGCTGTTGTTGCGCTGTTGGAGGAGCCACCTGTGGGTTCGGTGCGGCCTCTGTTGCGCAGCCGCATTGAGAGGCTGGGGTTGGCCAACGAGGTTTTGCGCTTGCGGGAGGCGGGCTACACGTACCAGGAGATTGCAGATCGTTATCGAGCGGAGGGGTTGACGGCGGACCTGGTGGGGCGGTTTTGCCGGGGCTACGACCGTTTGCAGGCAGCGGAGCGTTTGCGGGTGCGGCGGCAGAGCATTTTCGAGACGCAGCAGCGGCTGGAGGATATTAGCAGCATGCTGTACCGCTTAATCGCCCGTTTGGAGGTAGAGCACAACGACGAGACGTTGGTTAAGGCGATTGGGGAGCTGCGGCAGACGGCGGCTTTGGCGCAGCAGGTTATGAAGGACATGGTCACGTATGCGCAGTACCAGCAGTTCAAGCAAGCGGTCTTGGCGCTGATAGCGGAGTACGTGCCGGCTGAGCGCCGGGGGGAGTTAGCGCAGCGGATAGCCGAACAGCGTCTGCTGCAGAACAGTTTGTCGCCGTGACGCGTGGAAACTGCGCGCCGGAAAGGGTGGCTTTTGGGTGAAGATGAAAGGCCTGAGTCGCTGTAAGGGTTTATGGAGAAAGAGTTGCGAGCGTCGTTGCGGGAGCGCTTGACGCAGCGGGGGCAGGCGGCGGTGGGGCGGGTCTTGAGCTGGCTGCGGGATCCGCACAAGCGGCTGCCGGTCTCCTGTACGGTATATGCAGTGCGCCGGGACTGGGACGACGTCTTATACAGTTGGCGTTACGTGTCGGCGGCGCTGCGCCATGGGGCCGGTTGTGCGGTCAACCTAGAGGATTATGCGGCGTTGCCGGCGCCTTGTCCCTGTGGGCGTTTGCATCTGCATTTAGACTTAAGTCATCCTGACGCGGCGGAAGCGTTACGGCGGTACGGCAGCGCGGTGGCGGCTGTGCCGCCGGTGTCGAGCCGGGTGGTGCGGGTAGCCGACACGATGGATGAGGAAGTGTCGGGGGGCTACTATAACATCGAGGCCAGCTGGGCGGCGGTGGCGGAGGCGCTGCGGGCGGGCGAGGATGTCTGGGTAGATTTAAGCGCTTTGCGTCCCAAGGACAGCGACAACGGGCGGGGGCTGGTGGCCAGCGGCCCGGTGAGCTTTGCCGAGATTTACCGTCAGATTGCCGCCTATGTAGCTGAACCCAGCCTGGTCAGGCTTTGCCAGGTGTATTCGCGCATCAACGAGGTGTTGCGGCGCGGGGGCACCTACCGCAACGGTGCGGTGACCTTGTATGTGCATTATCGCCAGCTTGAGGCGGCGGCCTTTTTGGCAATGCAGCGAGAGGAGCTGGAGTGGGCCAAGCGGGCGTTGACGGTGGACGAGGGCCTGTTGCGCCACCCGTTGTTGCCGCAGGTGTTGAAAGGTGTGGCAGCGGGGGACTTGTTCCTGGCCAAGCCTCGTTACGGACCGGATGGGGAGCGGCTCTACAGCCAGGTTTGCATGGAGATTGCCCTGCGCAGTCGCGACACTTGCACGCTGCATCACGTGAATTTGGGGGCGTTGCTGCCTGAGGAGATACCGGCGGCGTTTGAGGTGGGCATGGAGGCGCTGTGCGAGCTGCATCGACACAACGGTGTAGAGCAGCTGGGCATTTACCTGGCGCCGCAGGAGAGTCGCCAAGTGGGGTTGGGGGTGTTGGGCCTGGCCAATTTCCTGGCCCTGCAGCGCCTCACCTACGCTCAGTTTACGCAGGCGCTGCAGGAGTCGGTAGCGCTTTTGGCCGAGCATGTACAGCAGGGCAAAGACATTGAGGCTTGCTGGCAGGAGCGCGTTCTGAGGCTACAAGGCCAGGCGTCGCCCAACTTGCGAGCGCATTTGGCGGCGGCGTACTTGGTGCTGGGCTATTGGCGGGCTGCCGCCGTGGCGCGCCGCTACGGCTTAGAGCGAGCTTTTACCATTGCTCCTACAGCTACCAGCGCCTTTCAGCATCGGGACGCGCAGGGCTTTGTGACCGCTCCGAACATTGCGCCCCCTATTGCCCGCAGTGTGTTGCGCGACTCGCAGGAGTTTGGCCTGTTGGAGGCCGACTATCACCCCTACGTTGAGATTGCCGAGGAGGTAGGTTTTGAGATTTACTTCCGGCTGGCTTGTGCCTGGCAGCAGCTGATGGAGTTGACGGGCCTGGCTCATGCCATCAGCTTCGACCTTTGGGATCAGCAGCCGATTACCGCCGAGTTTCTGCAGCGCTGGTTGGACTCGCCCTTGTGGACAACCTATTACCGAACCCGCACTTTGGGCTTAGATGTGGTGGACAAAAGCCGCATCGACTCGGCCTGTCTGCTGCAGCGGCCCGGGGAATGTGAACCTTGCGCCGGTTGAGGAGGTGCCTATGTACACGCAAACGCGTACGACGGTTGGCGACGCCGCATTTTACGCGCGCCAGATTGCTCGCAAGCGAGTTTGGGAGCCGGTTTGCGGGCCGGCCACGCCGGTTACGCCCGGCGCCGAGGAGACGATAGGGCGCTGTCTCTGCCTGCGCCACCTGGAGCTAGACGTACAGTCTTGGGTCAACGCCACCCGCTTCACCCCGGACCTGCCCGTGGTGCCCGAAGCGCTGCGCTGCCTCGAGCTGGCCGCTGAGGAGGAGCAAAACCACGACAAAGTGCTCAACCTGGCCGCCGAGAAATTTGCCTCGCTCATCTCCCCCCAAGATGAGCAAACGGCGCTGCAGCTGCGCCAGGCCTGGGTGGAGCATCCCGACCATCCCATAGTCAAAGCTGGCGTGCTAGAAAGCAGCGTGTTCTTTGTCCTCCTACCTCTGCTACGCTTGCTCTCCGGCAGCGCCACCTTACGGGTCATCAGCAACGACATCAGCAACGACGAAACCCGCCACGCTGCCCAGAACCGCCAACTGGCCGCCGACTTAGGCTACAGCTGGTCTCCCTCTCTAGACCGCCTGCGCCGCGACACCGTCGCCTGGATGGTGGACAAGCTGCAGATGCCTCAGCACCGCCTGGGTCAGCCAGAGGTTTGGCTGCAGGCCAGCGACAGCTTGCTAGAACGTCTAGAGGCGCCGCAGCTGCAGGATACCCGGCGCCCCTCCTATGTCGCTTTCTTCGAACAGGCCAACTCCGGCCTGCCTATCTACCGTTAGCTAGACCGCCGGGAAGTTCCGCCCTCCGTCCGCAAGACAAGGGCCGCTGGGGAAAGGCGGACGCCAGCTACGCGGTGGGACATCCTGCCGGCTTCGCCGAGTCGGGTCTGTGCACGGTAAACTACCCGACACCAACCGCTAGGCGGTACGGAGCGGGCTTTTAGTAGCCCTGCAGTTAGCAAGCCAACCACGTTCGCGAAGCGAGCCGTAGGCTTGACCTCTGGGGTGGTTTACAGCACCCCCAAAGCGCTACGCGCCACCGTAGGTGAACGACCGTTACCAGTGCCTTAAACAACCGTTTCTGGTGTCCGCAGTGTTATTATAGCATTCCTCCCGACACCGACCCTACGGGTACAGTGCGGGGCTCCTGCAATTTCTAGCTGAGGGTTCTTGCGTAGGCTCCCCGTTGAAGAATGAGAAGCCCGTTCCGCGCTGCCGACGGCCGGAGTTGGGAGTATGTCACTCGGCGCCGACTTCTGCTGGTTCTCGTTCCTGCAGGCTGGGAAACGGCGTGTACGCGGGCTGTCCTTGTAGGGCGGCCCGCAGCACGCTCAGTGACTGTTGCAGCAGCTGGTGATCGGCTAGGGTGCCCCGGTAGGCGGCGACGGCTTGTGCGACGTTTTCGAAAGCCTGGTTGACGGACAGTTCAGACATAGTTTACAGAGCGTGTTAGTATTACAGCGGTTCGATTATACCGTTTGTGGGCGAGTTCAGGCAAGTGAGGCGCTGTGGAACGGCGAGTTGTAGTGTTGTTGGGTTTACCGGGCGTGGGCAAGACGACGGTGGCGACTTGGCTGGCGGAGCGGGGCTTTGGGGTATTGGCGCTGCGGGAGCCGTTATGGGAGGCGGCGCGAGCGCTTTGGCCGGGGGCGAAGGAACGGCAAGTGAGGGAGCTGGAGGGTGTTTTACGGGAGCGGTGGCCAAGCTTTTTGGGCGAGAGTGCGGCGCGGCGTCTGCAGGATCTGTCCGGCCGCGTTGTGGTGGACGGGGTGGAGGAGCCGGCAGATTTACAGCCGCTGCGGGTGTATGAGCCGGAGGTTATTTGGGTACGGCGTCCGCGGGCAGCGAACCGGCGGCAGCTGCCGTTGCATTACGAGGAGGAGTACGAGCGGCTGGCCGGCCATCGACTGGAGAACGTGGCGGACTTACAGTACCTACGTCGTCGACTGGATATTGTCCTATTTCATTTAGCGGCAAAGGAGGGGGGATGAGCGACAAGTTAGAGCAGGTGGAGGCGTTACTGAAGTCGGAGGGATTGGTTTACGGGCGCGAAGGGCAGTGCTTGTACTTTTTGATGCAAGTGCCGCCGGAGTTTGAGGGTGTGTTGTGCGACCTGGCGATCAGCATCAACTGTGCCGAGAGCATTGCGCCGGAGCAGCGGGGTGTGCAGCTGATGGCGTTTAATTTTGCCCGAGTGCCGTTGGATGCGGCGGAGGTGCTATTGGCGTTTCTGGATGTGAACGTGCACATGTACCCGGCGACGCGCATAGGTGTAGACCGGCGGGACGGGGAAGTTTGGGTGAGCCACCTGGCGTTTTTGCCGCAGGAGGAGGACTCAGACTGGTTGCCGCAGCAGCTGTTGTTTCTCATGTCGTTTAGCGCTCTGGTGGGCAAGCAGATCATTGTGGACTGTTTGCAGGGCGGCGGGGCGCGACCGACGTTGGTTTACCTACGGGAGTTTTTAGAGGTGCGGGAGCGGTTGCGGCAGGCGGCGCAGGACTACGAGGAAAATGATAGAGTACGGAAGCATTTGGAGGAGTTGCTGCGGCTGAGCTGAGCTATGGCGCGAGCCAATGTTTATGACCTGTTGGGGACGTGGGTACGGGAGCTGCTGCAGGAGTATCGACAGCAGTCGCTGGAGCTGTTGTGGTCGCAGCTGCCGGACGGGATAGAGGCGGTGCAGTTGCACATGAACCGGGGCTGTCGGGACGGGCGTTGGCAGCCGGTGCAAGGGGACGTCGAAGAGGTGACGGGTGGGCCGACGTTGGACGAGCGGCAGCAGGGCTACATCTTTTTATTCTGCAGCCTGTATTTGGACGAGCACCTCAACGTGGAGGCAGCGCTGGCGGGCGAGCCGGGGACGACGCCCCACCTGGCGGTGCTGCGGTCTGACTGCGGGTGGCAGGTACGGTTGACCCGTCCGCCTCGACGGACGGAGGAAGAGCGGCGGCAGGCGCTGTTGCGGCTGTTGCACCGCTTTCAGTCGGGCTTGGCTCCGTGGCTTTCCGTCCACGAGCGGGTGGCCCTCTGCGAGGGGTTGAGCGGCGAAGTTTCCAGATAGGGTAGCCTTATGTTCAATACCATCAGTTGCACGCCGAAGCAAGCGGCGTTGGCGCTACGGGCTTGTTACGAGCTGGGACAACCGGCCTACTTGGTGGGGCCGCCGGGGATCGGCAAGTCGGAGCTGGTGGAGCAGTTTGCCAAGTCCATCGGCGCGATTATGCCGCCGCCGCTGGTGCTGAGCACGCTGCAGCCGGCGGACATCCGCGGCGTAGGCATACCGGACAAGGACGAGCGGCTGAAGTTTCTGCCGCCCAAGTTCTTCCCGCCCACGGACTCTCAGGAGCGCTACGTCCTCTTCTACGACGAGCTGGGCAACGCCGACCCCAGCCTACAGGCGCCGGTGCAGCAGCTCTTCTTGCGCCGGGAGTGCGGCGACTATCGCCTGCCCGACGGGGCGTACCAGGTGGCAGCGGGGAACGACGTGGAGGACGGCTGCAACGTGTACGAGCTGTCGCGGGCGTTGGTGCAGCGGCTAACCGTGATTCGGGTGCGTCCGGACGCCGAAAGCTGGCTGGAGTGGGCCATGCAGAACGACGTCCACCCCGGCGTGATGGCCTTCCTCCGCACCCGGCCCGAGTACATACACTACACCGTGTTACAGCAAACCCGTAACGAGGCCAGCGACGATCCGCTGGGGCCGACGCCGCGCAGTTGGAAGGTGGTGAGCGACGTGCTCAAGCGGGTGAGCGACCCAGAGGTACGGGAGATCTTGGTGGCGGGCAAGATTGGGCAGCAGGCTTGTGCGGTGTTCTTCTCGGTGTTGCGGGAGCTGGAGGGCTTGCCGGAGCCGCAGGAGATTTTGGCGCGGGTGAAGCGGGGCCAGTTAAAGCAGGCGGCGGCGATGGTGCCGGGGCACCTGGCGGCGTTGTGGGGCCTGGCCTATTCGCTGTACGGGTACGCCAACCAGCCGGAGCACTACGAGCTGTGCGTGCTGCTCTTTGACTACCTGTACAAGAACTTGAACGACGGGCGTCCGGTGGGCGAAGTGTACACGCTGTTCATGGAGCAGCTGCTGGGCAAGGTGATGGCCAACGGCCACACGCAGCAGTTCCTGGCCAGCAGGGTTTACCGGGAGATTTACAAGGATCGCGTCCAGGAGCTGACGAGAGCGACGCGCGGTTAAAGCGGTTAATGAACGTAGCTTAAGGGGTTGGGGGCCGGGTATATACTCGGCCCTTGACCTTGTTTGAGAACCCGTGTACAACGGGTTCGAGTTGAGGATTTGGGCAGTATGCAGGCTAACATTTCCGAGTTGGTTAAGAGTGACGTTGATTTACAGGCCCAGATAGAGGCTTTACAGACGCGATTGCAGGCGCAGGCGCGGGAGGCGCAGCAGGCGTACGTGAGTGGGGATCTGGAGGCAGCGCAGGTGTTGTTGAGCCGGGCCGAGGAGACTCGTGTGGAGCTACGCCAGTTGGGGGTGGAGCGTGAGCAGCGGGTACGGCGGTGGCAGCAGCTGTTGCCGGGGTTGGACTTAGGGTTTCGCTTTGGGCCGGGTCGTTATTACAGCGGCTGGAGTGGTAAATATTGTGGGGACAGCAGCACGTTGTACTGCGTCGAGCTGTCGAGGTATCAGCTGGAGGCGTTGCAGGCTCTGACGAGCAAGCGTTGGGAGCAGGACGGGGATGGGCGTTTGTATTACCGGCGTCCGGAGTATCGAGATACCTGTTGGGGCGATTCCGACGGGCTGAGCGCGGCGCGGGCTTTGGTGCAGCTGTTTCCGCTGTTGCAGCCGGAGCTGGAGAAGCGAGAGGCGTTTTTGGCTCGCTTGCAAGGGTTGAGCGTTGAGCGTTGAGCGTAGAGCGCAGAGCGTTGAGCGGTGCAATGCGCGATTTGTATGAGGCGACGCGCCTGCACTTGGCGAGGTCGGTGGGTTACGATGCGAGTCGGCTGCGAGCTGGGGCGCCTTTGCCGTATGGTTTGCTGCGGCTTTTGGCGATTCGCGGTGGCGAGCTATTGCCGGGCTGTCGCTTGGTAGCAGAGGGCGATGGCGTACAGGTTTTGGACGAGGACGAGGTGCTTATATACAGTCTCTGCCCGCGCGGGTATAGGGCGGAGTATGACGCGTTGGATCTGGAGAACCACTCCGACCTGACCGAAGTGTTGCTGGGGCATTGGAACGGGCATTTGGAGTACTGTTATATTACGCGCGGTTTGATTTTCGACCCGGACACGGGCAGTTGTATTAACCCGCCGCAGCTTTGGCGTGCGGGCTTGAGCTATGTGGAAGTGAAGCAACGCGTATTAGCGGTGTTGGTGAGTTTAGGGGTGCATGAGGAGCTACGTGACCGCGTTGTGACCTATGAGCCGGGGCGGGTTTATGCGGACAGTTTGTCGGCTCAGGATCAGTTGCAGCGGGAGCTGCAGCGTTTGGGGCACGAGCTGGGCATATTTGCGGCTTTGGGTCGGCAGGGTTACCAGTGTCTGTGGGTAGACGTGCCGCTGCTGAGCCGGCACGAGGTTTTGGCGTTGCGGGAGGCGTATGGCTAGAGGGGAGGCAGCGAGAGTCTATTATGCGGGGCCGGACGAGGTGTTGCCGCCGCAGGTTAACTATTTGTGGCGAGCGCAGCTCAGCAGCCTGCCGGACTTGCAGCCTGTGGGCAAGGAGGAGCTGGAGCGGTGCGATGCGGTGTTGGCGGTGCTTCCGACTCGGCGGGGCTCGCCTAGGCTGGCGGCGGACCTAGCCTGGGCTGCCTCCTGTCGCCGCCCGATTGTCGGTGTCAAGCTAGGAGCGGAGAGTCCGGACCCGTACTTATGGCTGCGGTGGCTGAGCGCGTTGAGCGACTCGCTGGGCGAGGGGGTGGAGTTGCTGTACGAGGTATTGGGCCTGCGTGCTCCGGCGGAGCTGAAAGTGCAGTTAGCCCCGCCGGTCCAACGGCGCTGGGTTGGCTTTTGTGGCTTGGCAGGGGCGGGCAAGGATACGGCGGCGGCGGTGCTGGTGCGGCGGGGTTGGGTGCCGTTGGCGTTTGCCGACGCGTTACGGGAGGTTTACGCGCAGCTGTATCCCTACCGCCTGGTGTTGGCGGACGAGTTGCGGGAGGCTGGCGTCAAAGATGCGGTAGCGTTTCCCAATGGCCTTACGCATCGGCAGGGGTTGCAGCGGTTGGGCACCGAAGTAGGTCGGCAGCTGGACGAGGGAGTTTGGGTAGCGCACTTGCAGCGGCGGGCAGAAGAGTGTGTGCGGCTGGGGGCGCATTCGTTTTGTGTGACCGACGTGCGGTTTGAGAACGAGGCGCGCTTTATCCAGGAGCAAGGCGGGCTAGTGATTTGCGTTCGGCGTCCGGGCTTACGAGCGTTGGCGCATGCTTCTGAGCGACCTGAGGGCTTGCCGGTGGACGCAGTTATCGAGAACGACGGCACGGTGCTCGACTTGGAAAGGCAGGTACAGGAAGTTGTGGAGCGTCGCTATGGCGCGTTGACAAGGTTGAACATGCGCACTGCAGCTCCTGTGCCTCAGGTTAAGCTTTGAGGGAATACTCAGGCGGAGCCGAGAGACGACTTTGTCCGCAGCTGCAAGCCATTACCGCATTGCCGTAAAGCGCGACACCGCGTTTAAGCTCTTGCCTTTGCAGTCGGCAGAGTTAGACGCGCGGCTGTGGGTTTCGGTGCGGGCGGGCACGCAATTGGAGAGTGTAACAGAGCCTGTTTATCACAACGACCGTCAGCACCTACAGATTGTGCTGCCGCGGGGTTCGTTGGGTTATGCCGGCGTAGAGCAGTGGTATGTGTATGCCCCGCACGTAGAGGTGGAGGGAACAGATCCCAACAACCGTCCGGCGGACGCTCCGCCGCCGCCAGCCGTACGGTCAGGCTTGCAGTTGCCGGACGGCTCGGCTGTAGAGTTGCAGCAGCCTATTTTGCCGGGGGGTCATTTCACCTGGGCAGAGGCGACCCATAATGGCAGCCGGGTGCCGGCGACCGTTGAGGTTGTGGCCAACATTCGGCGTATAGCGGCGGCGTTGCGGGAGGTGCGGCACCGTTTGGGCGACGAGCCTCTGCGGGTGACCAGTTGGTATCGTCCGCCGCAAGTCAACCGGATGGTGGGAGGCTCGCCCAACTCGCGTCACATTCAAGGCGATGCGGTTGACTTTGCCCATCCGCGGCTGTCGCCGCGCGAGGTTTACGAACGGCTGAACGCTTGGTGGAACGACCGCGGCGGCTTAGCTTACGGGGCGGGCTTTGTGCACATCGACGCGCGCGGCTACCAGGCCCGCTGGCGCTACCCAGGAGTGTAGAAGAGGACGATGTCTGATACGTTAAAGCGCGCCGTAATACAAACGCTGCTGATAACGGCGCCTTTTATGACTTATAGCCTTTGGTACTTAAATTGGACGGCGGGCATGACCTTCTCCGCCTGCCGCGTTCAGGTAACTGAGACGTTTTCGGCTGGGCGTTAAGACATGGTTGTGCAGGGTAACACGAGCGCCAACACCAACGCCAGCAATTTTTGCAGCTGCGGGAGTCGGCGCTCCCGTTGGGATTGGCACCTGTTTATAGAGGTTACGGTGCCCATTGCTGCCTCGGTGCTCTTCTTCTCGGTGGGGCAGATTGTGCGCGTGTCCGTTTTGGAAACCCGCGTGGAGATTCTCGTCGAGCAGCAGAAGGAGTTGGCCGGGGCGGTGCGAGAATGTCGTTTGAGCCCCTAGCCGACCGCGTAGCTGTTTACCGGCGCCGTTGCGAATCCGTACACATCTGGATAGATTGGAAGGTAGCTTGACATCGCACGATTCAGGGTTTTGCGGTATGGAGCGGCAACGGGAACGGGAACGCGAGCAGTGGTTGCGCGCCAAGACTTTGCAGCAGTATGTGGACTTGACGGACGCGCAGCTAAAAGCTTTGCGGTTGAACCAGTGGGTAGAGGGAGTGCACTACGTCCGCTTAAACCGCCGCGCCATTCTTTACAATGTGGAGAAGGTGCGTAAGTGGTTGCAGAGCAACCGAGTGCATATCAAGCGTTGAGCCAGCAGGCTGCCGCGCCTAGTTGTGAAATCGCACTCGACCGGTAGAGTACAGATGGGCTTCACACTTGCGTCGCCGCACCAGCCCGGGCAGCGTTTGTCCGCCGGCTCCTTTGACCCAGCGCAGTAGCTGTTCCGGTACGGCGTCGTATTGCCCCTGGTTGAGGAGCTTGAGCAGCGTGGAAGCAGCGTAGTTGCCTTGGCCGACGTTGTGTACGAAGCAGGTCAAGGCATTGAGCTGATGCTCCTCCAGCGGCACCTTGGTTAAGCGCAGTACGGCAGCGGCGGCCTCGCGCAAGTCCCGCTCCAACAGGCGCTCCGCTTCCTCGACGGTACAGGTGTAGCCCAGCGAAATGGGCCGCCCGTCCAGCAGCCGCGTGGAGCCCCAGCCGACGGTGACGACGCCGCTGGGACAAATGTAGCTGCGCGTGTGCAGTCCCTCAAAGTGCTTCACCACCTGCATAGCACGGCTAAGGTTGACTGTCTGGGCGTCGCGCATAGGGCCCTCGAAGCGCTATGCGAGCAGTGTAGTACAATCTCTTACGGCTTGGGTGAGCAACAATAGCAACAATCACAACAACCTAGAGGTCTGGTGAGCGAAGCGAATTGGCGTCGGTGCCCGTCGGCTGCCGATTTTGGCGGGCCGGTTCCGTACGCAGCCCTGCGCGCGTTTTTGGGTCGCCGCCGGTCAAAGGCGCTCTCGTCCGGGCTGAAGTTAAGCCACGTGTCGGAGGGCCGTCTGGCGGTGACAGACGAGCGGGGTTGGCCCTTGGCCTACGTGCGTTCGGACGGGACTTACGAGGTGTACAGCGGACAGTCTCCGGAGTCTGCTCAGCAGCTTCTGCCGCTGTTGGGTTTTGTGCCCCGGCCGCGGCTGGAGTTTACGCAGCTGGGCCTGGAGATGCAAGTGGAGTTTGGGGGCAGCTTGTGCTATGGCGCTCGGGGGCATTTGGTAAACTACCCGCCCTACCGTGCTTTAGCGCGGTAGCGCAGGCTTACAGTAGCCCTGAACCTGTTATGCTCTACTAGAGAACAAAACAAGCCCGTTCGCGAAGCGAGCCGTAGGCTTAACCTCTGGGCTGGTTTACGACAGCCCCCAGTCGCGTTAGCGGTGCGGAGCACCAAAGCGCAATTACCTTAGCGCCGTTCAAATCCGCATCCCCTTCCCAGCCGCAATGCCCGCACTTAAACTGCTTTCCACTGCGGTAGGATTGCGCAGGGTCAGGATGAATGTGCAAACACCGGTGGCAGGTTTGACTACTGTAGCGCGGATTCACCAACAGCCTTCCAAACTGCTGTTGTCGGTTCGATTCCGTCCGCCCGCTTCCTCCCACAAAATCCTAAACAAACCCGCAAAACCCGCTCCAGATAAGCACTTCCGGCCTCAAACCGCAGTTGAGGTGACCGCCTAGTTTGGGGTAAAAGGGGGTAGATTGGGGGCAAAAAGTGTCCGCAAAATGACCGCAAGCTGGCCGCGAGGGGGTTATGTGTGGCTGAGAGGGAGCTGGTTCATTTTCTAGTTGAGCGGGGGCGGTTACGCTTGACCTGGTCTTACCGAGGTCGGCGTTACCGTTTGTCGACGGGGGTGCCGGACAGTTCTGGCAACCGCCGGGCTTTGCGGAAAGTAGTGGCTGCCATTGAGCGGGACATTTTGTATGGGGAGCTGGACGAGACGCTGGAGCGGTATCGGGAGAGTCTGCCGGTACGGCGGCGTCGCGGCCCGCCGTCGTTGCGGGGCGGTGGGTTGTTGAGCTTATGGGCGGAGTGGGCTGCGCAGCAGACGCATTGGGCTGTGGGGACGCGGCAGCAGTTTATGGCGGACTTTGAGCGTTTGCTGGCCAGGTGTCCCTATCAGCGCTTTGAGGATGCGGTGGCCATCAAGCAATGGCTGCTGCAGAATACTAGCCCGCGGCGGGCCAAGCAGATGTTGCAGAAGCTGGCGACTTTGCACACCTGGGCTGTGGAGCGGGGGTACGTGCGGGGCGACAACCCGTTTATTGCTTTAGCGCGTTCGGTCGTTTTGTCTCGTTACGAGGAAGATGAGGACATCGACCCGTTCAGCCGCCAGGAGTGTTTGGCCATCTTGGAAGCTTACGGACAACATCGCTACCACTTCTTCTATGCGCCCCTCATTCGCTTTTTGCTGCTGACGGGGTGTCGCCCTAGCGAGGCTTTGGGGTTACGTTGGCGCTACGTGGAGCCCAGCCGCATTGTGTTTGCCGAGAGCGCGGTGTACGTGCGCTCGACCATGATCCAAAAGCTGGGCACCAAGACCCAGTCTCGCCGCTTCTTCCCCGTCAACGACGAGCTGCGGCGGTTTTTAGATTCGCTACCCCGGCCTGACGACCTCGACGCCCACGTGTTCGTCGACCCCGATGGCCGTCCGCTCAACTACGCCTATTTCCTGCGCTCTTGGGCAGGCTACAAGGTGAGGAGCAAGCAGGTAGGCGGTCTAGTGCGCCAGCTGGTGGAGCAGGGTCAAGTGCTGCGCTATCGCAGCCCCTACAACTTGCGCCACACGGCCATCACGTGGATGTTGGAGGCCGGCATCACGTTGCCGCAGATTGCCCAGTGGGTCGGCAACTCGCCCGAGATCATCTTGGCCCACTACGCCGGTGTGGTGCAGAGGGCAGAAGTGCCGACCTTGCTAGAGTGCGCCGAACCGACCGACCGTTCTTAAAAACGCCGCAGTCTGGGCACTGACTTGATCTGCAATAGAGGTTGTTCAATAAACTGGTATCGGCTTTGGCTTATGAACACGCCCCCTAGCTTCAAAGAGCTACAGGACTGCATACTGGGCAGCGCGGCCAGCGGCGGTTTGCTGCCGTTTGGAGCGCATCGAGGCAGCGCGGACGGAGACGAGTGCGTGCTGGAGTGGGATTCGCCCTTGCTCTCCATAGTGGCGCATCGAGACGGCACGTACGAGATTCGCTGTGCGCGGGCGGGGGTTTTGGAACCCGAGTCCAAGGTGGGGCAGCGGTTGCGAGCGTTCTTTGGTTCGATGCCGGAGCTGGCAGCGCGCTACCCGGCGTCGGCTGCCTTTGGTTTGGTAAGCGAGCTACGCGGGTTGGCGTCGGTACGTTGCGACGAGCGGGGGCGCTGCTTAAACCTGCCTCCTTTCTGCCAGCCGCATGTCGAGTACAAGCAAGCTGCGGCAGCGACGTTGCTGTTTGTGTTGCGTTGGTGCCGGGCCAAGGGTGTTGACCCTGCAGCTTGCGAGGGGTCGCTCATTAAGATACACAGCTTTGGCGCGTCCTCGGTCACCCTTGGCGGTCGGCTGCGGGGGGCGCGTGGGCTGGCTCGGCAGCTGAGCAACGTCTTCAGCCGCGCCGGCGTCTTCGAGGTGTTTTGGCTGCAGCGCGACTGCACGCGCTATACGCATTGGCTTTTGCGCTTGCCAGTTTTGAGTTGGGAGCAAGAACGGGAGTTGGAAGAAGCGGCAGGCCCCCTGGGTTTGCCTGCCGTCGCCCACTTGAGTATGAACCAAGGCAGCGCCGGCTGGCGGCGGCAGTACTTCCCCCATGTGCCCGAAGATGAGCCGCTTCCCTACGAGGTGCTGGCGCATTCGGTTTGGAAGGTATTGACGCCGCAGCTACGCCTGCAAAAGGAGTCCGACCGCGTGCGTCTTTGGCACCGTTCCGCCTGGCTGGGGCCGATTGAGGTAGCCGACGTCTGCGCAGACGGCAACTACGTATTATACTTACGGGGTTCCGCCTGGACCGAAGAAGTCATCTGCGAGTTGCTGGGCGGTCGCCTTACGGGCGTCGAGTACAGGCCGACCACCCCGTACCTGTCTCTGAGTCACGCGTTGGAAGACGGCGTGCCCATCTACCGCGAGGGGGACGCTTGGCGCTCTTTGCAG
>Ga0308403_1000382_pt1 | contig 17703 bp, 15 predicted proteins | sample HotsprSampleOSM3_FD_203470 | JGI IMG/M metagenome (GOLD analysis project Ga0308403, IMG submission 203470) | Hot spring phototrophic mat microbial communities from Octopus Spring, Yellowstone National Park, Wyoming, United States - 20060914_OS-M3 ... | reverse complement strand
GATTCAATTCCGCCTGAAATCCTAGACGATCTGTTCCGTCAGTTAGCTGTCGGGCTTGATTAGGTCGTGAGCGCGGCGCGCTGCACCTTGACTTGAACACTTGACCTGCGCTACACTTCCGCCGACTTTGAAAAAGGCAAGCGGAAGTGTATGCGTGCTGCATCTGCTCAGAAACACATCGCGCTCAGCCTGCCGCTGAGCAGCTTTGCGCTGATCATGGCTGTGGCGTTCGCGCTGCGCGCAGCTTTTGTGCTGCTGACCGTGCCGAATGTCAGCGGCGGCGATACGCTCGGTCTTCTGCAATACGGACTGGAGCTTGTGCGCGATCAGATGCCGCACATGACGCATATTCCGCCGATCTATCTGCTCTACACAGGCACTGTGCAGAGCATCTTCGGCGAAGGCAACCTGACCATCTTCCGCCTGCTGAACGTGCTATGGAGCACAGCGCTCGTCGCGATAGTTTTCACGGCGGCAGAGGCGTATTTCAACAGGCGCGTCGCTGCGATCGCGGCGTGGCTGATCGCGATCAATCCGATCTTCATTATCGAGGCAGGACAAATCCTGACCGAGAGCGTCTTCCTGCCGCTGATGTTCGGCGCGCTCGCCTTGCACGGACGCTGCACGCGTCGCGATGCGCTGATGACATCGCGACAAGCTGCGCTGGTCGGCATATTGCTCGGCTTGGCAAGCCTGACGCGCGCCGTCGCGCTATTGCTGCCTGTCATCTTCGTCGCACACCTGCTGTGGCGCTATCGTCGTCGCGCGCTGCATCTGATCGCGGCGCTGCTCATCGCTTACAGCGCGACAGTGCTGAGCTGGACGGCATACGGCTATTTGCGCTGGCGGACGATCATGATCGGCGGCGGCGGCTTGGCTGCTAACTTCTATCTCGGCACGAACGAAGGTTGGTGCGGTCCGCAATGCGTGGACGAGCGCGCAGGCATCACGCCTGAGGATCAGCTGCGCAACGACGAGATTTACGCGCAACGCGCTGCCGAGTCCATCTTCAGCGATCCGCTCGGCTATCTGGCGCGCCGCTTGACCAATCTGCTGGAAGCGAGTCTGCAGCCGCACAACACGAATCTCCTTCAAGGCGAGAGCCTGCGCGATCTCGTGTTGCAATGGTGGACGCATGATCGCAGCTTGGCAGGCTTGGGCGCTGTGTTGAGCGGCGATGCGTTTGTGCCTAAGCTCTCGCTGTACATCTTCCACATCGGCGCGCTGCTGCTTGGCGCGCTCGGTCTACTGCTCGGCGCGTTCCGCCGACGGATGTTCGGGCAGGCATTGCCGCTCTACGGTGCGTTAGGTTACTTTTACGCGCTGCACAGCCTGCTGACGGCTATTCCGCGCTATCTGTTTCCGACGGCGGCGCTCTGGCTGATCTTCGCCAGCGCAGCTCTAGCAGGGCGCGCCACAACTGAAAGTCGCGATGAGCAAACTGCTTAACGTCTCCAAAAATCATTGGCTGCTCGGCGCGCTTGTGCTGTGCTTCGCGGCGCGACTCAGCGCCTTGCTGGTGTTCGGCGCGCAGCTCGCCTTCGAAGGCGATGTAGTGCATGGCGAAGGCGCTTACGATGTACGCGCTCGGAATTTATTGACGACAGGCGTGCTAGGGCTAGAGCCGGGACAAATTGACGTGGAAGGCTCTAGCGTGCTGTATCCTGTGCTGTTGGCAGTCGCCTATGCAGTTGGCGGACGCACGCTGACGGCGATCAGTCTTTTGAACATCCTGTTCGATCTGGTCACGGTCTGGGCGATCTTTCAGCTGGGCAAGCGGCTGTTCGGCAGGGCTGAGATTGGCGCGTTGGCAGGCATTTTCTTCGCGCTCTATCCATACCTGATCTTTCAGACGCTCAGCGTTGGCTATACATCGCTTTTGGCGATGTTGCTCAGCCTGACTGCGCTCTGTTTTGTCGCGCTGCGCGAGCGCGAGCGGCTTGACGGCGGCACTTGGGCGCTCGTTGTGGCGTGTGGAGTGTCAATCGGCTTGTTGGCGCTGACTCGTCCGCCTGCCGTGCTGATCGCGCTCGGCGGCGCGCTGTGGTGTCTGCTGCGGCTGAGTTTCTGGCAGAGCGCGGCGCGGCTTGTGCCTGCGGCGCTGATCAGCTTCGCGGTCGTCTCGCCGTGGCTTTGGCAGACCTATCAAGCCTTCAACCGCTTCATTCCAATCGGCGGCAATTTAGGCGTGGCGCTCTGGGGCGGCAATAGTCCGTACACAGTGCCGTTCATCCAAGCGGGCTATCCGCTGCTATGGATGCCTGAGCATCTCGACGTGCAAGCTGAGCAAGGCGCGCTCGCCGTGCGCTTGGTGGAAAACAGCGAGCGGCTCACGCGCCTGACCGCTGAATACCTGCGCGATCATCCTGAGCAAATTCCTGCGCTGCTGCTGTGGAAATTCTATGCGCAGTGGACGCCTGACATCTTTCCGACGCGCAATCCGATCAACGGCGTGATACCGTTCGTTCGCGAGTCCGATGGCAGCATCCGCGCCTTGACCGATCCTGAAGAAATCCGCGCAAACGGCTTTGCCGCCGAAGGCGACGTCTACGCTGAGCCGCTCTTCAACCTGCTCGGACGTTGGATACATCGCTTTTACTTCGGCAGCCTGCTGATTCTTGCCTTGATCGGCGTGTGGCAGACGCGCAAGGCGTGGCGCGATGTCTCGCTCATCTGGTTGATCCTGCTGATCTTGACACTCTTCTACGTGCTGACCACGCCTTGCACGCGCTATCGCTCGCCAAGCGATCCGCTGCTCTTTTTGTTCTCAGCACACGCTGTGTTATACTTCTGGTCACATCTCGCGCAGAACAAGGTGAAGGATGCATGAAGAACATTCTGGTGACCGGCGGCGCAGGTTTCATCGGCAGCGCTTTTGTGCGCCACATGGTGCAGACCTATCCGCAATACACAATCATCGTCTTAGATAAACTGACTTACGCCGGCAATCTAGATAATTTGCTGCCCGTGCGCGACGCGCCGAATTATCGCTTTGAGCGCGGCGACATCGCCGATGCGCCGATGGTCAGGCGTGTTCTTGAGCAGCATCAAATAGATGCGATCGTCAACTTTGCGGCAGAGTCGCACGTGGATCGCAGCATCATGAGTTCGCACGCCTTTCTGGAGACGGATGTGATCGGCGTCTATGTGCTGCTGGAGCAGGCGCGACAGCTCGGCATCAAGCGCTTCCATCAGGTCAGCACGGATGAGGTCTACGGCTGGATCGCCGAAGGCGCTTTCAAAGAGACCGATCCGTTGCAGCCGAACAATCCTTACTCAGCTGCCAAAGCAGGCGGCGAGATGTTGGTGCGCGCTTATCACGTCACGCACGGCATGCACACGACGATCACGCGCGGCAGCAACACTTACGGTCCGTATCAATATCCTGAGAAGATGATGTCGCTGTTCATCACAGAGGCAATTGACGACCGTCCGCTGCCTGTCTATGGCGATGGCAAGCAAGTGCGCGATTGGCTGTACGTGGACGATCACGCGCGCGCTATTGACCTTGTGTTGCACGTCGGCGCGTCGGGCGAAGTTTACAACGTCGGCGGCGAGAACGAACAGCACAACATTGACGTGACGCGCCGTCTGTTGCGCTTGCTAGGCAAGCCTGAGACGCTCATCCGCTATGTGGCGGATCGTCCAGGTCATGATCGGCGCTACGCAGTGGACTGCGCGAAGATCAAAGCGCTCGGCTGGCAGCGCGACGACGACTTCGAGCGTTTGCTGGCGCAGACGGTAGCGTGGTATCAGCAAAACGAGTGGTGGTGGCGCAAGATCAAGACGGGCGAATATCTCGAATACTACAAGCAGCAGTATGCGCAACGTCTTGCCGAAGGAAAACTTGAATCAAGGTCAGCATGACTGAAGTGACACAGCGCTACGGACAAGGTCTGTGGTTTGAGGAATTCATCGAAGGTTTGCCGATTCGCACGCGCGGACGCACCATCACAGAAGCGGATTTGGTGGCGTTCGCCGGGCTGAGCGGCGATTTCAATCCGATGCACACTGATGCGCGCTATGCTGAGACGACGCAATTCGGCGCGCGGATCGCGCACGGCGCGCTCATCTTCTCGGTCGCCACAGGCTTGGCGTACCAGCTGGGCGTGCTGGAAGGCACTGTGATTGCTTTTTTAGGCTTTGAGATGAAACTGCGCGCGCCTGTTTACATCGGTGATACCATTCGCGTCGAGGCGAGCGTCAGCAAACGCCGTCCGATGCCTGCTGCAGGCGGCGGCATCGTCACACTGGATGTGAAAGTGCTGAATCAGCGCGATGAAGCTGTCCAGAAAGGCGAATGGACGATCATGGTGCGCAGCCGACCTGATGAGTCAGGCGCGCAGGCAGTCGCTGAGTCGGATAGTCAGAGCGCACGCGGCGATGCTGACTGAGATCACTGCGCGCTGCCACGAGACGATCCTGAGCGGACTGTACGCCATCACCATACCGACGCCTTTTCCTGTCGGCGATGTCTTCGCATACCTTGCGCACGGCAAAGGCTCAGCGCCATTGACGCTGATAGACTGCGGCGTGCGCACAGACGACGCGCGCGCTGCTTTGCAATCAGGTTTGGCGGCGTGCGGCGTCGCTTTCCGCGATATCGAGCGCGTCGTCATCACGCATCATCACACGGATCACATCGGCTTTGCGGCGGAAATCGCGGCTGAGTCAGGCGCGGAAATCTGGGCGCATCGGCTATGCGTGCCATGGCTAGAGCAGCCTGAGACGACTCGGCAGGCGCTTGACGCTTACTTGCGTCCGATCTTTCGCGAAGGCGGCGTGCCTGACGATGTGTTGGAAAGCATTGAGCGCGTCTCGGCTTACTTGGGCAGCTTTGTGCAACCTGTCCGCGTGGCGCGCACACTGGCAGAAGGCGACCGGCTCGATCTGCTCGGCATGGCGTGGCACGTATACCATACAGCAGGTCATGCCGGCGACCTGCTGTGCTTCTATCAGCCTGAGCGCCGCATTTTGCTCTCAAGCGATCACTTGCTGCGCGACATCAGCTCGAATCCGCTGATCGAGCCGCCTGAGTCGCCTGAGTTGCCGCGTCCGCAGCGCTTGCTGGACTATCTGGCGCAACTGCGGCGCATCGCTCAGCTGGATATCCAGATCGCTTATCCTGGACATGGCGCGCCTGTCACAGACGTGCCTAATTTGGTCGAGGCGCGCTTCGCCATGCACGCGCAGCGCGCTGAGCGGCTGCGCGCGCTGTGCGCTGAGCAGCCACGGACGCTCTACGCGCTCGTGCGCGCCTTGTTTCCGCGCTTGCGGCAGCCTGAGATGTTCCTCGCGCTCTCAGAAGTGCTGGGACATCTCGATCTGCTCGTGCGCGATGGCAAAGCCTTCGCCGAGCTGCGCGACGGCGTCGCTATTTGGCACGCCGCTTGACATTCATGGCGCATTTGGCGTCTGCAGCGGCGCTAACACTTCCGCCGCGCGCCTGCACAAATTGACGCCGCCTGCGTTCAGCCAACTTTGCAACGCCGCGCTCTGTTCGGTCGTCTTGCCCGCTAAAGCGTCCATATAGATGAGCGAGCCCCAGCGATAGTAGTTGCGCGTCTCCGTCGCCCAGCGTCCCCAGCCGCGCGGAATCACGCCCCAGCCGCCGTTATAGCCCGCCATCGCTAATCCGATGTGACCGTCGGCGCGTTGTAGGCTGCCGATCAGGTATGCGATACCGCGCTTAGCGTTCGTCTCAGGATCAAGCATGTTCTCGCCTTCGGCGAAGTGAAACGGCATGACCTGAAACAAGCCTTGCGCGCCTGCTGGCGAGCTGACCAAGTAATGTCCGCAGCTCTCAATTTGAATGACCGTCGCCAAGATGTCGGGATCGATCTTGTATTCACGCGCCCATTTCATGATCCACGGCGACCAAAACTGCACTTCGGGCGTGAAAACAGGCGCGATGCGATCGCGATTCAGGCGCTCTTGCAGGACAGACTCATATGCGCCGCCGCTTGACGGCGCAACTGTCGCGATGCCGCCGCGCAGCAAAAGCACGATCAGCGCCGCCATGACGCCTACCGTCATGCCGACACTGGCGATGATCATCAGCAATTGGAGCGGCAAAAATGCCAACCACAGGCGATACAGCGTCTGCATGGCACACCTTCGCTTCAGGACTCAGTGTAATTTTAACACAGCCTGTGCGCAAGGCGGCGCTACGCTTGCCTGACGCTCATCAGAGCGGAAAGAGCAATGGCAGCAGCACGAGCGTCACGATCATGCTGATCACAATTAGCGGCACACCGACTCGTGCATAGTCGCTGAACTTGTAGTTGCCCGGCGACATGACAAGCGTATTGACAGGCGATGCAATCGGCGTGCCAAACGCCATTGAAGCAGCAATGGCGACTGCCATCACAAATGCCTGCGGCGCCACGCCGAGATCGCGTGCAGCGGCAATGGCAATCGGCGCGATCAGCACTGTCGTGACCGTGTTGGATAGCACTTGCGTGACAATCGCCGTGATCACGAACAGACCTGCGATCACAGCATAGACGCCTAATCCGCTCAGCGCAGCGCGCAAGCTGGTCGCGATAGAATCCACTAAGCCGACCTTGACCAAAGCCGTGCTGAGCGGCAGCATACCTGCGATCAGGAATAGCGTCTTCCAATCAATGGACTGATACGCCTCGTCCATTGTGATGCAGCCTGTCAACACGACAGCCACAGCGGCGGTCAGGCTAGCGAGCGTCAGCAGGTCAGGATTGATGATGATGGCGAGGATCATCAACGCCAGCACGATCAAAACGATTGGCGCGCGATCAGTGCGTTGAAAGGCGCCGAACTCAGCCGCTTCCGGCTCGCCCATCACGATGTAATCGCGCCGATGTTGTTGTTTGAGCGCGAAAATATCTTTCCACTGCCCTTGCACAAGCAGCATGTCGCCAAAGCGCAGCGGCGTCTGCTTCAAATCGAGCGCGCCGTCGTAGCCCGGACGCCGAATGTCCAGCACGGTCAGGCGATGTGTGCGACCGAAGTTCAATTCAGAGAGCGTCTTATCCAGCGCTGCTGAGCGCGGACGCAACATCACTTCGGCAATGCCGACCTCGTTCGTGATCACGTCCTGCTCTACGACAGGCTCGTTCGCCATGATCGCTAGACGCCAATACGCAGCCGCTTGGCTGACCGACTCAGCCTTGCCTTGCACGATCAGAATATCCTCAGCCTGAATTGGCACGTCAGGACGTAGGTACTCAGCGCGGTGACCTGCCGCCAGCGCGCCTGTGCGCTTGCCGTGCGCGTGAATGGCGCTCAAGACGCTCAGATCGAACTGCTCGCGCAGATTGCTCTCGGCGAGCGTCTTGCCGACCAAGGGCGATTGCTTATCTACGCGCAAGCGGTACAAACTCTCAGGCAAATGATACAGCTTGAACAGCTCGCTAGGCGTGACGACAGGCTGCACTTTCTGCACAGCGCGGCGCTCAGGCAACAGACGCTTGCCGAGCGTGAGCATGAATAACACGCTCGCCAACAAAATAGCGAGGCTGATCGGCGTGAAGCTGAAGAAACTGAAGGTCTGATAGCCTGCCAGCGTCAGGCGCTCAGCAGCTAACAAGTTCGGCGGCGTGCCGATCAGCGTGCTGGCGCCGCCTAGCAAGGCGCTGACGCTGAGCGGAAGCAACAAGCGCGAAGGCGCTAGGCGCGTTTTGGCTGCCAGACTGATGATCGAAGGCAGCAACAGCGCCACCACGCCCGTCGAACTGATGAAAGCCGACATCAGCGCGACGGCGATCATCAGCACGAGCAATAGGCGCGTGTAATCTGTGCCAGCGATCTTCAAGATGCGATTGGCGATCACGTCCGCCAAGCCCGTCTGAAAGACCGCGCCGCCGACGATGAACAATGCGCCGATGCTGATCACAGTCCGATTGGCGAAGCCTGCCAACGCCTCGCTCTCTGTGATGATGCCTGCGCCTAAGAGCGCGATCAGTACCATCAGCGCGACAATATCTACGCTGAGCCGATCCCAGATGAACAAGCCAATGGCAGCTATCAAAACTGCCACTGTGATCAGCGCTTGAAGTTCCACAATACCTCGCCTTCAGACGACAGCGATCAGCACGAGCAGAAATAGCACGACGACTAGCACTGTGAGCAAATTGCCCTGTACGAGGAAGATCAAAGGCAGCGACTCGACCATAGCGGCGCTGGCTGAGCCCGGCGTAGGCGCAAAAATATACGGCGCGAATGGATAACCTGTCCGATCAAGGTAATACCAGATCGAGCCGAAGATCAGATAGCCGTTCACGCCGCCTAACACGAAACCGAGCAAGCGCTCTTGCACGCCCTGCCGCCGATCCATGACTGCTTGCTGCCGCCTTGCCACGATGTTCGTCGGCGCTTGGTAGGCGAAGAAGCTGATCACGACCAGAATGCCGCTGTAGAGGAAGAAGATTTGCTCAGGCGTGGCGCCGCGCGTGAGCGGTTGAATCAGCACGGCGTCGAACTGCCATGTGGCGAACAACGCTAGGATGATGCCCGCCGTCGAGACCAGCTCGCGCGTCCAGCCGCGCAAAGCGCCTACGATTGCAAAGAGGACGATCAGCGTCCACAAGATGGTTGAAAGTTGAACCATGTGTTCCTTCTCCGCTGATCAGATTAGCCGCTCTTGCCCAATTTTGCCACGTCCAAGAGCCGCTCGGCAATGCGCTCAGCTGCGTTCGGCACAGCTGCATGGCGCGCCGCTTCGCGCATGGCGCGCAAGCGCTCCGAGTCGTTCAGCAGAGCGCGCACGGTCGGCAGCAGGTCGCTCGCGAGTCGCTCATCGTCAAGGCGCAACGCAGCGCCGCGCGCCACAAGCCAATCGGCGTTCACCTTTTGGTAGCGCCAAGCGTGCGGATACGGCACAAGGATTGACGGCAAGCCGAAATGAGTCAGCTCGCCCAAGACGCTGGCGCCGGCGCGGCAAATGACCAAGTCCGCTGCGGCGAGCGCCAAGCCCATCGTCTCGTGCAGGTAAGGAAAAGCGTGATAGTGCCGCTGAGCCGTCGCATCTAGCGCTGCGCGCCGCGCTTGAACTGCCTGCCAATCCGCCTTGCCGCTGATGTGCAGCACTTGCACGCCTTCTGCCAACACATCGGGCAGAATCGCGGCGAGCGCCGTGTTCAGGCTGCGCGCGCCCAAGCTGCCGCCGAAGACCAGCAGCGTCCGCCGCTGTTGATCGAGTCCGAAGTGCGCCTGCGCCGTCTCGCGATCAGCGCTCAGCAGCGCGCGCCGCAACGGATAGCCGACGGCTTCCACGCATGTGTTGCGCGCGAAATAGCCTGCCGACTCAGGCACAGGCGTCAGCACAAGGCGCGCAAAACGACTGATGACTTGCACGCCGAGCGCAGGCTCGATATCAGGCACATAGACGACGATTGGCACGCCGCGCAGCCAACAGCCAAGCGCCGCAGGAAACGTCGCCCAGCCGCCCGTCAGAAAAAGCGCGCGCGGACGATGCTTGACTGCCAAGCGCCACGCTCGCCATGTGCCGCGCACAATCTTGACGAGACTGCTGAGCTGCTTCACGCGCCCGACGCCGTGCAACGCGCCGCTCGGCACGCTATGAAAGCCTGCCCAGCTTTGTCGCGGCACAAGCTCGTTCTCAATGCCTGTTGTGCTGCCGATGAAATGCAAATTCACGTGCGGCGCGCGCTCGCGCAGCGCCTCTGCTACGCTGAGCGCGGGATAAATGCCGCCGCCTGTGCCGCCTGCTGAGATGAAGAGCGTCTCACTGCTCAAAACGATGCCGCACCCGTGTAATTGAGCCGCGCATTCCCGGCAGCGAGAGCGTCTCGTTCACTTTGCGAGTCGGCACGGCTTGCCGCGCCGTTACGCGCGAGACGCTCAGCAAGACTCCGACTGCCGCCAAGCCACTGACCAACGATGAGCCGCCAAAGCTGATGAACGGTAATGGCACGCCTGTGAACGGAATCACGGACGCCATGACCGCGATGTTGAACATTGCCTCTAGCACGATAGACGCCGTGATGCCTGCCGCCAGCAGCGCGCCGAACGTATCGGGCGCGTTGCGCGCAATGCGAAAGCCACGCATCATCAGCACTACAAATAGACCGATCACGAGCGCACAGCCGATCAAGCCTAATTCCTCGCCTATCACGGCGAAGATCGCGTCTGTATGCGGCGCTGAGAGATTCTCGAACTTCTGGCGGCTCTCGCCTAAGCCGACGCCTGTCAAGCCGCCGTTCAAAAAGCCGATGATAGCGTTCTGCGCTTGGTCGCTCGCCAAGAGCGGATCGCGCAGCAGGTCGAGGAAGTTTTCCACGCGCGCGCGCGCATAGTCAAACTGGCTGATCGCGACCAGTCCCATCAGGATGAACGCGGCGAAGGTGATGATCAATTGCAACCAATCAGCGCCTGCTAAGAAGAACATCACGGTCGCCGTGACCAGAATCAACGCCGCCGTCGAGAGATCGGGCTGAAGGATGATCAAGCCTGCCACTGCGCCAACGAGCAGCGCAAACGGCAACAAGCCGTAGGTCAGCTGCCGAATTTTGCTCTGTTTAGCGGCTAGCCATGCTGCCATATACATCACGACGGTCAGTGCAGCCAGCTCAGCAGGCTGCACAGCGCCGCTGAAGAAAGCGCGCCGCGCGCCGAAGACCGTCTCGCCGAAGATCAGCACGGCGACCAGCAACGCCAGCGTGATCGCCATGATTGGGATCGCCAACCGTCGCCACCAACGATAGTCAATCAGGCTCAGCACAAACATCACGGCGAATCCGAAGAGCGCGTTGCGAAACTGCTGCATGAAGATCGCCGATTGCGGCTCTGACCAAAAGAAAGTGGTGCTCCAGACCATCATCAAGCCGATTGCCGCCAAAATGCCGACCGTCAGCACGAGATAGAGATCGATAGTGACTGCAAAACGGCGGCGGCGCTCAGCGGCGCGTTGCTCCAGTAGCAGCGCTTCTTCTTCGCTCAGCTCTTCAAGCGCGGATGGTATGGCGTCCAGCGTTGCCACAGCCAAAACACTCCAGAGATGGACATCAGCCTTCATTCTAGCACACACACGGCTTTTTTGCCGCAGATGGATGAACTGCGCTAGACTAATTGCGCGTTTTCCCTTGCGATGGAGCAAAACTCGCCATGCCTTATGGTCGCAAAATCACACCTAAGCCCATTCCGCCTAACCTGAGCGTACAGGCGCTTGTGGATGACTACTTCACTGCTTACAATGCGGCGCGTCTGCGCGATGCCTGTCAGGTATTGACGCGAAAAATCTTCCAGCCTGAAGTGACCGTCGCCTTGACCATCACAGGCGCGCTCACGCCGACAGGCATGGGCTACTCAGCTGTTGTGCCGCTCATCGAGCATGGTCTGGTTGATTGGATCATCAGCACAGGCGCTAATCTCTACCACGATATTCACTTCTCGCTCGGCTTTGAGCTATTCAACACGACGCCGAACACGGACGATCTGGCGTTGCGCGAGCAACACATTATCCGCATTTACGATATCCTGTTCGAGCAGCGCGTCTTGCTCGAATCAGATGCTTTCTTGCGCCGCGTGATGGTCGCGCCCGAGTTTCAGCGGCGCATGGGCACGGCTGAGATGCACTATCTGCTGGGCAAGTATGTGCGCGCCGCTGAGGATGAGCTTGGCGTGGCGCATCGCTCGATCCTGAGCGCGGCGTACGCCAATGGCGTGCCGATTTACACATCCAGTCCGGGCGATTCGACGCTCGGCATGAATGTGGCGGCGCTACGCCTTGACGGCAACGCGCTTCAGATGGACGTAGAGCATGATGTGAATGAGACGGCTGCCATCGTCTACGCCGCAAAGGCGAGCGGCGGACGTAGCGCCGTGATCGTGCTTGGCGGCGGCAGTCCGAAGAACTTCGCGCTGCAGACTGAGCCGCAAATTCAGGAGATTCTGGGCATTCCAGAGGCGGGACACGATTATTTCGTCCAGTTCACGGACGCACGTCCTGATACAGGCGGACTGAGCGGCGCCACGCCATCTGAGGCGATGACTTGGGGCAAAATTGATCCTGAGCAGCTGCCGAATAGCGTGGTCTGCTATGCCGACTCGACCATCGCTTTTCCGATTGCCGTCGCGTATGCGCTGAGCGTCGGCGTGCGTCGTCCGCTCAAGCGACTCTACGATCAGCGCGAGGCGCTTTTGGCGCGTTTAGCAGAGGCTTATCACAAGCACAAGTCAACTGACGCTTGAGGATCGCTATGTCTGACGTAGTGACGCTCGGTGAAGCATTGATTGACATGGTGGCGACAGCGCGCAACGTCTCGCTTTACGACGCGCCTGCCTTTGAGCCGAAAGCGGGCGGCGCGCCGACCAATGTCGCAGTTGGTGTGGCGCGCTTGGGCAGACGCGCCGCGTTCATCGGCAAGGTCGGGCGCGATTCGTTCGGGCAAGGCTTGCGCGCGCTGCTTGAACGCGAAGGCGTGGACGTGCGCGGCATGTTGATCGACTCAACGCGCCTGACCACGCTCGCCTTCGTCTCGCTCTCGGACAGCGGCGATCCGTCCTTCGCTTTCTACGAAGGCGCGCACGCCGCGCTGACGCCTGAGGAGCTATCCGCTGAGCTGCTGGAAGCGACGCACATTTTTCATTGCGGCTCTGTCTCGCTGGTCAGCGAGCCTGCGCGCAGCGCGACACAAGCCGCCATAGCGCGCGCCAAGGCGAGCGGCGCGCTCTTCTCATACGACATCAACTGGCGTCCTGCGCTGTGGCAGAGCGCTGACACAACGTTGGCTGCCGCGCCATTGGCGCAAGCGGATATCATCAAGTTGAGCGAGAGCGAGCTGACGCTGCTCACAGGCGAAAGTGCGGTTGAGTCGGCGCTACGCGACTTGCCGTACAGCGCGCCGTTGATCTTGATCACGCTCGGCGCGCGCGGCTGCACATATCGCTACAAAGGCGCGCTCTATCACGCGGACGCGCCGCATGTCGCGCACGTTGTGGACGCGACTGGCGCAGGCGACGCTTTCATGGCTGCCATCTTGGCAGGCTTGTGCGACCTGCGCGACAAAGGTTATGGGCTGACCGCGCTGCCCATTGACGCGCTCGATTGGCTGGTGCGGCGCGCTTGCCGCGCTGGCGCGCTCGCCACGCAGATTCGCGGTGCGATTCCGTCGTTGCCGTACGCAGCGCAGTTAGCCTAGCCGTGCCGCATCTAACGCGCCGATGGACGCGCCGTTCAGCAGATGATCAACGGCGCGCTCAGCTGCCGCTGCGCCAAACGAGAGACCGTGTCCTGTGAAGCCGACCGCGAAGCCGACGTCAGGCTTATCGGGCAAACAGCCGACCAGCGGCAGTCCATCTATGCTGAAGCCCATGATGCCTGCCCAGCGGCGCTCAACAGGCGCGCTCACTTCTGGGAAACGCCGCCGCAAATACGTTTCCAGCGCGTCCTGCACGGACTCAGTGATGCGATCTTCGTAAGTCGGCTGCTCTTGTGCCTTGAACAAATGGCGCGCGCCGCCGATCAGCAGCCGTCCATCGAAGGTTTGGCGGAAGTACATATAGCCATAGTTGCTGTAGCCGCACGTCTCAAGCACAGGTTGCAGCAGCGGCGCCGTCACCAAGACCTGACCGCGCGTTGGAATGACCTTATCTGCGAAATATGGCTCGATCAAGGCTGAATAGGCGTTTGTGCAGAGCAGGACTTTGCGCGCAAGGAAGCGATACAAGCGCGACTCGACCAGCACGCGCTCAGCCGCCAGTTGTTTTATCGCGTAGACCTCGTTATTGACGATGAGTGTCGCGCCGCTCTGTGCGAAGATCGCCTGCGTGAGCGCGACAGGCTGCACCATGCCGTCGAATGGCTGCCTGATCGCCGCATGATAGCCGCGTCCGAGCGGATCGCGGCTGTGAAACTCGATGGGAATGCCGTCAGCATCCAGCGCGCGCGCCGCCTGCTCCAGATCGGCGGCTTCAGCGGCGCTCTCCGCCAAAAGTAAGACGCCGCATTCGCGCAATGGCACGGCATCTCGCTGCGCAAACGTGCGCCAATAGCGCACCGTGCGCGCCGAGAGCGACCACAGCTCCTGTGCCACAGCGTGACCGTAATGCGCGATCGCTTGATGGTAGTAGACATCCAAGCCTGTGATCATGAAGCCTGCGTTGCGTCCGCTGGCGCCGAGCGCGATGTCGCGCGCGTCAGTCAGGACGACGGAACGTCCTGCTTGGCTGAGAAAACAAGCGGCTGTACAGCCGACCAAGCCTGCGCCGATCACCAAAACGTCTGTTTCGTAGAGCGGCTGTGTGCCGTCCGCTTGCCAAATCGAGACCGTCATGTTTTCAGCACCTCTCGTAGTGCGCGCAGCAAGTTTGCGCTGCGCTCGCCATACGCGCTGAAGGTGAGCAGACGCGCTTGCTCGTCGTCCTGCGCAAAGGCGAATTCGATCCACAGATGATCGCTCGGCAGCAGCGGCGCGATTCGATCTGCCCATTCTATGATCACAGCGCTATTGTCTGCGAAGATGTCTTCCAAGCCGAGCATGGCGGCATCTTCAAGGCGCGCCAGACGGTAGGCGTCAATGTGATGCAAGCGCATGCCGTCTTCGGCGCGCTCATGCTCGTGGATCAACACAAACGTCGGACTGGTCACAGCAGTTGCGCTGCGCCAACCTGCCGCGACGCCGCGCGCGAAAGCCGTTTTGCCGGCGCCCAGATCGCCGATCAGGCACAGGACGTCGCCGCGTTGCAACAACACGCCCAGCAACGCACCCAACTGCTCAGTGTGCGCCACGCTTTGGCTCAGGTAGGTCAGAGATGGTTCGCTCATAGCACGCCATTATAGCTGCGCTTGCCACAAACTGCCTCTTGACCGCTCAGGGCGCGCTTGCTACAATCTCGAGCAGCTTGGGCCTATAGCTCAGCTGGGAGAGCGCTTCAATGGCATTGAAGAGGTCGTGAGTTCGAATCTCACTAGGTCCACACGATGAGCGCCTCGCTTCTTGAGAGTGTGAAGCGAGGCGCTGCTTTTGAGGATCACACATACCGTCTGATTGGCGCGAGCGTGCGGTCAGTATTCAAGTGAGTGTGAGTCGTGTGGCTGCCGCTCGGATCGCTCGTTCAGGTCGCCTTCTAAGCGGCGCAAGCTCAAGCCAAGCCTGCGCGAGCTGCCGTCAATGTTCAGCACGCGCGCGCGCACGCGCTCGCCTTCGCGCACCACGTTGCGCGGATGCAAAAAGTTGCCCTCTGCCAGCTCCGAGACGTGAATCAAGCCTTCCAAGCCTTCTTCAACGCGCGCGAACGCGCCAAAATCCACCACGTTGGTGATGACGCCTTCGACGATCTGCCCGACGCGATAGCGCTGTGCCACAGTCGCCCATGGATCAGGTTGCAAGCGCTTCAAGCTGAGCGCCACGCGCCCTTGCTCGCGCTGCACGTCCATCACATACACTTTGACCGTCTCGCCGCGCGTCAGGATGTCGCGCGGATGCCCGACCCTGCCCCAGCTCAGCTCGCTGATGTGAATCAAGCCTTCCACGCCGCCTAAATCCACAAACGCGCCGAAGTCGCATAGATTGGTCACTTGCCCTTCGCAGATATCGCCGCAGCGCAGCGTATCTAGGATATTGGCGCGCGCGCCTGCTTGGACTTGCGCAGCGCGCTCGCTCAAGATCAAGCGATTCTGCTCGTAGTCAAGCTCGATCACGCGCAGGCGCAGCATCTGCCCAACGCGCAGCGCCAGCTCGTTGCGGCGCGCCGCGCCATCGCTGACCGCAGGGAAGTCCACCAGCTGGCTAGCTGGCACGAAGCCGCGCAGCGAGCGCCACTCGACCAGCAAACCGCCGCGATTGTAGCCGACGACAGGCAACGTCACCACTTGGTCAGCGCGGTAGACCTGCTCGATGGCTTGCCAATCGGCGCGGCTCTGCTCAGTGTTGCGCTCGCCGCTCTCCGCCAACACGCCGTTGCCATGATCCCAATCGCGCGCATGGCGCGCTGCAGGGCTAGGGAAGCGCTCGTCTTCCTGCAGCAAGGCAGCCCAGTAGCTCTCATCAGGCGGCGGCGGCGGCAAGCTACGCGCTGTATCTCGGGCAGCGGTCTGCTGCTTTGTATAATTCCCGTTCGAAGCTCTGTCCATTCTGTCCATAGGGCTGTATGTCTTTTTACAATAGACGCGGTCACTGGTCTAGGATTATAGGTAGGTCATGGATCGTTGTCAAACGCAATTTGCGCCACCAAAAAATACCAAAAAATTGGGCGATCAGCTGACGTGCGCGCCTCTGCATCTTGTGTAGAAGGCGGCGACTATTGTACAATTGCACATAAGCGTGCGTATGGAATCTAGAAAGAGCTGCCAAGATGACCACACCTGACATGAGCGATCCACTCTCCGGAAAAACCGCTGTGATTCTCGGTTTTGCGCGGCAAGGTCAGGCGTTAGCGCGTTGGTTGCCAACCGTCGGCGCGCGCGTGATCGTCTCAGACAAGCGCAACTTTGGCGATCTGGCAGAGGCGATCCTAGATTTTGTCAACGCGCCAATTGAGTACGCGATAGGCGGTCATCCGCTCAGCCTATTGGATGAGGCGGACGTGCTGTTCCTGAGCGGCGGCGTTGATCCAAAACAGCCGATCTGCGTTGAGGCGCGGCGGCGCGGCGTTCCGCTCAGCAACGATGCGCAGCTCTTCCTTGAGCGCTGCCCTGCGCCGATCATCGGCGTGACAGGCAGCGCCGGCAAGACGACAACAACGACGCTCATCGGCGAGATGTGCAAAGCGGCGCAGCTGCCAACGCTGGTAGGCGGCAACATTGGCGACGTGCTGCTGGACAAGCTGGATCAAGTGCGTCCTGAACACAAAGTGGTGATGGAGCTCTCCAGCTTCCAGCTGGAGCTGATGACGCGCAGTCCGCACATCGCCGTCGTCACCAACGTGACGCCTAATCACCTTGATCGGCACGGCACGATGGAAAATTATCTCGAAGCGAAGGCGCAGATTTTCCTGCACCAGCAGCCGAACGATATCGCCATCTTCAACTTGGACGACGCCGGCAGCTTCAGCCTTTCACGGCGCGCTGTCAGCCGCAAGGCGTTCTTCAGCGCGCAAGATATGGTCAGCGACGGCGCATTTTTGGCGGGCAGCCGTCTGATGGTGACAGGCGTCAGCGCGCCGAACGGCGGCGCCAAGATCGTCTGCAATCGCGATGACATCAAGCTGCGCGGCGAGCATAACCTGCAGAACGTGCTGGCAGCCTGCGCTGTGGCAGGCGCGGCAGGCGTGCCTGTTGAAGCGATGCGCGATGTGATCAAGACCTTCAAAGGCGTGCCGCATCGCCTTGAAGTGGTGCGCGTGGTCGGCGGCGTGACCTACATCAACGATAGCATCGCCACAGCGCCTGAGCGCGTGATCGCCGCCATTCGCAGCTTCAACGAGCCTATCATCCTGCTGGCAGGCGGGCGCGACAAAAACTTGCCTTGGGATCAACTGCTGACGCTCGTCATTGACCGCGTGAAGCACCTGATCACCTTCGGCGAATTCGGCGAGCAGATCGCTGAGATGACGCGGCGGCTGATCCGACCGCGCAGCTACATAGACACTGTCGAGTATCGCACGACACTGGATATCGCCGTCAAACACGCAGCGGAGATCGCGCGCAGCGGCGACGTCGTCTTGCTCAGCCCTGGCTGCACTAGCTACGATGCTTATCAGGACTTCGAAGAGCGCGGCGAACACTTCCGCATGTTGGTCTCCGCGCTTGAAGAGCGCGGCTCG
>Ga0308403_1000378_pt1 | contig 17898 bp, 15 predicted proteins | sample HotsprSampleOSM3_FD_203470 | JGI IMG/M metagenome (GOLD analysis project Ga0308403, IMG submission 203470) | Hot spring phototrophic mat microbial communities from Octopus Spring, Yellowstone National Park, Wyoming, United States - 20060914_OS-M3 ... | reverse complement strand
ATATGCCTGAGGACAGCGACGTGGCGTGGGTCGCTCTGGTGCAAGAGCGCGATCTCGGCTTTTTGCGTCCGCAGTGAGGAGAAGCGCATGTTAGAAGAGACGGTCAGCGGCTTTCTGCTCTTTTTGGCGAGCGCGCTGGGCGCGGCGCTCACGGCGCTCTGGGCAGGCATGGCGATCTGGACGTGGCGCGATATCCGCGCGCGCTCGCGCGACGGTCTGGCGCACGTGACGGCGACTGCGCTAGTGGCGCTCTTGAACGTGATCGGCTTGCTGGTCTACCTGATGTTGCGTCCGCGCGAGACGCTCGCCGAAGCCTATGAGCGCTCGCTGGAAGAAGAAGCGCTCTTGCAAGGCATTGAAGAGAAGCCGATGTGTCCTGGCTGCGGCAGACCGACTCAGACGGCGTGGCAGGTCTGTCCGTATTGTCACACGCGCTTGCGCAAGCCGTGCATTCAATGCCAACAGCTGCTGGAACTCTCGTGGACGCTCTGTCCGTACTGCGCGACCGTCCAAGCGGCGGATGCAGCGCCGCGCGCACGGCGACGGACGCCACAACCTGCGCCGCTTGAGTATGTGGAAGGCGACGGCGAGATCGCCTGAGCGCTAGATGCCCAGCGCGACGTATTTCACGTCCAAGTACTCGTCAATGCCCGTCGCGCCGCCTTCACGACCTAAGCCGCTCTGTTTGATGCCGCCGAACGGCGCCTGCGCAGTGGACGGCAATGGATCGTTAGCGCCGATGATGCCGTATTCCAAGCGCTCTGCTACGCGGAACACACGGCTGACGTCGCGCGTGTAAAAGTAGGCTGCCAAGCCGTATTGTGTGTCGTTTGCACGTTGAATCGCCTCGTCTTCGCTCTCAAAAGCGATGAGCGGCGCGACTGGACCGAAGGTCTCTTCGCGCGCCACCAACATGCTCGCTTGCGCGCCTGTGATCACGGTCGGCAGCCAGAATAAGCTGCCTTCGGCGAGCGCGCCGCCGCCGACGCGCACCTGAGCGCCTTGCGCCAGCGCATCCTGCACATGACGCTCCACTTTGTGGCGCGCCGCTTGATCGATCAACGGTCCGATCTGCACGTCAGGCGCTAGACCATTGCCAACGCGCAATCTGCGAACCGCTTCTGTCAGCTGCTCGGCGAACGTCTCGTAGATGCTGCGCTGCACAAAGATGCGATTGGCGCATACGCAGGTCTGACCGGCGTTGCGGAACTTCGAGATGACCGCGCCTTGCACGGCTGCCTGTAGATCGGCATCTTCGAAGACGATGAACGGCGCGTTGCCGCCCAGCTCCAATGAGAGCCGCTTGACGCCTGCCGCTGATTTGCTGATCAGCAGCTTGCCAACCTCAGTTGAGCCTGTGAACGAGATTTTGCGGACGCGATCATCGGCGAAGATCGCCTCTGAGAACGGCACGGGATCGTGGCAAGTGATGATGTTGACCACGCCGCTCGGCACGCCTGCTTCGATCAAAATACGTCCCAGCGCGATGGCAGAGAGCGGCGTCTGCTCGGCAGGTTTGCAGATGGCAGTGCAGCCTGCAGCCAAAGCCGCTGAGAGCTTGCGCGCCAACATGCCCGTCGGAAAATTCCATGGCGTGATCAGCGCTGCCACGCCGACCGCCTGCCGCCACACCAACAAGCGCTTGTTGGCGACCGATGCCGGCACCAGCTGACCGTACAGCCGTTCTGCCTCGCCTGCGAACCATGTGAAGAAGCTGGCGGCGAAGGCGATCTCGTTGCGCGCCTCTTGCAACGGCTTGCCTTGCTCAAGCGTCATCAGCGTCGCCAAGCGCTCGCGACGTTCCAGCAGCAACGCCGCGACCCTGCGCAGGATGATGGCGCGCTCAGGCGCAGGCAAGCCTGACCACTTAGGTAGCGCGGCGTAGGCTGCCTCAATTGCCGCTTGAGTCTCGGCGCTGCCCGCATCAGGCACTTGAGTCAACAGCTGCCCTGTGGCAGGGTTATAGACGCCGAATTGTGCGCCGCTCGCGCTCTGGCACCACTCGCCGCCGATCAGCAGACGATATGGCTCATCGCCGAGCGTCTGCGCTGTGATGCGATCCAAATCAGTCACTTCGAACATACTCACCTGACCTTCGCTGATGTGTGCTTCGATTGTAGCGCATAGCGCGCCGCTTGTCTCAAGGCGACGCGAGTGCTAAGATCGCGCTACACATGACGTGAGTTCCCACAAAGGTTGAGTTCTCCGATGATTCAAGTACGCGATCTCGCCACGCTCTCGCCTGAAGAGCTGAAGATGATCATGCGCCGCGCTGAGCAAGATATCACGGCGCTCTTGCCGCAAGCACAACAAGTGATTGACGCCGTCCGCGCGCGCGGCGACGAAGCGCTGGTAGAATACGTGCGTCAGTTCGATGCAAAAGACTACACGGCTGAGCATTTGCGCGTCAGCGACGCCGATTTTGAGCGCGCTTACGCTGAGGTCGGCGCTGAAGTGGTGGAAGCCATTCGGCATGCGCACGCCAACATTCAGCGCTTCCACGCCGAGCAGATGCCTGAGCCGATGTGGTTCATGGAAGTAGAGAAAGGCATCATGGCAGGCGAGAAGATCACGCCAATCGCCAGCGCAGGCTTGTATGTGCCGCGCGGCAAGGGCGCCTTTCCATCAGTGATGCTGATGCTGACCGTGCCTGCCAAAGTGGCAGGCGTGCCGCGCATCGTCGTGGTCACGCCGCCTAATCCGCAAGGCAAGGCTGATCCTGCCGCGCTGGTGGCGGCGGATCTCGCAGGCGTGCGGGACGTTTACGCAGTCGGCGGCATGGCAGCAGTGGCAGGCTTGGCGTTCGGCACGCAACGCTTGCCGCGCGTCAGCAAGATCATCGGTCCGGGCAGCAGTTACGTCTCAGCGGCGAAGCGCCTGCTGTACGGCGTCGTGGATGTTGGGCTGCCGGCTGGACCGAGTGAGTCGATCATCTTGTGCGATGAGACTGCCGATCCGCGTCTTGCTGCGCTCGATCTGCTGGTCGAGGCGGAACACGGCGCTGAGTCAGCGGCGTTGTTGGTCACTCACAGCCGCGCCGTAGCGGATGAAGCGCTGCGTCTGCTGCCTGAGTACATCGCTGAGCTGCCTGAGTGGCGGCGCAAGTTCGTCGAAAGCGTGCTGAGCACTTACGGCGGCATCTTGCTGACGCGCAGCCTTGAAGAATCCATCGCTTTCGTGAACGACTACGCGCCTGAGCATCTAGAAGTGCTGACCGCCGATCCGTTCAGCACGCTCAATCGCATTCAGAACGCAGGCGAGATTCTGCTGGGCAGCTACACGCCAATTCCGACCAGCAATTACACGCTCGGCTTGAATGCAATCCTGCCGACGGGCGGCTTTGCGCGCTCGTTCTCATCGGTGAGCGTGTGGGACTTCCTCAAGCGCAGCGGCATCGGCTATTGCAATCGCGAAGGCTATGAGCGCCTGCACGAGACCACTGTGCGCTTGGCGGATTACGAAGATTTCCCGGCGCACGCTATGGCGCTGCGCAAGCGGCGCGCCATCTGGAGCGAGTAGGCAGCAAAACAGGCGAGAGGATTCTCTCGCCTGTTCATGCGCGTTAAGAAGTACCCGCCATGCCGTGTGACCGCATGTTTTGAACCTGCTTTCGCAGGTGGGTCATCTCGCCAGCCCTCACGCCTTGACACATGTCTACCGCGCTGCAGCTGGATGTGAATGCCCGTCAGATGGGTGTTGGCTCAAAACTTAGAGTGCGACATCACGCACACAGCAGGCACGCTGTTTTTATACCACGCTCCGCAGCCCTTGTAAAGTCCGATCTGTTAAGGCTCTGCCAAGATTGGTTGAAGAATTGGCTTGCTGCGCCGCGCAAAGCAGGCTATCCTGATCGGCGACCTGCCACCACAATCGCTCAGGAGTGCCATCATGCAGGCTTTTGTGCCAATTGCGCGCACCACTTTCGATATGCAGCTGGCGCAGGCGAACGCCGCGCTCGCCCAGCAGACCTTGCAAGCCGCCTTCGCCGATCTGCGCGTCGTCCCGACGCTCATCACTGATTCCGAGACGCTGGCGCAGGCGATCGCGCAGCTGAGCGCGGCGCCGCCCGGCCTGATCGTCGTCTTCCAAGCCACCTTCGCCGATTCGAGCGCTATTGTCGCGCTGGCGGAAGCCTTGCGCGTGCCGCTCCTGCTATGGGCGGCGCCAGAGCCTGCCACAGGCGGCAGATTGCGCTCGAACGCGCTATGCGGCATAAATCTCGCCGCCTTCGCTCTGAAGCGGCGCGGCTTGCCCTACCTGTGCTGTTACGCTGCGCCCGATTCGCCTGAGGCAGTCCGCCTTGCGCAGCGCGCCGCTGCCGCTGCCGAGACGCTCTTCGCGTTGCGCCACACCAAGATCGGCGTGATCGGCGAGCATCCCATAGGCTTTGAGCCATGCGCCTATGACGCTGAGCGCTTGCGCGCGCGCTTCGGCGTGCAAGTGCAGCCTTACGCGCTTGAAGCTGCTTTTGCTGCCGCCGATAGCCTGTTAGCCGCTGAGCGCGTCACGGCGCGCTACGCCGATCTCGCCGCCAAGCTGAGCAATTTGACCGAGCTGAACACAGCGCAAGTGCGCGGCACGCTCAGCTTTCACGAAGCGCTGCGCGATCAGATCGCGGCTGACGACTTGCGCGGCGTAGCCGTCCGCTGTTGGCCCGAGACCTTCCTCAAGCGCGATTGCGCCGTGTGCGCCGCGTCCTCGCTCTTGTGCGATGACGGCATCCCTGCCACGTGCGAAGCGGACGTGCATGGCGTCTTGAGCGGCTTGCTCTTGCAAGGCGTCGGCGCCGCAGCGACCTTTGGCGCGGACTTGGTCGCGGCTGACCTTGAAAACGACACGCTCACCTTTTGGCATTGCGGCTTGGCGCCGCTCAGCATGTGCGCGCCGAGCTTCGCGCCGCGCGGCGCGTTGCACAGCAACCGTCAACGTCCGCTGCTGATGGAATTTCCGTTGAAAGCAGGTCGAGTCACTCTAGCGCGCTTGACGCAAGCGGGCGAATCGGGCGACTACCGCCTGCTGCTCGGCACGGGCGAGATGTTGGACGCGCCGATGCAATTCAGCGGCACAAGCGGCGTCCTGCGCCCTGACTCAGGCGCAGCGCACGCGCTGCAGGTCATTTTGCAAGAAGGACTCGATCATCACTTCACGCTTGCCTATGGCGACTTCGCCGATGCGCTGACCTTGCTCGCCGATTTCGCTAAGCTGCCGATCATTCGCCTGTGAGCGGCGCGGCGTCGCCGAGCGACCTGCCGCGTCCGTCTGTGACGGGCAGGCGACGTCCGTCGTCCGCCGTGTACAGCGCGACAATCAAGCGCAGCGGACCATCGGACGGCAGTTGAAGCGCGTGGTAGCTCTCGAAGATTTCGTCGGGCAGCCAACGGCGCGTCGGACGCTCGGCTGGCGGCGCGTCATGTTGGCTGAAGAGCGCGCCGTCCGCGCGCAGCGCCTGCACAGTCAGCGTGTAATCCGCCTCAGGCACGGCGAGCGCGCGCCATGCCAAACGCACGCGCACCTGATCGCCTTCGCGGACGATCTGGCAGCCGATCAAGGCGATCTGCGCGCCGAAGCGGAAGTCGCAAGGCGGCAGATCAGGCGCATCGTAGCGCCGCGCCACGCCGATCACGCGCCACGCCACTGCGAAGACGGTCTGCTCAGCCAAGCTCAAACGCAAGGTGTAGTCGCCGTCAGGCAGGTCAGGCGGCAGGCGCACGGCGTAGCGCTCGACCAAGTATTCATCGGCGCGCCATTCCGCAAAAGGATAAGCGCCTTGCACAGGCTGTCCGCGCCAGAGCTGAATCGGCGCGCCTTGCGCAGGCTGCGCGCTCAGGATCAGGTCAGGCAGTGCGCGCGGCGCGGCGGTCGCCTGCCAAGTGACCGTGAAGCGCAGCCAGTCGCCTTGCTCGGTCGCCTGCGGCGGCGCGCTCAGCGCTGCGTAGAGCGTCGGCAGGACGGCTGCGCCTTGCGGCGGCGCGTCGTGCGGCGCGCTTGGCAACATAGTGATGCGCCCTGCCGTCAGCCACAGTCCGCTGAAGCGTTTTTCCGCGTCCAGCACAGGCAAGAGCGCGCCGTCAGCGCGATTGAGCCACGCCGCGCGCAAAGTGTACTCGCCGCGCGGCGCGCCGAGCGGCAATGGCACGTCTAGGGAGATGATCAGGCGCTCGCCTGCGCGCAAGCGGTCGCTCTGCTCAAAATACGGATGAAAGCGCCCGATCTCTTCACCGCGCGCGTCGTGCAACGCAATGACAGGCGTCAGCGCAGCCTGCGCAGGCGTGCGCAACACATCCCATGCCAGCTGCACTCGGATCGTGTCGCCGCCGCGTCCTTCATAGGTCGCCGTCGTCACAACGCCGCGCAATGCGTCGCCAAAATAGCGCGCAGCGCCGACCTCGCGCTGCGCAGCGGCATAGTAACTATAGACCGTGAAAGCAGGCGCGCCGTCAGGTCCGTCAACCGTCGTCAGCAGGACGAAGTCGCGATCCAGAGCGCCGTTGAACGCGCTGCGCACGCCGCGCGGAAAGATGTAGAGCGCGCGCTCGCCTTGCGGCGCCAAGATCAGATGCTCTGCCATCAGCCAGCGCACACGGCTGTGATCTAGCTTATGCGCAAGCACGGTCGCGTGATTATAGAACTCGCTGACGATGTACACAGTCTGACCAGGCGGCAAGTTGCGCTCTAGCCACTGTCCGATCAGCTGCATGTCGCCATGCGCATCGTAGAACAGGTCAGCCCGACTCGCCCAAGCGCGATAGTCGTGCCATGTGTGCAGCGCCAAGAGCGTCACCAGCGCGAGGACGGCGTAGCGCAAAGACGGCAGACGAGCGCACAGCGCGCCGATGCCGAGCGCAGGCGCGAAGAAGATCAGCGGCACCATCGCCACTGAGCGCATGTGCGATGGCGGCAAGCCGCTGACGGCTACCACTGAAGGCGCGATCAACAGCGGCGAGAGCAGCACGCACAGCGCCGCCGTCCGCTGAAGCGGCGCCGCGCGCCTGCGCAGCGCATAGCCGAGCGCGACGCCGAAGCCGAGCAGCATCAGCGCGCCGCTGATCGGATCGAACCATGGGCGCTCAGGATACAAGTTGTAGCGCAAGGTCGGATCGCCGCGCAGGAAGAACATCTCAGCGTGCAGGCGCACGCTCTCCAGCAGCGTTGGCACTTGCGCATCGGCTGCGGCGACCTGAGTCAAACGGTCGAGAAAAATATCGGGCGCGTTCAGATAGAAGCCGATCAGCGGCGCCGCCGTGATCAGCAAGACGCCGAAGAAGAGCGCGATCTGCCGCAAGCGCAGCGCGCGTTGCCCATCGAAGAGCAGCAAGCCGAGCAGCGGCAAAGGCAACCACAGCGGAAAAATGCGCGCCGCCATGTAAGTATAGAGCGCCGCGCCGCCGAAGAAGCCGCCGAGCGCCGCGCTGAGCTGCCATCGCGTGCGCCGCCTGAGTGCGATGAACAGACACCACAGCGATAAGGCTTCCAGCAGCGGCTGCGGACTGGTGCGAAAGCCTTGCCGCGTCAGCCAGACCTGCGCGCCGTTCACGGCGAGCCACGCGCCGCCGCATAGCGCGATCAGCGCGCCGTGCCGTGCGCTGCCGAACATGGCGATGCCTAGCGCAATGGTCGCCGCTGCGCTCAAAATACCGAGCAAAGCGCTGGTCAGGCGCGTGGCGAAGATATCCGCGCCGAAGATGTGCAACATCGGCACTGAGAGATAGTAGAACAGCGCTTCGCGTCCGCTGTACGCCGCGACCACTGGGAAAGGCTGATAGCCGTAGAAAGCGATATCGCGTCCGAGCAGCATATCGGCTGCTTCATCGTAGTGCAGGGCAGGCGGAAAGCGGCGCAGCTCGGCAAGGCGCAGCCAAGCCGCCAAGAGCAGCACGGCGAGCGCGAGGAACAAATAGACGCGCTTCGACATAGCCTAGCGCACAAGCGGCGTCGGCGTGACGTAGTTCTCAGGCAGTTCAGGCACGAAGTCCACCTCGAATAGCCACTGCCACAGTTTGCCCGTCAGGAAGAAGCGCTCGGTCTCAGCGTCGTAGGCAATGCCGTTGAGCGTGCCTGCGCGTCCGATTGCTTCGCGCTCTTCAGGCGTGAGCAGATTGGATGCGTCAATGATGGCTGTGATGCGCCCTGTTCGCTTATCAATGCGCAAAATCTGATCGCTGAACCAAATGTTGGCGTAGATCGAGTCGCCAACGCATTCCAGCTCGTTCAAATTGCGGATCGGCACGTCGTCCAGCATGATCTCAAGCTGGCGCACGGCGCTGAACGTCTCAGGATCGCGCACGTACAGCACATGACTGCCGTTGCTCATATAGAGCGCGTTCGTCTCTTGATCGTAGCACAGTCCCCAGCCTTCGCCGATGTACGTGAACGTCTCGCGCTGCTCGAATGTCTCTAGATCGTAGACGAAGGCGACCTGCTCTCGCCAAGTGAGCTGAATCAGGCGCTCGCCGACCAGCGCCAAGCCTTCGGCGAAGAACTCTGCAGGCAAGCTCAGCTGCTGCAACACTTCGCCTGTCTGCATATCCACTTTGCGCAGCGTGGATTGACCGTACAGCCCTGTGCTTTCGTAGAAAAAACCGTCGTGGATCAGCAAGCCTTGCGTGAAAGCGCTCGGATCGTGCGGACGCACTGAGTGAATCTGGACGCGCAAGCGCTCAGGCTGCCTTTGAGCGTGCGGCGAGCGCAAGGGCAGCGTCAGCGCGAGCAACAGCGCGAAGATCAGCCAAAGGCGCAGTTTTCTGGACATAAACGATGCCTTCCCACATGCTCGGCTCATTCTAGCGCTCTGGCAGCAGGCTGACAAATGGCAGCGCGGCGACGTTTTGTGCATTTTCCACAAGCCGTGTTAAGACTTGACCTGTTGACAGCGCGCGCGCTTTCGTGTTACGTTGATCGGCGTCCGATGACGAGGAAAAAAGGCGTCGCTCTGATCATGCGTGCTGCGCGTAGCCAAGCTGTGGCTTACTTCACCTATTGGTTTAGCTACTTTACAGGCGAAAAACCTGTAGAGCGGCTCGTGCCTGCACGCGGATAGCCACTAGCTTGAACAAGGCAATTCCGAAGGCGCTGAGTGTTACGCTCAGCGCCTTTTTTGCGTGATGGAGCGCGCCTGAAGGTTGTACAAGAGGAAGGAGAATGAAGTGAACGAAAGCCAACCGCTCTGGCAGCCGCTTGTCTGCCGAGGCATACGCGGCGCAACGACTGCCGATGCCGATACTGCCGATGCCATTCTGAGCGCCACGCGCGAGCTGCTGATTGAGCTGATCAGGCGCAACGGCATTCGCCAAGAAGACGTCGCCAGCGTCATCTTCACCACCACGCCCGACCTGACCGCTGAGTATCCGGCAGTGGCGGCGCGCCAGCTCGGTTGGCACGAAGCAGCGTTGATGTGTATGCAAGAGCTGAACGTCCCAACAGGCTTGCGCCGCTGCATCCGCGTCCTGATCCACTGGAATACAACGCGCAGCCTGCACGAAATCCAGCACGTCTACATTCGCGGCGCAGTCAATCTGCGCCCAGAGCGCAGCGTTGAGCTGCCCGAGGCTATCCAGCAAATTCAGCTATCTGATCGAGAGGAGTTGTGAGAGCTTATGATCATCATCATGCAAGTTGGCGCCACTGCCGCCCAGATTTCTGCCGTGATCGCGCGCGTGAAAGAGCTAGGCTTCCAAGCGCACCTGAGCGAAGGCGAAGAGCGCTCGATCATCGGCGTGATCGGCGAAGATCGCAAAGTGGAAGACCCTGATCAATTCACGCTGATGGAAGGAGTAGAGCGCGTCATGCGCGTGTCGCATCCCTACAAGCTGGCAAGCCGCGAGTTTCATCCGCAAGATACGCTCGTGGCGCTGAACGGCACAAAGGTCGGCGGCAAGAAGATCGTGCTGATCGCCGGTCCATGCTCGGTTGAGAGTCGGCAACAGATTTTGGAGATCGCACACGCCGTCAAAGAAGCAGGCGCGACCGCGCTGCGCGGCGGCGCCTTCAAGCCGCGCACCTCGCCATATTCCTTTCAAGGACTCGGCGAGAAAGGTCTGGAGCTGCTGGCTGAAGCGCGCGCTGCGACAGGTCTGCCTGTGGTGACCGAAGTGATGGAGCCAGGTCTGGTGCCGCTAGTGGCGAAATACGCCGATGTGCTGCAGATCGGCGCGCGCAACATGCAAAACTACGCGCTGCTGCACGCGGCAGGCGCTTCGCAGCACACAGTGCTGCTCAAACGCGGCATGATGAGCACGATGGAAGAGCTGCTGATGTCGGCTGAGTACATCCTCTCGCACGGCAACAATCGCGTCATCTTGTGCGAGCGCGGCATCCGCACCTTTGAGACCTACACGCGCAACACCTTCGACATCAACGCGATCCCTGTCCTGAAGGCGCGCACGCACCTGCCGATCATCGCCGATCCAAGCCATGCCACAGGCAAGTGGGAATACGTCCATGCCGCGTCGCGCGCTGCCATCGCCGCCGGCGCCGACGGCTTGATCGTCGAGGTGCATAACTGCCCTGAGCAAGCGCTCTCCGATGGTGCGCAATCTTTGCGCCCTGAGAAATTCGCGCAGTTGGTGCAGCAAGTGCGCCGCATCGCCGAAGCAGTTGACCGCACGGTCTAGCGCGTTGCAAACAAAACAGATGAGGCGCGTCGCATTGGCGCGCCTTTTTTGTCGCGCGCAAAATCTCTCTCAGAAACGCTGCGCGCGGCGCACGCCGCCTCACCATTTTCCAAATGGCGCACAGTGTGTTACAATCGGGCGGCAATTGTGCTGAGTTGGATGCACCTCACGTTGAATCGCCTCTGGATTGGTAGCGAGTAGCTGTGTGAAGACGCTGCGAGAAGCGCAGTCGTCCAATTTTCGCATTGACGGCGAGAAGTGCTACAATATGCGCAGTTTGTCACAAGGACTGCCAATTGAGCGTGAACGCAGGAGTCGTTTATGCAGCCTAACGAATGGTTGTTCATCGGAATCTTTTTCATCGTGGCGCTGATTCTGCCCGCAGTGCCGATTTTTTTGGCGCAGCTGGTGAATCCAAAGCGTCCCAACAAGATGAAGCAAGAAGCCTACGAATGCGGCGTCGAGACAGTGGGCGATGCTTGGGTGCAATTCAAGGTGCAGTATTATCTCTACGCGCTGGTCTTCTTGATCTTCGATATCGAGATGCTCTTCTTGTTCCCATGGGCGGTCGCCTACAACCAGCTTGGGCTGTTCGCGCTGGTGGCGATGGCAGGCTTCGTGGGCATTTTGGGCGTCGCGCTGATCTACGCATGGCGCAAAGGCGCGCTAGAGTGGCTCTAAGAGGTGGCAAAGCATGGCAGAATTCTTGGTGAACTCGGGCTGGAACGCCAACTTAGCGCAGATCGTCGCCTCAGTGCTGGGCGCGGTGGTGCTGGCTTCCTTCGGCTTGGTCTGGATCATCTTCTCGATCTGGCTAGAGCGCAAGTTTGCAGGGCGCGTGCAGGATCGCATCGGTCCGAATCGGACAGGACCGTACGGCTTGTTCCAGACCTTCGCGGATGTAGGCAAGCTGCTGACCAAAGAAGACATCACGCCTGAAGGCGCTGATAAGCACGTTTACAACTTCGCGCCGATCTTGGCAGTGGCAGGCATCCTTGCCATCTTTGCCGTCATTCCGTTCAATCATGCCTGGGTAGGCGCCGATCTGAACATCGGCGTGCTGTACTTTGTGGCAGTTGGCTCGCTGACGACATTGGCGATCCTGTTGGCAGGTTGGAGCAGCAACAACAAGTACGCCCTGCTGGGCGCTTTCCGCGCGATCGCTGCGCTGATCAGCTATGAAGTGCCGATGATCCTCTCATTGGCAGTGCCTGTGCTGTTGGCAGGCTCGATGAGTATGCAGGATATCGTCAAAGGGCAGAGCATCGCCTATATTTTCGTCGTGCCTGTCAGCGCGCTGATCTTCTTCATCTCGCAGCTGGCGGAAGTTGGGCGCTCGCCTTTCGACCTGATCGAGGCGGAATCGGAGATCATCGCAGGCTTCAACATCGAGTACTCAGGCATGAAGTTCGCGATGTTCTACGCGGCGGAGTTCATCCACGCCTTCGTGATCTGCATTTTGACGGCGGTGCTGTTCTTGGGCGGCTGGCGCGGCTTCGGCGCCGGCGAGCCAGGCTACGAGCTGTTCGGCTTCATCATGCTGATGACGAAATCGGTGGCGGTCTACGTCTTGGTGATGCTGCTGCGCAGCACGCTGCCGCGCATTCGCATTGATCACATGATGGCGTTCAATTGGAAGTTCCTCGTGCCGCTGGCGCTGGTCAATCTGCTGGTGGTGATGTTCTTAGCGCGCCCGTTCGTGCCGGATTACGCGGCGGCAGAGGCGCTGGTGGCGCAAGGTGGCTTTGCAGGGCTGATCGGCGGCATTTTCGGCGCGGGCTTCATCGCGGAGCTGCCCAGAGCGGTTGTCCTGCTCATCGCGAACGTGATCATGTTCGCCGTGGCGACACAGCTCTTGCACCGCTATGGCGAGGCGCAGCGCGCCAAGCTGGGCGTGCGACCTGTGGCAGCGACGCGCGCGCCAGCTATGGCATCCGACTGACAGCACGGCACGCACATCGGGAGAAGATATCTATGCAAGCTGAGTTCGGACAGTGGGCAATCTTCGGTTTGTTCACAGTATTCATCATCGGCGGCGGCATCGGGACGGTCACGAGCAGCAACCTGTTTCACGCCGCCTTGTGGCTGATCATCAGTCTGTTCGGCGTGGCGGGCTTTTTTGTGCTGTTGGCAGCGCCGTTCCTCGCCGCTATTCAAGTGTTGGTCTACATCGGCGCGATTGTGGTGCTGATCATCTTCGCGATCATGCTGACGCGGCGGCTGATGGGCTTGCGCGAAGCGCCAAATAGCCAATGGCTGTTCGGCTTGCTGGGCGCGGCAGTCACTTTCGGCGTGATCGTGCTGGGCTTGGTGCTGGCGAGCGCAGGCAACACGCCGCTCTTGGCGAGCCAGCCGCTCAGCGAGATCACGGGCGAGAGCCTGCGCGATCTAGGCATTGCGCTGGTAGACCTGAATCAATATGTGCTGCCGTTCATCGTGGCGTCGCTCTTGCTGGAAGCGGCGATGGTCGGCGCAATCGTGATCGCACGCGAAGATGAGTGAGGAGCGCCATGTTACCGTTAACCGCCTTTTTGATCGTCGCCGCGCTGCTCTTCTGCATTGGCATGTACGCCGTGCTGGCGCGCCGTAACGCGGTCGCCATTTTGATGGGCATTGAGCTGATGCTGAACGCCGTGAATATCAATCTGGTCGCCTTTTGGCGCTACCTGACGCCGGGCACAGCTGCCACGGCGGAAGGGCTGCAGATCGGCATGGCAGGGCAGAGCTTCGCAATCTTCGTGTTCGTGGTGGCGGCGGCGGAAGTCGCCGTTGGCTTGGCGCTGGTGATCTCGATCTACCGCAATCGCCGCACTGTGATCGCCGAAGACGTGGATACACTGCGCTACTGATGAGGAGCAAGACAATGTTCGCACGAGTCTCAACCTTTCATTATCAGCGCGGCGCGCTCGATGAGCTGGTGAAAGTGTTCAACGAGTCCGTCCTGCCTGCCAATCGCGAGCGCATGGGTCATGTGCGCAGCTACTTTTTGGTGGATGCCGAGGCAGAACAAGTGATGGTCATCACGGTCTGGGAAAATCGCGAGGCGCTAGTGGCAGGCGAGACCGACGGCTTCTATCAAGCGCAGATCGGCAAGGTGCAGCACTTGCTGGCGAGCGGCATAGCGCGTCATATCTACGAACTGAAAGCGCAAAGCTAACCTTTGAAGGACGCATAGGCTTATGGACGGGCTAAACGCAAATTTTCTGCCTTGGCTGATTCCGCTGCCGCCGTTCATCGCTTTCGCGGTGATCATCTTGGCGGCAGGGCGCAGCCGCGTGGCGACGCAAATCATCGCACTGGGCGCGATGGCGATCACTTGGCTGCTGAGCTTCTCGCTTGTGCTGCACGCCTTCGCCATCAGCGATTTGGGCAAATATTCGCGCGGCATTTTCGGCAGCAGCCTGAGCGATATCTTGGGCGGCAGCGGCTGGCTGGTCAACGGCACGGGCAACGGCGCGCTGAACATGGGCGTGGCGGTCGATCCGTTGAGCGCCGTGATGCTGTTCATGGTGCCGCTGGTCATGATGATGATCTTCATCTACACGCTCGGCTATATGGCAAACGCTGAGCGGCAGGCGCGCTTCTTCGCCTATCTGAGCTTGTTCGCAGGCGCCATGCTGACTTTGGTGGTGGCGGATAATCTGCTGCTGCTCTTCGTCGGCTGGGAAGTGATGGGCTTGTGTTCGTATTTGCTGATCGGCTTTTGGTACGATCGCTCGCCGCAGCAGGAGATTGACGGCGTCGCGCCGTACCAAGCGGCGATGAAGGCGTTCATGACCACGCGCGTAGCGGACGTGATCATGCTGATCGGCATCGCGTATCTGTGGGCGACGACAGGCACGCTCAACTTCCGCGAGATATTCTTCAATGAGGCGACGCTGGAGCGCCTGGCGACGACGCCTGCCATCGGCGGTTTCTTGGGCTTGAGCGCAGCAGGATTGATCGGCATTTGCATCGTGATCGGCACGGTTGGCAAGTCGGCGCAGTTTCCGCTGCACATCTGGCTGCCGGACGCCATGAAAGGTCCGACGCCTGTCAGCGCGATGATCCATGCCGCGGCGATGGTCTCGGCAGGCGTTTACCTGATCATCCGCATGTTCCCAGTGCTTTCGGCAGGCGCGAATATCGAGGAAGGCTTGCTGAGCGCGCCGATGGTCTTCATGGCAGTCATCGGCGGCTTCACGGCGATCTTCGCTGCGAGCATCGCCGTGGCGCAAAACGACATCAAGAAAGTGCTGGCGTACTCAACCATCAGTCAGCTCGGCTTCATGGTGGCGGTGCTTGGCGTCGGCGGCTTCGCGCCTGCCTTCTTCCACTTGATCACGCACGCTTTCTTCAAGGCGCTGTTGTTCTTGGGCAGCGGCTCGGTCATTCACGGCATGGAACACGGACATCACGTGGCGCACGGTCACCACGATCACGGGCATGAAGCGCACGCTGAAGGCGACCATGCTCATGCGGAAGGCGCGCACGCCGAACATGCTCATGCCGAAGGCGACCATGCCGAGAGCGATCACGGCGCGCACGAAGCAGTCTTCGATCCGCAAGACATGCGCAACATGGGCGGTTTGATCCGCACCATGCCTGTGACGGCGGTCACGTTCATCATCGGCGGCTTGGCGCTGGCAGGCGCGCCGCTGATCACAGCAGGTTTCTGGTCAAAAGATGAAATCCTGCTGGAAGCATGGCACTTGATGGGCAAGAATCCGATCGGCTTGTTGGTCTTGGTGCTACTTGCGCTGGCTGCCGTGCTGACCACACTCTACACTTTCCGCCAGATTTGGCTGACCTTCTTCGGCGAGCCGCGCACTGAGGCAGCGCGCTACGCGCAGCACTACAATCCTGCGCGCGGCGAGGGACGCGACGAAGCGTTCAACTCAGCCACAATGACCATTCCGCTGATTGTGTTGGCGTTCTTCGCGATCTTCGCAGGCTTCGTGGGCGTGAATCCATCCTTCCCGATTATCGGTCCGCTGCTGAGCGGTTTGGGCATTGAGAAGCCGCTGATCCTGTACATCAAAAACGCGCTGCTCGAGCCGCCGCCGCTGCCCGATTTCAACATCCTGCCCGTCTTCCTCTCATTTGCGATCTTCGGCGTCGGCGTGTATGCAGGCTACGTGCTTTACGCGCGGCGTCCATACGCGCTCGGGCAAGCTGATCCTGTCGAAGGGTTGATCGGTGCGGATGCATACCGCGTGTTGGTGAACAAGTACTACATTGATGAGTTCTACGAGCGCGCCTTCATCAAGCCGATGCAGCGCATCGCGGAAGGCTATAGCCGCGTGGTGGATCGCGGCATCATTGACGGCATCCTACACTTCATCGCCACAGCCGCCGGCCGCATCGGCGATGTGGTGAAAGAGTTCAACCGCGTGGTGATTGACGGCGTCGGCGATGGCATTCCAGAGGCGATCGGCGATGCAGCGCGCAGCTTGCGTCCTGTGCAGACTGGGCGCGTGCAGCAGTACCTGCTCTTCACGCTGATCGCCGCTTTGGTGGTCGGCGCGAACTTGATCATCTTGGCGGCTGTGCCGAGCTTGGTCGTGCCGGCGCTCTTGGTGCAAGGCGGCATTGCCGTCGTGTTGGTGCTATTCTTCAGCGCAGGTGGCGCGCAAGCCACCGGCAGCGGTGACTAGGAGCAAATGCGATGACGCTAGACTTTCTGACCCTGCTCACCTTCCTGCCGATGATCGGCGCAGGTGTGGTGATTGTATTGCCGCGCCGCCAGAAGAACTTGGCGCGGCTCGTGGCGCTCGCCTTCAGCGTTGTGGTGCTGGGCATGGCGATCGCGCTCTTCGCAGCCTATTCGAACGGCACTTGTCCTGAAGGCAACCTGCCGCCAGAGATGCGCACAGCAGCCGCCAACGCGCCGTTCAGCTTCGTCTGTGAGCATGTGGCGGAATTCTTCCCGCTGCTCAACTCGAAATGGCACGTCGGCGTGGACGGCTTGAGCGTGGCGATGATCCTTTTGGCGGCGATCTTGACGCCGTTGGCGATCTTGATCAGCTTCGAGGTGACCGATCACGTCCATGAGCATATGGCGCTCTTCCTGTTCCTCGAGATGGGCGTGATCGGTCTGTTCGTCGCGCTCGACCTGATCATCTTCTTCATCTTCTGGGAAATCGGTCTAGTGCCGATGTACTTCCTTATCAACTACTGGGGCGGCAAAGATCGGCAATATGCCTCGTTCAAGTTCTTCTTGTACACGATGGCAGGCTCGCTTGGCTTGCTGCTCTCGCTGCAGCTGATCGGCATCATGGCAGGCACGATGGACATTCCGACGCTGCTGGCGACTTTCCCGCGCGGCTTGAACGCGGCAGGGCAGCCGCTCACCTTCCCCTTCGGCGCCGATCTAGGCTTGGTGAAAGGCTTGATCTTCGCGGCGTTCTTCGTGGCGTTCGCCATCAAAGTACCGATCTTCCCATTCCACACTTGGCTGCCCGATGCGCACACTGAGGCGCCCACAGCAGGCTCGATGCTCCTCGCGGGCATTTTGCTCAAGCTGGGCGCGTATGGCTTCCTGCGCTTGGTCGTGCCGCTCTTCCCGGCTGAGGCGCAAGCCTTTGCACCGTTCCTCGCCGCGCTCGCCGTAGGCGGCATCATCTTCGGCGCGCTCGCCGCTTGGGGCATGAACGACTTCAAGCGTCTGGTCGCCTACAGCTCGGTCAATCACATGGGCTTCGTGGTGCTGGGCATTGCAGCCTTCGCAGCGGTTTACAATTCGCTGCTGACGGGCGCGACCTTCGAGAATGGCGAGATCGTCCAGCGCTCGGTCACCATGGCGACCAACGGCGCAGTCCTGCAGATGTTCACGCACGGACTCAGCTCGGCGGGCATGTTCTTGTTGGTCGGCGCGCTCTATCACAAGGCGCACACGCGCGATCTGCGCGAGTTCGGCGGTCTGTTCGCTTTGGCGCCTGTTTACGGCGGCTTGCTGATCTTCACCAGCATGGCGAGCTTGGGCTTGCCGGGCTTGGCAGGCTTCGTGAGCGAGTTCCAAGTGGTGGCAGGCAGCTGGTGGATTTTCCCGTTCTGGGTAGCCGTCGCCATGATCGGTCTGTTCCTGACGGGCGCGTACATCCTGAAAGGCATTCGCGCTGTGCTGTACGGTCCGACCAATGCGCACTGGCGCGGACACGCGCTGGAGATCGAGTTCCGCGAGGTGTTGGCGCTCTCGCCTTTGGTGGTGCTGATCCTGATCACCGGCTTGTACCCGAATTGGATCGTCGAGATCATCAACCAAGCAGTGACGCGGCTTCTAGGCAGTTGACTCAGGTAGGAAAAGCAT
>Ga0308403_1000372_pt1 | contig 18359 bp, 14 predicted proteins | sample HotsprSampleOSM3_FD_203470 | JGI IMG/M metagenome (GOLD analysis project Ga0308403, IMG submission 203470) | Hot spring phototrophic mat microbial communities from Octopus Spring, Yellowstone National Park, Wyoming, United States - 20060914_OS-M3 ... | reverse complement strand
CGGCCCCTCTCCCGGGGGAGAGGGGAGCAGCCCTCACCCCCGGCTCCGCTCCCAAGGGGAGAGGGGAGATTGACTCCCTTCTCCCTTAGGGAGAAGGGTTGGGGATGAGGGACATGGGTGGGCGAGGGGAGTGACCCTCACCCCCGGCCCCTCTCACAGGGCGGGAGAGGGGAGATTGACTCCTCTCTTCCACTTGGGGAGAGGGGAATACGAATACGGTAACAGGAGGTGGAGCCTATGCAGACAATTACCTCCCTCGAGGAACTTCGCCAGGCTCGTCAGAGCCTGCCAGTTCCGCTGGGATTGGTGCCGACCATGGGGTATTTACACGCAGGGCATCTATCGCTGGTACGAGCTGCCAGACGGGAGTGTGCTTCGGTGGTGGTAAGTATCTTTGTCAACCCCACCCAATTTGGGCCACAGGAAGATCTGGACCGTTATCCGCGGGACTTGCCCCGCGATCTATCCTTGTTAGCAGCCGAGGGAGTGGACCTGGTGTGGGTGCCCACCCCTCAAATCATGTATCCGCCGGGCTATCAAACCTGGGTAACGGTTGAGCAAATCGCTGCACCACTCGAAGGCGCCATGCGCCCAGGCCATTTTCGGGGAGTTGCCACTGTGGTTGCCAAACTGTTTAATGCCGTACAGCCGCAGCGAGCCTATTTCGGTCAAAAAGACGCCCAGCAGGCCCTGGTCATTCGTCGCCTGGTTGCTGATCTCAATTTTCCCATACAGGTGGTGGTCTGTCCAACGGTGCGCGAGGCGGATGGACTTGCCATGTCCAGTCGCAACGTTTATCTCAACCCTGAGGAGCGAAAGGCTGCTACCGTTCTCTATCGTGCCCTGACCGCTGCTCAAGCGGCTTATCAAGCTGGGCAACGAAACGCTGATCACCTTCGCCAGGTGATGGAAGCCATCCTGAAAGCTGAGCCGCTGGCGCGACCGCAATATGTCTCTTGTGCCAGACTGGATGACTTACAGGAATGGCAGGGTGAGGTGAGTGGCGCAGCCCTGCTTTCGCTGGCGGTTTTCATTGGCCAGACCCGCTTGATCGACAATCTGGTCGTCGGCGGTGAGCTTTGACGCTCAGCCATCGGAGATTAGAAAGAGCAAGCCAGTTGTTGGGCCAGGTGGCGGGTTGTCCTTACAGGATCATCTAACGGAGGTAACATGCTATTAGCCATTGACATCGGCAATACCAATATCACCTTTGGCGTTTATCAGGAGGATCGTCTGGGTCCGCGTTGGCGCTTAGCTACCGACCACGAACGGATGCCGGATGAATACGGGTTGCAATTTGTCTCTTTTTTACAGCATGGCGGCGTGGCGCTTGAAGCCATCTCGGGCGTTTGTCTGGCTTCGGTGGTGCCCCCCGTGACCGGGCGAATTGTCGAGGCTTGTCGTCGCTATCTTCACCAGGAACCGCTGGTCGTGGATGCGGGGGTTAAAACAGGAGTACGCATCCGATACGAAGACCCGCGCGCAGTCGGTGCCGATCGCATCGTGGATGCGGCCGCCGTGCAAAAGCTCTATGGCGGCCCGGCTTGCGTGGTTGATTTCGGCACAGCGACCACCTTTGATGCTATTTCTGCAGAAGGCGACTATTTGGGCGGCGCCATTGCCCCCGGAATAGGCATTGCCGCCGAAGCCCTTTTTCTTCGCACGGCAAAACTGCCCCGCGTTGACCTGCAGCGCCCGCCCAATGTGATCGGCAAAAATACCGTTCATGCCATGCAATCGGGCCTGATCTTCGGTTATGTGGCGTTGGTGGAAGGGATGGTAGCGCGTTTCCGTGCCGAATTGGGAGAGAAGATGAAAGTAATTGCCACCGGTGGGTTAGCCGAGGTGATCGCTGCGGAGACCAGCGTCTTGCAGATCATTGCCCCATGGCTGACCCTGGATGGGTTGAACATCATCTGGAAGCTCAACCGAACTTAAAAGCGGCAGTGGATTCAGCTAGGCAACAGAGTGGGTTCGTCATTCTGTACAAAAAGACCGCCATAAATTTCGGTATTTTTTGTTTTGCAAAACATTCGGGAGAGGATTATATTATTCATATGATGTTACCGTTCGCTAAGCCTGCAGCTCGTCGTCCGTTCTCACCTTCCCGAGGAAGGATGGGCGGCTTTGCGTTGGCGACTGCACGGTAACCAAACGCAGCGGTTAACAAAAAGAACCCTCCTTCCTCAAGGAGGGTTCTTTTTATCTCAAAATCTTTTTGGAGGTGCATCATGACATCGACTTGTCCAGAATGTGAAGCGAGCGTTTCCCTCGCAAACGACACCATGCTGAGCGAAATCGTCGTTTGCCCCGATTGCGGCGTGGATTTGGAAGTAGTTTCTCTCGATCCTCCCGCTTTAGCGCTCGCACCCATGGAAGCAGAGGATTGGGGCGAGTAAATCGCTCCAATCCCTATCTCTCTATAAGGTAAATCTGCGACCATGAGTTCCTCCCTGCATGTGGCTGTGCTCTGCTCGCGGGTGCGAGTAGAGGAGAAGTATATTTTCCAGGCGCTAGAGAAACGCGGCGTTGCTTACGATCACGTGGATGATCGGCTGGCAATCTTCGATGTAGAAAAAGCCGCCGATTGGCAAAAGTATGACGCCGTGCTGGAGCGCAGCATCAGTTTCACCAGCGGTCTGTATGCCCTGCGCATGTTGAACGCCATGGGCGTGCCAACGGTCAACACGGCCGAAGTGGCGGCTACCTGCGGCGATAAGTTGCTCACCAGCCTGGCGCTGGCAAAAGCCGCTGTGCCCCAACCGCGCTTCACCACTGCCCTATCGGGCGAGTCAGCCTTGCAAGCCATTGAGCAGATGGGGTATCCAGTGGTGTTGAAACCCGTGATTGGCTCCTGGGGGCGTATGGTAACCAAGATCAACGACCGGGATGCTGCCGAGGCAATTATTGAGCACCGCGAGACCCTGGGCGGGCCTTTGCACAATGTCTTTTACATCCAGGAATACGTCCAGAAGCCAGGTCGCGATATCCGCGCCTTTGTGGTTGGTGACCAAACCATCACGGCCATCTATCGCAAGTCGCCGCACTGGATCACCAACACTGCTCGGGGCGGGAAAGGCGAAGTGTGTCCGGTTACGCCAGAACTGCACGAAATTTGTATCCGCGCTGCCCAGGCTGTGGGAGGCGGTGTCCTGGCGATTGACCTGTTCGAAGACCCCGAGCGGGGTTTTCTGGTGAACGAGGTCAACCACACCATGGAATTTCATACCACTTATCCGCTGACCGGTGTGGATATCCCAGGCTATATTGTGGAATACCTGCTGGCTGTGGCGCGAGGGGAGAAGGTGCTGAGATGAACATCGCAGTCCAACCTCTTGCCCAAGGCAGGCAACGATGATTCGAGCTTCGATTGTCGGCGGTTCTGGCTACACGGGCGGTGAGTTGTTGCGCCTGTTGCTCGATCATCCCCAGGTGGAGGTTGCCCAGGTGACCTCGCGCAGTCGCCTTGGGGAATATGTTTATCAAACCCATCCCAACCTGCGCAAGCGTACCCAATTGCAGTTTTGTGACCCGCAAACCCTGCAACCCTGCGATGTGCTTTTCTTGGCTCTGCCGCATGGACAGGCGCAGGGCGAGATTGACCGCTATGCTGCCCTGGCGGAACGTCTCATTGACCTTTCGGCTGATTTCCGTTTGCGCAACGCCGAAGCCTATCAACGATGGTACGGGCATCCACATGCTGCACCTGCCTGGCTGGAACGCTTTGTCTATGGCTTACCCGAATTCCACCGCGCCGAACTGCGCACGGCGCGCTATGTCAGCGGGGTGGGCTGTAACGCAACGGCCGCCAACTTGGCGCTTGCTCCGCTGGTCAAAGCTGGCTTGATTGAGGCGGATGCGCCGGTTATCGTCGAGATCAAAGTTGGCTCGTCGGAAGGCGGCGCCGAGGGTAACCCTGGTTCCCATCACCCGGAGCGCAGTCATGTGGTGCGCACCTTTGCGCCTTTTGGTCATCGGCATACTGCGGAAGTGATTCAAGAATGTGGCCTGACCAATGTGAAACTCACTATGACCTCGGTGGAGCTGGTGCGGGGTGCACTGGCGACAGCCCATGTGCAGACCAAAAGCGGCGTGGCAAACAAAGACCTGTGGCGGGCTTATCGCGCCTTTGCCAACGAAAATCCTTTTATCCGCCTGGTCAAGGAACAGCGCGGCATCTATCGCGTTCCTGAGCCAAAGATTTTAGCCGGCTCAAATTATGCCGACATAGGCTTTGAGCTGGATGAAAGCACCGGCCAAGTGGTTTCGATTTGCGCCATCGATAACCTAATGAAAGGCGCAGCCGGTTCGGCCGTGCAGTGCATGAATCTGATGTTCGGGCTGGAGGAGACGCTGGGACTGGAGTTCCCGGGCTTACATCCAGTTTGAGAGCTCTCCACTCCGACAAGTGCTTTGAACCTGAGAGGCAGTAAACACATGAATATCGGCATAAAGTTTTTTACCAAAGAGTTTTTTACCACAGAGTGCACACAGAGAGCACGGAGAGTTTTTTCTTACAAACTCGGTGTTCTCCGTAGTGAGTTATATCGTTAGGATAGCAGTATGGATGAAAACGGCAATGGTTTAATGGTCATCAAACTTGGCGGTACAGAAGGAGTGGATTTTAACGCCATTTGCCAGGATGTGGTTGCTTTGCTCAGCGAAGGACGGAAGCTGGTGCTGGTGCATGGCGGATCTGCTGAGGCAACCGCTCTCGGAGAAGCCCTGGGCTACCCGCCGCGCTTCATCACCTCCCCTTCCGGGCATACCTCGCGCTATACCGACCGGCGCACGTTGGAAATCTTTGCTATGGCGGTTAACGGCAAAGTCAATACCTTTCTGGTCGAACAATTGCAAGCCTTGGGGGTCAATGCAGTGGGGTTAAGCGGCGTGGATGGACGGCTGCTGGTGGCTGAGCGCAAGGAAAGCGTGATTAGCGTGGAAAACGGTCGTCGGCGCATCCTTCGCGATGACTATAGCGGCAAGATCGAAAAGGTGAACGGCGACTTACTGCGCGCCCTGCTTGCGGCGGGTTATACGCCAGTAGTTGCACCGCTGGCATTGAGCCATCAGGGAGAGGCACTCAATGTGGATGCCGACCGCGCCGCAGCCATGATTGCTGCTGCGTTAGGGGCAGCCACCTTAATCCTGCTCACGGCGGCGCCGGGGTTGTTGCGCCATTTCCCAGATGTCAACACCCTGATTCCCGAACTCAGGCTTTCCCAAATCGATCAAGCCATCGAAGCGGCTCAGGGGCGAATGAAGAAGAAAGTCCTGGGCGCACAAGAGGCTCTCCAGGGCGGAGTTCAACGAGTGCTGATCGCTGATGGACGGGTAGAGGCGCCCATTCGCCGTGCCTTACAGGGGGAAGGGACGGCTATTCTGGCTTAGAGGTAGTGTGATGGATGTTCAATATATCGAGTCAAAATATACTAGTGGCGTTTACGCCAAGCGCAATCTGACCATTGTGGCTGGCAAAGGCGCTTGGCTCTACGACGATCAAGGCCGGGAATATATTGATTGTGTCGGTGGTCAGGGGGTAGCGAATTTGGGTCATGCCCATCCGGCAATCGCCGCTGCCATTGCCACCCAGGCGCAACGCTTGACCATCTGCCCGGAGATGTTTTACAACGATCAACGGGCAAAGCTGGTCGAGCGCTTATGCACCCTCACCCGCATGAGCCGCGTCTTTTTGTGCAACTCGGGCACCGAAGCGGTGGAAGCGGCGCTGAAATTTGCCCGCGCCACCACCCGACGGCCCAAGATTGTCGCTGCCATGCGCGCGTTTCATGGGCGCACCATGGGTGCCCTCTCGGCGACTTTCAATAAAAAATACAAAGAAGTCTTTGAGCCGTTGGTGCCCGGTTTCAGCCATGTGCCTTACAATAACCTCGAAAAACTGAGCCAGGCGGTGGACGATCAAACTGCCGCGGTGATTCTGGAGGTGGTGCAGGGTGAAGGCGGCGTGTATCCGGGCAGTGCGGCGTTCCTGCAGGGTGCTCAGGAAGTATGCCGTCAGCATGGCGCCCTGTTAATTATCGATGAAGTGCAGACCGGCTGGGGCAGGACGGGCAAGCTGTTTGCCTATCAGCATTATGACTTAGACCCCGATCTGGTGTGCGTGGCGAAGTCGATGGCCGGCGGTTTGCCGATGGGGGCTACCCTGATCGGAAAGCGAGTCGGGCCATTGGAAGTCGGTTGGCACGGCTCGACCTTTGGCGGCAATCCTCTGGCTTGCGCGGCTTCCCTGGCGGCTCTGGAGGTGATCGAGAAAGAGGATTTGCCAGGCCGCGCTGCCCGCCTGGGAGCGTGGATGCAAGACCGCTTGCGCCAGATCGATTCGCCCCTGATTCGCGAAGTGCGGGGTTTGGGGTTGATCATTGGCATTGAATTGAAGCAAAAGGTGGCCCCCTACATTCAAGCCATGAGCGAGCAAGGGGTGTTGGTGTTGAACGCCGGCATGAACGTCATCCGCTTGCTGCCACCCCTGGTGATTGAACAGGAACAATTGGAACGGGTGGCACAGGCTCTCGAATTCGTCCTTGCGCAAGAGCCGCTGGCGGAGGAAGCCTCACCGGCGGATTGAAATGGACAACAGGCTCATCTGCGAATGTATCGAAGCGTCGTTGCTTCTATCCCTTATCCCCACCCCAAACTCCCCTCTCCCCTTGTGGGAGAGGGGGCGGGGGTGAGGGGAAAAACTACTTACAGGAAACTCGTTATGATGGAACCTTTACCTGAAACCTCTTCCCTATCCGCGCTAAGCGGTGTGCCTCCCACCCTGTTGGGACTGGTCGCACAGTATAGCCCCTCCGGGCAAGAGGGCGAGGCTGTTGCCTGGCTGGTGCAACGGATGCAAAACCTAGGCTTCACCCAATCCTTTTGCGATGCGGCTGGCAATGCTGTGGGGGTGATGGGCACGGGTGAACAAACCATCGTATTGTTGGGTCATATCGATACCGTGCGCGGTGAAATTCCTTTGCGCGTCGAGGAAGATCGCTTTTACGGTCGTGGGACGGTGGATGCCAAAGGCCCTTTGGCGGCCTTTGTCGATGCTACCGCAGCAGTAGGTGCGGTGCCCGGCTGGCAGATCGTGGTCATCGGGGCGGTGGGTGAAGAAGCCGACTCGGACGGGGCTCGTTATGTGGTCAAGCGCTACCGACCTCGCTTTGCCATCATCGGTGAACCCAGCCAGTGGAGCCGGGTAACCCTAGGATACAAAGGTACGGCCTGGTTCGAAGCCACCTTTCGCGCTCCTTTGAGTCACACGGCCTCTCAGCAACCCTCGGTGTGCGAAGCTGCTTTCATCTTCTGGGACAGCTTGTTGCAATGGACGCAAGCCTACAATCAGGAGAAAGAGCGCCAGTTCGATCAGATTACGCCGCGCCTGCGTGGCTTTTCTTCGGGCGAAGATGGCTTTACCGAGACGGCCACCCTGCGCGTGGGTGTACGGTTACCTCTTGAAGTTTCTCCTGCGGATTGGTATCAGCAGGTGCAAAACCTGTTTGCATGTCTGGAAGGGGTGAACTGTACCTTACAGCCAGTTGGCTATCCGATCCCTGCCTATCGGGCAGAGAAGAACACTGCCCTGGTGCGAGCGTTCCTACAGGGCATCCGCGCCGTTGCCGGCGAAGAAGGGGAAACACTGTCACCCTCCTTTGCGCTGAAGACTGGCACAGCCGACCTCAACATCGTCGCCCCCGTCTGGCAATGTCCGGCCGTGGCTTATGGCCCCGGCGACTCAAATCTCGACCATACCCCGGATGAGCACCTTTCGCTAAGCGAATATCGCCGCGCCGTTAAGGTGCTGGAGCGGGTGTTGCGCGGGTTAACGGCTGGGTAACAGGGTTGGGATGGGCTCTTAAAGCATCCCGAAGGTTAGAAGGGCGCGAGTTTGGGGATAACATCGATCCTTCGGAGTTCTTATAATGTTAAGCTGACTGATTTTTAAATTGTTTTCAGCTCATCCATAGACATCTAAATCATAAACCCAAAAACGTTTTTTCTCCAAACTGCTTATCGGGCGAATCAAGCGCAATTTGCATATTGTGGCGAATTCTGCTGAAACAGTTTGTATGGAACAATTATTGCGGCAAAAACGTCTAAGAGCTGTAGGAATATGGAATTTGGAATGCCAATGGTTAAAAAGTTTTGGGTTCTTACTATTCTTCTGATTCTGATAGCTTGTACGCTGCAATCTAAACAACAAGTGATCTCAGTAGAGACACTAACGGCTGGCTTATCTCCTGCTTTGCCAATTGAAAGCGAGAGGATAACTCCCTCAGAAACTTCTCTGGCTCTCTCCTTGAACCTAAATGCCCTGACCCTAGAAGAGTACACTCATACGCAAGCCCCTGCGCTCACCCCTCTACCTCCTAACAGCGAGGCACTTATTCAGCAGGTTATCCGTGATTTAGCCCATCGCTTAGCTGTATCTCCCTCATCTATTGAGGTAATTTCGAACAGAAAGACCGAAATTGCGCAACAGGATTTTAAGTGTGAAACTGCAAGGGGTACAGAAAAATTCACCCTGCCAGCGGTTCGTTTGGTCTCTGAGATCCTTATTAAGGTGCAAGACAAGCAATACCGCTATCTGGCTTGGGGCCCTCATCTCTTGTTCTGCGGTGAATATCCATAATAGAAAAGGGCGGCAGGATAACTGCTGCGCCCTTTTCGAAGCATCCTGTTATAGCCTTTATGTTAGGGAGTATTCATCAAAATCGAGGGTAAGAAAAGCGCATGCGGGCTGACAAGAGTTCTGGCTGGTTCTGTCTCAAATGAATCATCCGTGTCGAGCACTCTAATTGTAGCAACGTTTTCCACCCATCCAAAACCGCTTTGCGCTTTCACCTGGAAGGTTATGGTGACTGTCTGTCCTGCGCCTACCTGCCCATTCCAGGTCAAGGTTCGGTTCAGCAAACTGTAAAAGACTGAGCCAGCCGAGGCAGTTGCCGAGCCAGGGACGAACTCCACCCGGCTTGGTAAAGGATCGTTCAACTGAACCTGGGCCGGTAATGTACCCCGATTGGTGATCGTGATTGTGTAGGTAAACACATCTCCCTCTCTGGCTGTGCTGGTGCTAGCTGACTTTTGGGCACTGATCAGGATGTCGGGCTGGGTGGTAGTCACATAAACCGGCACTTCAATTGCGGTTGGCGCTGACGCAGGCCCGATAAACAACAATCCTTCCCAGGTGCCTGGAATCACATTGGTGGTTGTGTAGTTTACAGTGAAGGTGATCGGCGTGTTCGCGTTGATGGCTCCACTGGGCACTCCGCTCACACTTAGTCTATTGCCTTGAATCACCCGTAGATCGAGATCAAATTGCCCTATCGTACCTGACCAGTTGTCCACACAAACTGAGTAATTACCATCGGCAGGTAGCTTTAGGCGGACTTGCTCATTAGCAGTAGCAGTTGTTGAAGAAGCGATTGGCGTATCGCCATAAAGCAAGTACAGGTCAATGTCGCTGATGGTGCTGCTACTGGTTGTGGCTTCGATTAGTCCACCCTGGTTTACTGTAAACGAATGCTGCCAATCACATACTGTTGGGCCTATCGGCAAATTGACCCCCGTGAAACTCATCGGTTGGCTCAAGCCAAAGGCGAGGACGCCCAGCCCTTCTGAAATCACCCTAGAAGTACGGAAAGTTTGCTGCCAGGAGCCGCCAAACTGAGGCGGTGTCTGGTTCACAACCTGGGTTGCTGTGATATAGACTGGACTTGGCGAAGTTTCGACCTGATAGGCATTCCCAACCAGGGGTTCACCAAAGCGTTGTCCGGCATAGAGCACATTGTGCAAAGCAATGAAACCTAACCCATCGCGCAACTCACTTCCTACGACTTCACGCGCTCTGCCTGTCGCTGTATCAAAAGCAAATACACCATAACCTAAGTAGGCATCATTGCTGCCGCCCACTAGCTCGACGCTGCTTGGACCAAAGAAAGTCGGGTCAGAGGTGGAGAAGAAATCCGGCGTAGCAGCATAAATCCAGGTATCTACATCGGTTGGTGTATCTTTCCACTTGGTGTCAACCACCATCGCTTTGCCGGGTGCGCTTGTTCCGTCTGGGATGTCAAAGTAGAACAACTTCCAGTCTCCGGCCTCATACCGCCATGCCCAATCAAAGCCGCCAAACAGGTGACCATTATCGTAAGGCTGGTTGCCAATCGGTTCGTTGAGATTAGCAGCTCCAAAGGAGAAGGTGGGAGAATTGGCTGCCACGTGGACTACGACCGGCACGAGCTGTTTCGTACCTGTACCTACCTCAATCGCTCCTGTATACACCCCTGGCTTTGTATTGCTTGGGACAGCCAGAGTGGCGTTAAAGGTGGCACTTCCGTTAGCAGGCACACTGACATTAGCCGGCAAACTCAACCAGCTCCAGTTTGCCTTCTTGTAGAAGGTAATGCGCACCTTGAGGGTTACAGGATCACTGCCTGTCCGCCGTTGCAGCCCAAAGAGCACTCCATCATGACGCCGCGAGAGAGCCTCTCGACCCACACTTGCTTCCAAATAGGTGCCGGTGGGATAGCCGTATGTGTAGCGGTTATATTCTCCTGAGTCAATCTCTCCGCTATCTACGATACCATTGCCATTGGTATCCGACCAAAGATTACTATCCGAATTCAAGTCCTTCCAATCATAAAATAGTGCCCGCCAGCGGTTATTAAAGATGTAGTCTTCGCCAACGTCAAACACATCGTATGGGAAGATGACCTGTGCCCGTACTAGATCCGGACCGTTGGAAACAACCTCGCTGGTGATATCCACTAACCAAGATGGTTCGGTGAATGGCGAAGGTGAAAAACTTGGGAAATTGAGCGTATAAGTGATGACCTTAACTTCCTCAAGAATCTGACCGCTCAAGGCCAGAGTGGTTGCACTACTGCTGGTGTTATGCACCGTAAAGCTTTTGGTAACGCTCTGCCCAGCGGGCAAAATTGCCGGAAAGCCAGGATATTCCTGACCTCGGTACTTGCCTGCCACCCACTGAGCTGGCTCCACCCAATAACCGTTTCCAGAAGCAATCTGGGTTGCCCGGTTACCGTTAACATTGCCAGAACCCTGCGTTAAGACGTCGTACCCTAGATCGGTCGAAGCGTTTAGGAAGATATTCTTTGCTTCCTGCCAAGTCGGCCAGCGATCATTTTTCAGCTTAAAAGCCTGGTAAAGTAAGGCAAGATTACCGGCTGCTATTGGTGTTGCCATAGAAGTGCCACCAAAAGCGTCATAAGCAAATTCTCCGTTACCATAATAAAGATTCAACGGATTAGCGCCTGTTCCCCATGCGCCAACAGCAACCACATCGGGAGCGATATCACCCAGAGTAGTTGGCCCACGATTCGACCACGGCTGCACAGCTCCCCAGGTGAATTGATCGGGATCGACAAATTCAAAGTAAACCAAACTACCGTAGGATGTGCTTGCTCCAACATCAATGATTGGGCCACCATCGGGCGAGGTAACAGTGCCATAGCCATGACCGCCATTGCCGGTAGCTACCAGGAAAGTTGCGTTCGGGGCATAATTCTTGGTTAACCAATGCGCAAAACGGGAGGTAAAGTCCCACCCATCGTTAATGGTGCCGCTTGCCCCCCATGAATTGCTGATAATCTGAGCTTCATCGCCGCTGTTTGGCAACCCATCAAAGCCCAGCGAGGCAAGTAACCATGAGTCAAATGGAAAATAAAAGCCATTTTGAAAAGCAGCGATTTTTGCTTTAGGCGCCATGCCAGCCAGTACAGGACCTCCTACACCTCCAAGATTTGCAGCACCAGCATATAACCGATTGATAGGTCCGACCCATTCCGGATCGGTAATCACCCCTTGCGCAGCAACATCACCTGCGCAATTGGTGCCATGGCCGTCTGCATCCCCAACAAATGCGAGCAAACGACCAGCCTTGGGCACCCTTACCCCCTCATAGATTGTCGCAACCCCTGGGGGAGGGTTAACGCCGTCAGCAATCCAGGTTAACATGCCACCGGAAAGATCCCACACGCCGTCGCTGCCAGGGTTAAATGCTGCATCAAATAAATCTGTGCCGGTTAGCTCATCCCCCTTGCTCATCGGTTTCTCCGTAGTGAGATCCTGGTCAAAATCCATATCCACATAAACCGTGTCATAAACGCCTGCTGTTGTTTCGTCAGAAACGATGACCGCCGCAGGAGCAAAATCCGTGGCGGCATATCCTAATCCAAGAGAATACCCTGCCCAAAGGTGGTTGATATCGGGATGAACGGTGTAATAGTATTTGCCGCTTTTTGACTTATTTGGCCAGGTAAAGGAGAGCGTAACTGGCGACCATGTCCATCCTGCATCCGAGCCATAATCAATCTTTAGGTTGGCGGTGCAGGTTGCGCCGGCGCAGGTGGCTCCATTGACCGGCAGAGTGTGAGCATAAAAGGAAAATATGAAATTCCAATAGGTGTCCGGCCCGGTGGTAAGGGTCGGGTCAATGGAATAGAGAAACCCGGAGTACGTATCATAGGCAAAAGGCCATCCGTTATACGGGCCACCATTGATCCGCGCCTGAGTACCTTGCAGGTCAGGATGACCGAAATCGACCCCGGTATCCACAATCGCTACTACCACGCCGCTGCCGTCGTAACCGTTGGCTTGGGCTTGGTCAGACCCATGAATCTCTTTCACCTTGACTGACGCCGGGGCAACTCCACCTGAAGAAGGTAACGAACGAGAAGGCATTAGCGCTTCTCTTTGCTGGATAAATTTAGTTTGTTGAGATTTGAGGGTTTGGAGCAGTAATCGCTTGCCGCCTTTCTTGAGTAAATCACGCATTTGTCGTGGGTCTTTTTGGGGCAGGGATGGTTTAAACTCGTCTTCGCCTGGAGTTTCGACCGGTTGGTAAGATTGAGTGGAGATAACTGAAATTACCCCTTCTAAGCTGGCTATTTTGATCAGATTTTTATCGCTGACTTCGCCACTTGCCCAACGAATTCCCCCAAACGGCTTGCTATAGGCGATGCGTTTCATGTACTTTTTGAGTGGCACATTTTTATTGAGAACCACGCTGACCAAGAGCATGTCTCCCTTCGGCTGCTTGGCAAGACCACGAAGATCTGGAGCCAAGCGCGATAATGCCTCATCATCGCCGCTGGTGATTTTGTCTGTCGGAATGATTTTGGAGGAATTTTCTTGCAGAGAAGATGAGGCATTCGAGCTTGAAGAGGGGAAGGATAAAGCCGACACAGGGGTCAGCAGAGCAATCACGAGAATAAAGATGATCAAGATAGAAAAATTGTTTTTCATTTTGTCCTCCTAAAAATTTTCTCCACTAAACTCCAACAATAATGGTGTCTCACCGCTAGGTAATTTTAGCCTCCATCGATTAGTTTAACTGTCTTACAAATTACCCGATATCTGGCGTTTTAAAGCAAATAAGTATTCTATAAAACCTCCTTTCTCACTTTCAACCTAACAAGAACACTCCCCCGAGCCGCAAGCAGTGAAACCTTATCAGGGGAAAAGGTTCACAGACTTGGTTTTTTTCCTTTGAATTTGCGCTAAACTTCCCTTTTCACCTCCTCAGGAAGGGTCAATTGGCGTTCATCCCCTGGCAGGTCATCCAACCGCTCTGTTTGTCTTTTCACCAGGCGGCGGACGGCTAACAAGAGCAAGAACGGCCAGGTGTGAATGGCGAGCGGCAGGCCACACTCAGGACAGGGCAGCAAGCTCGCCCCAACCAGGGCTGTGCCCAAGCCCCACTCCTTCAGGCGACGCAGGTGTTGATGAGGGTTGGAAGAGGGAGAATCGGGAGAATGCACCGACCACCTATCCTGAGCAAACGAACCCCTGACCGACATGATGAGCTTAATATCATTATATCCTAAATCATAATTACCTACCAAAGGTTCTATTTGGCAGGGCAGACCGTCCACGAATATTTCACGAATGCACGAATAGCGTTTCCATTCGTTTATTCGTGGTCAATTCGTGGACGGTTTTCTCGGCAAATTATCAACACGACGTGTGATGGTAGGTTGTTACCCTAAATCCTTGGTTAATAAGCGTGTTTCACCAGAGATGATTCTTTACTCTCTGTGGTGAATTGAACCATAGAACGATTGATTCACGCTTGCGGGCCCACGATGCTAAAAAGCCGTCCCGCTCAAGTTTGGCGCCTGGGCTGAACGCGCATCCACACGCCCGGGCGTGGTTCCAGGGTGGCGCCCATGTGGGCATGAATGCGCTCAATTTGCAACGGTTCGAAGCTGAAATGGCGCAGCAGATAGGTTAAGACCAGGCGCGCTTCCAGTTGGCCGAAGGCTGCTCCGATACAGGCGCGCGGTCCGCCGCCGAAGGGAACGAAGGAAAACGGCGGCGTTTGCCGCCCGCTCAGAAAGCGTTGCGGGCGAAATTCATCGGCTGCCTCCCAAATGCGCCGATCGCGGTGGGTGAGATAAATCGAATAAAACAGACGTTCGCCGGCCGGGATGACCCCTTCTTCCAGTTCGAGCGGCTGGGCGACGCGCCGGTTGCCAATGTGGATTGGAGGATACAGGCGCAATGCCTCTTTGATGACCGCGTCTAAGAACGGCGCTTTTTCGCTCTGGTCTATTGCGGCGGCCAGTTCCTGCATCACGGCGGGGTGCTGGCCGAGCAAGACGAAAACCCACGCCAGCAGGGCGGTCGAGGTGTCATGCCCGGCGATCAGCATGGTCAGCATCTGATCCCGAATCACCTCGTCTGAATAATCCGCCTCGATCAACGCTTGCAGCAGATCGGGGCGGGGCTCGCCGGCGCGCCGTTTGGCGATCAGACCATACAAATAGGCGTCCAGTTGGCGCAGCGGAGCGGTGAAGGATGGCCGCGGCATGCGGCGCCAGAGGATCCACGCTCCCGGCGAGATAAAGGCAATGGCTTTGAGAATTGGCTGCCAGAGGTAGGGTAAGTCCTGAGCGATATCCTCACTGAACAAGGCTTGAAAGATGATCAACAGGGCGATCTTGCGGCTCTCCACCAGCATATCCACCACCTGGCCGGCTTGCCAGCGGTCGGAGATGCGCTTTGCCTGGGCGATCATCATCTCGGCATAGGCGGGCAGTTGGGCGGGGTGCAGGGCGGGCTCCATCTGTTTGCGGTAAGCCTCGTGTTCAGCGCCGTCCACTACCAGCACGCCGCGCCGCAACAGATCGGTCACCGGGTCGGTATTGCGCCACAGCAAGCGCTCGCGCTGGGTGACCAGCACGGCGCGGTTGGCGTGCGGTCCAAAGACGACATAGGGATGAAAGGCCGGCAGCGGGATTTGGAACAAATAGCCGATTTCATCCGCCATCACTTGCAGGGGAGCCAACGGCGAGCCGCTCTTGAGCCAGGCTTGCAATACTCGGATACCGATGTCGGGCGGAAGTTGTCTATTCATTAGGAGATCTACCCTCGGCTCGTCTCGGGTTAATCAACCGTCAATCAGCGCAGCGGTGGAAAGAGATCGCCGTGTCGCTGCAGGTATTCATCCAAAATCTCTCGGGCAACCTCCACGCCGGGCACCAGCGGATGCAATGTCAAAGCGGTGAGTGCTTTGGCATAGGAGCCTTCCACAGCCGCCTCGATGGTCAAGCGCTCGTAGGCTTTCACCTGTTGCATCAGCCCCAGGCAGTGGGCGGGGATGTCACCCACGCTGAGGGGCTGAATCGCTCCTGCGCTCACCCAGGCCGGAATTTCGACTACCTCCTCGCTTGCTATGCCGTGAATCGCACCCTGATTGGGGATATTGAGAATCATCTGGCGCGGTGCGTTGCCGTTCAGCGCTTCGATCAGGTCGAGCGCCACGCCGGCATATCCTTCGGAGGAGAGCGATTCGGCCAGGGCTTGATCGAGTTGTTCCAGGTTGTGAGCCTGGCCGCTTTCGTTGACCATGTAGGTTGCGCCGCGCCGTTTGAGATACGCCTGATAGGCGCGCAACATGCCTTCGTAGTCTTCGGCAGCCCGCAAAGCGCTGAGTTGGGCGAACAGACTCTCGTTCCAGGTTGCCAGTTGCTCGCCACGGCTGATGCCTGCCTGCAGGATGTTTTCGACTGCCCGGCGGGTATGGTAGTAATAGTAGAGATACTCGTTGGGGATCATCCTCAGGGTATTAATCAGCGTTGGGTCGAAAGGCAAACCGGGCACGCGATCTAACTGGCGAATGAGCTCCAGAAAGCGGGGCAGGTGATCCTGCCCCTGATACAATACTCTGCGGATCCACCCCAGGTGATTCAAACCGAAATAATCGAGCAACACCTGTTCAGGAGCGGCGTTGAGCAAAGCTGCCAGGGCACGGCGCAGGGTGTGCGGGGCGTCGCAGATGCCCACACTACGTTGCCAGCCGCTGACCCGAATCAGCGCCTCTGCCAGCAACCCGGCCGGGTTGGCAAAGTTGATCAGCCACGCCTGCGGACAAAGCTGAGCCATTTTTTCAACCACATCCAGCAAGACCGGCAGGGTGCGCAGCGCCATGGCAAAACCGCCAGGGCCGGTCGTTTCCTGCCCCAGAACCCCATGGTTCAGCGCCACCCGCTCATCGATGGCGCGCCCAGCCATGCCGCCGACCCGAAAGGTGGTGATGACCGTATCAGCGTTCTGGAGCGCTTCTTCCAGCGCGGTGGTGCGCAAAATGCGAAAGCGCGGCGGATTGGCCGCTTCGAGCGGGGCGGTGAGGGCGGCGATCAGATCGAGATGTTCGGCGTTGATATCCATCAGGGCAAGCTCGCTAAGCCCCAGCCGGGACTGGCGTAGCAAAATGGCTTGGATGATGAGCGGTGTACGCAATCCGGCTGCGCCTAAGATGGCAATCTTGATTCCCATAGACTATCCTTGCAGGGCTAACAGGTTTTCGACAAAGGGGTGGAAACGCACATAGCGATAGGCTTCGGCGTATGCCACGCCGATGCGTTGCCCGATTTCGGCCGCCTGGGCGCGCATTGCCCAGGCTAAGGCTTGCAGGGGATCATCCAGCACCTCTCCCAACAGGGCGCGCAAATCCAGACCGGCCAGGCCTGCCTGGCGCATGACATCTTCGACCAGAAACCGCACCTGGCTGCGATGTTCCCCAAGGGCAGCAATTTTGCGATCGATGGTCTGGCTGATGTCCACAATTTTATTGGCGTTGGGGAGATGTTCACTATAGAAGTATTTTTCGACCACGAAGTGCGCTTCCAGGCCCTGTTCGAGGTGTTCGGGGTGCATTAATGGCAAACTGGCAAAGTGAATGGCGTCTGAGGCTGCCCAGGCAACGGCGCGATGATCGGGGTGCACCTCATACGGCGCAAAGGCATCTTCGGCAACCACGATGTCGGGTTTGACTTGCCGGATCAGGCGAATGAACTGCTCGCGCAGCAAGCCCGGCGGTAGGGTATCCACTTCCAGGTCGGGGTGATTGAGAAAGATGGGTGGTTCGGCGCCGAGGGCCTCCGCGGCGCGGTGAGCCTCGGCACGGCGAAGCTTTGCCAGGCTCTCGGCATCGTGTTCAAACGAACCACGCCGCCCATCGCTGGCAATGGCAATGATGACCCGGGCGCCTTCAGCGATCAAATTGGCAAGCAAACCGCCGGCAAAGAACTCGGCATCGTCGGGATGTGGGACAAGGGCAAGCACCGTTTTGGACATCAGACCTCCTGGTAACAGATGATCTTCATCGAGTCCCCTGCAAAAAAGCACCGCAACGGGCTTTGAGAGGAGAAAGTTTTATTACCACAGAGTGCACAGAGAACACGGAGAGCAGAGAGAGTAATTTTCTCTGTGCTCTCTGTGTACTCCGTGGTGAGAAAAGCCTGGTGGGGAAGGAGGTTTTTCGCAGCGGCCTCATCTATTGAACAAATTCTAAAATCCAGACTCCCGGGAAAGCCTCCCCGTTGGCGGCCGTGCAGGAAGGTGCGCTCAGGTTGAAAACCGGCTCTCCACCGCTGGCGATGCGCAGCGAATAGACGACCTCCGCCTGCATGGCAAAATCGGCATAGCCTAACCCTAACTCGGGTTTCAAACCGGTGAAGAAACGGTCTTCACCTCCCTCCCAGTTGATGATAATCTCAACCCCTGGCAGTTCGTTGCCTTGCGCATCCCAGACATATACGATGATCAACCCCTTGCCCAGGGCAGGGTCACAAACGGCCTCGCGTTTGCGCAGGACAAACGGCTTTTGCGGTGAGGTGGTTGGCTGCGGGGAGGCGAGGGTTGCTGCCGGCGAGGAGATGGTTTCGGCGGGAGAAGGGGTGGCAACCGACCCTGCAGGAGAAGGAGAAACCGCAGCCGGGGGAGATGGGCTGGCGTTGGCGGGTGTCGCCACGGTAGGAGCGAGCAGGGTGGCTTGCGCCTGAGCAAGGTCGGCAGCCAGCAAGCCTAAGGCGCGGGCTTCATCAGCC